>Ga0153956_1001423_pt1 | contig 20934 bp, 18 predicted proteins | sample TSFL040MetaG_FD_104704 | JGI IMG/M metagenome (GOLD analysis project Ga0153956, IMG submission 104704) | Attine ant fungus gardens microbial communities from Florida, USA - TSFL040 MetaG | ecosystem: Host-associated > Fungi > Mycelium > Unclassified | place: USA: Florida, Wekiwa Springs...
GGAAGGTCTCGGTCACGCGCAGCACCGCGTCGAAGTTGATCTCCATGGTCCGCCGGACGTTCTCGTAGCCACCGTCGCCGAAGGTCGCGCGCCAGGAGGCGCCGGCGTTGTTGACCAGCAGGTTGAGCGGCGGGTGATGCTCCTGAACGTGGGCCAGCAGCCGGCCCGGGGCATCGGGCTCGGTCAGGTCGGCCGCTACCCAGGTTGCTTCGCAGGGCAGCCGCTTGGCCAGCTCACGCAGCCGGTCCTCGCGACGGGCGACCAAGATCAACCGAGTCTCCGGATCACGAGCGAGCCGCCAGGCCACCCCTTCTCCGATCCCGCTCGAAGCTCCGGTGATGAGTGCGACTGTCGGCTTTCCGTTCACGCCCGGCAGCCTATGCCAGCAGATCGCCGACTGCCTCGGCGAAGACCTCCGTGTGGCGGTCGACGTCGGCGGCGCTGGTCGAAGGTGACATCAGCGCCATGTTGTGGAACGGAGTGATCAAGACCCCGCGGTTCAAGGCGTGGAGATGGAGATAACGCTCAAGCTCCGGGTCGGAGGCATCGTGAGCCTGGGTGCCGTTGCGGGCCGCTTCCGCTTCGAAGCGGTACTCGGCCCGGGCGCCGAGCTGGGTCACGTTCCAGGGCAGGCCGTGCTCTTCGACCACCTGCATCACGCCATCGCTGAACCGGGTCGCCAGCGGGATGGTGTGCGCGAACGCCTCCTCGGTCAGAACCTCGGAAAGGGTCGCCCGGACCGCGGCGAGAGAGAGTGCGTTGCCGGCCAGGGTGCCGCCGACTCCGCCCGTGTCCTCGTAGTCGACGTCCTCCTGGGCGAAGAACCGCTCGGTCAAGGCATCGGTCAGGCCCAGGGCCCCGGCCGGAACGCCGCTGCCGATCGCCTTGCCGATCGTGAGCAGGTCCGGCTCCAGTCCCCAGGCCGCGGTGCATCCTCCCGGGCCGGCCGAGAAGGTGTGGGTCTCGTCGATGATCAGCAGCGTCCCGTGCTTCCTGGTCAGATCGCGCAACGCCGGGTGATAGCCCTCGTCGGGCATGACGATCCCCATGTTGGTCATCGCCGGCTCGGCCAGGACGCAGGCCACCTCGCCGGTGGCCAGGGCCGCTTCCAGGGCGGCGAGATCGTTGAACTCGACCGCGAAGGTCGTGACCGCCGGGTCGACCGGGGCGCCGACGTTTCCCCCACGCGAGACGGTGAGACCGTCTGGGCCCGTCACGGCGAAGGCCTCGTCGACCGAGCCGTGGTAGCTGTAGCTCATGACCAGGACCTTGGGCTTGCCGGTGATCTGACGGCAGATCCGGAGGGCGGTCCGGTTCGCGTCGGTGGCGGTGAGGGTGAACATCCAGCGGTCGAGCCCGAAACGCCGGGTCAGCTCCTCGCCGACCCAAGGTGCGTCTTCCGTCGGCAGCATGGTCGTGATGCCCCGACGCTCCTGATCGGTGATCGCCCGCACCACCGGCTCCGGATCATGGCCCGGCATCGCCCCGGTGTCACCGAGGCAGAAGTCGATGTAGGTGTGGTCGTCGACGTCGATGATCCGGGCGCCGATCGCCAGCTTCGCGAAGACCGGAAAGCCACCGGCCCAGAGCATCATCCAAGGCATCGGCACGCCCCCGACCAGGGATCTCCGCGACCGCTCGTAAAGCTCCTTCGACTTCGGGTTCGCCTCGACGAACCTCTCCAGTTCAACGGCGGTCAGCTCAGCCAGACGGTCACGATCGATCACTGCCATCTCTCCTCCTCGGGGGTCCGGCCGATCATATGCCCGGCGGGCGGGTCAAGGGAGCAGTTTCCTGATCGCGCCAGTGCCGCGGATCGCCACGCCGGCAGCGGTCATCGCGACGCCTTCGGTCCGGCTCCCGATGCCCGGCCAGAGACCGAGCGCCCGCAGGTTGCCGACCACGTCGTAGAACGAGTGCTCCCGGCAGACCTTGCCGTCACGGAACTCGAAGATGTCGGTGCCCTTCGACTCCAGCCACTTGCCGGTCGCGGGGAGTCCGATCCAGAGCGGTCCGGAATTGAGCCCTTTGAAAGACCAGGGCTCGGTCACCCGGTCACCGTCCTGCAGCACCGGCTCCCGCAGCGACCAGGAGCACTCGGTGAACGCGGTGAAGAAGTTGTCGCAGTGCTGTGCGTATGCCTCGCGCCCGTGAATCGGCTCGAGCAGGGTCACGTCCCAGTACTCGATGTCATCGGTTACGTGCTCGAGCACCGCATCGGTCCCACTTCCCCAGGCCCGCTGCCACTCCTCGAAGAAACCGTCCACCCATCTCTCCATGAGCCGATCATAGCCCCGGTCAGGCTGTGGCTTCGGCTCCCCGCTTGGGACGCAGGAAGGTCAGCGTGGTCGTCAAGGCGGTGTCGGTGACCCAGATGTCGCGGGCGCCGTCGGCCTTGGGCCCACCGCTCGGCTCAGTCGACGTAATCGGGCCAGGGAAGAGGGAAGAGCGGGCGGAACGGCCGGGCCTCCTCAATGACACGGGACACCGACGGACGGGCCGTGAGGGTCTCGTAGTAGCCGGTGAGTCGGGACAGCCGATCCTCGTCCCAGCGGCGGAGGGCGCGCGCGTAGAAGAGCGCCGGTGCGGCGGCCGCATCCGCGATAGTGAAGGTCGGGCCGGCGAGATAGGCGGAGCCGTCCAAGCGCTCGTCGAGGACCGCGTAGATCCGATCGAGCGCGTCGCGCGCTTCCGAGACCCCGTAGGTGTCGCCCGCGTCCTCGGGCCGCAGGTTGTCGAGGACGATCTTCTGCACCGGCGTCTGGACCCGAAGGTCGATGATGCGATCCCAGAACCGTGCCTGGAGCGCCGCCGCCGGGTCGGCCGGGATCAGGGGCGGCGCGTCGGTGAAGCCGTCGAGGTACTCGACGACGATCGTCGACTCCGGCAGCGTCGCTCCGGTCTCGTCGTCGACCAGGGTCGGGATGCTCGCCATCGGCCAGAGCTCCGCCAGCCGGGCGCGGTCGGCCTCGTCATCGACCTGGCGCCGTTCGAAGGGGACCTCGCGCTCGTAGAGCGCTATCAACGGCTTCCAGCAATAGGTGGCAAAGGGGTGTTCGTACAAGGTCAGGGTCATTGCGCGAGCTCCTCCGCAAGCTGCTCCCCGAGCGTGTCGAGCAGCTTGCCGGTGCCGTGCTCACGCTCAGCCGGATCGTCGAGCCCGTCGAAGAACGCGCCCTGCTCGGTGAAGAGGAGTCGGGTGCCGCCCTCGGCGGGGAGGAACTCGACCGTCGTCAGGGAGGTGGACATCAGGCGACCGTCGACCGAGAGGTCGTAGGCGAAGACGATCCGCTCATCGGCGACGATGTCGTGGTAGCGGCTCTTGAAGGTGAACGCCGGCTTCCCGGCCGGGCTGCCGCTGTTCACCTCGCCGCCGCCGACCCGGAAGTCGAGCTCCCAGACCCGGTTGTCCCAATCGGTGGGAACGGCGAACCAACGGCCCTTCAGGTCCTGGTCGGAGAAAGCGCTGAAGGCTTGCGCCGGGGTGCAGTCGTACTGGCGCTCGATCGTGAAATCGGCGTGGATGACACTCATGGTTTCCTCCCGTAGGTAGATTCGAGAATTTCGCCGAGCCTGTCGAGGCGGTCTTCCCAGGCCCGGCGGTGCCGGCCTATCCAGCGCTCGACCTCCGCCATCGGCGCCGGTTCGAGCTGGCAGGTCCGTACCCGGCCGACCTTCTTCGAGCGGACGATGCCGCTCTTCTGCAGCACGTCGATGTGCTGCACGACAGCCGGGAGAGAGATCTCCAACGGCTCGGCCAGCTCGCTGACCGAGGCCGGTCCTTCGCTCAGGCGAACGACGATCGAGCGGCGGCTCGAGTCGGAGAGCGCATGGAACGTGCGGTCTAGAACGTCGGAGTCAACAGGCACGACAAAAGTTATAGCAGACACTTAAGCTCTCACTTAAGTATTTGCCGTGCGTGCGAAATCTCTCGTGCCCACGACGCGACCGCCCCAAGACCGTCGGGTCCCAGGCACGAACGCCCCGAGCTGGATTCGAACCAGCGGCCTTCCGCTTAGGAGGCGGACGCTCTATCCAGCTGAGCTATCGGGGCCGGAGGGTGATGCTACCCGGGCGGTCAGTAGCGCAGCAGGGCCAGAGCGCCGCCGGCCTCGGTGAGGGCGGGGGCTTCTTCGGCCGAAGCCGAACTGACCCGGGCGTTCGAGCGGAGCGCGAGCTCGACCAAGGCCTCTTGGACGCTGGCCTCTCCGGCCGCCTCGACGGCGGCCCGGCTGTCGTCGCTCAGACCCGCCTGGTCGGTCTCCAGATACGGGTCGAGGATCAGGTGCTCCACCCGGCCCTCGCTGAGGGCGAGCAGCACCTGGTCGGCCCCAGCCGCACCACGCTCGCCTGCCTTCGACCTCTCCAGCGCGCGTCCGGCGTCACCGGCGACCTCGTCCCGCCAGGCCTGGCGCAGGTGAGGGTCCAGCGCGGCCCCGGCTTCCGCGGCCGACATGTCGATCAGGTTGAGATGGACCGTGGTCGCCAACTTGCTGCGCATCTCGGCCGGCAGCGCCTCATTGAAACCGGCCCCGAGCTCGCCCTCGGCCGCGGCGACCAGCCGGTCGAAGCCGAGCTCGTTGGAGCTCTCGGCGATCGCCTTCGCGGCCGCCTTGACGAAACGAGCCCGCCAGGCTTCGACCCGGTCGTCGTAGGCCGACACGTTGGAGACACCGCCACCGGCGATCGTTCCCTGCGGCCGGGCCGGGCCGCGGTACTGATGCCAGTCACCGAGCTCGAGGTCGAAGGTCGATTCCTCCAGGTCCCTGGCCCGGCCGTCCCACCATTCGAGCAGCCGGATCCGGTCGCCGCTCAGCAGCACCAGGCCGGTGCGCTGGCCGCGGTCGATCACGTCCAGCATCGGCCAGACCACCGGCCCGGAGTCCACCGTCACGTAGTCCTGCCGCACCGGGATCTGGAAAGTCGTGAATGAGTCAACCGCGCCGTTGCCTCCGAGGAAGAGGGCGACGCTGCGGCCGCGATCGGCCGCGGCCGCACCGGTGATGCGCCGTTCGGCTTCGGCGCAGAGCTTCTTCATCGACTGTTCTTTGTCGTGGTTCCCCTCGTGGAACCCCGCCACGTGGGTGAGGCCGTTCTTCAGCGCGATCGCCCAGGCAGGCGTCTCGCTGCTGTTGGCCGGGTCGCGTGGATCGGTCCGGCAGAAGACCGAAAGGACGAGCCCCTCCGACTCCTGATCGATCAGTTGACGAAGTTCCTCAACCCTCTGCTGATTCCTCATGGCATGAAAGTACCCGCAAGCATTCCCGCCTACGCCAGAACGCCGGGGTGACCGTCCAAAACCGCCGGATCTAGCGCTTCAAGACCAGCGTCACTTGGCGTTTCTTGGTGCGTGGCGTGCCGCCGGTCGGCGTGTAGGTGACCCGGAGCTTGGGCCGGATCTTTCCCCTGCGACGGAGCTGTTTCAGGTTCCTCTTGCCCTTCAGCCGTACCTTGACCAGCAGCTTGCCCGAGGCCGCAACCGTCTGCTTGGCCTGCTTCAGCTTCGGTCCGGCCAGAAGCACCTTTCCCGGACCGGGCACGGTCACGGGCAGGAATCCGAGGCCCTTCCGAGCCTTTCGACGCAGGTTTCCGATTTGAAACTGATTCGAGGGTTCGTCCCGGCTGAACGTCGCGGTCACGGTCCGGTCCTGGTCCATGGTGAGCTCGCATACGCCTTCACGTACCGCGCAGGGGGCCGTGTATCCGGTCAGCCCCCAACCGGTCGCCGCAGCAGCGTCCAGGCTGACCACCGAGCCGTCCTCGTAGGGCTGGGAACAATCTGTCGCCCCCTCTCCGCACTCGATCCCGGGTCCGGTCACCTTGCCCTCGCCCTGCACCTGGACGTTCAAGGTATGGAATGTCACCGGCGCGAAATCCGCCGTCACTTCGGTTGCCTGGTCCAGGGTGACCACGCAATCGCCGGTACCGGTGCAGCCCCCGCCGGACCAGCCGGAGAAGGCCGAGCCGGAGCCGGGTGCGGCGGCGAGGGTCACCGTGGTGCCGTAGCCGAAGCTGCCGTTGCAGTCGGTGGAGTCGCCACCGCAATCGATCCCGGCCGGCGAGCTGGTCACGCGCCCGGCACCGGCCCCGGTGACGTTCACCTTGAGATCGCGATGCTGCAGGGCGAAGGTCGCGGTCACCTCCCGGGCCTGGTCCATGGCCACCACGCAACTGCCGTCGCCCGAGCAGGCACCCGACCAGCCAGTGAAATCGGAGCCCGTGGCCGGGTTGGCGTTGAGGGTCACCGCGGTGCCGTAGCCGAAGCCGTGATCGCAGCCGGTCGCTCCGTCACCGCAGTCGATGCCGGCGGGCGTGCTGACCACGCCGCCGTTGCCGTTGCCGGCCACGTCGACCATCAGGGCGCGGGTCTGGAGGCCGAAGGTCGCCGTCACCTCCCGGGCCTGGTCCATGGCCACCACGCAGCTGCCGGTTCCGGAGCAGGCGCCCGACCAGCCGGTGAAATCAGAGCCGGTTGCCGGGCTCGCGGTAAGGGTGACTTCGGTGCCGTGGGAGAAGCCGGCCGAGCAGTCGGCCGCCCCCGTGCCGCAGTCGATGCCGGCCGGCGAGCTCGTCACCTGCCCGGCTCCCGTTCCGGTAGTCGAAACGGTCAACTGGCGCTGAACCGGCGTGAAATCGGCGGTGACGTTCCTCGACTCGCTCATGTCGACCACACAGGCACCGGTGCCGGAGCAGCCGCCGCCGGACCAGCCAGCGAAGGCTGAGTTCAGCCCGGGGGTCGCGGCCAGGGTGACCTGTTCGCCGTTCGAGTAGGCGTGGGTGCAGTCGGTGGCGGAGCCGCCGCAGTCGATGAAGCCGTCGCTGCTGGTCACGGTGCCGCTGCCGGCCCCGGTCGTGGCGACGGTCAGCTCTGGCACGTCGTCATCGGTGATCGTCCCGGTACCGGTCGCGACCACGGCGGCGGCACCGGAGGCAGCGGTGAGATCTACATAGAACTGGCGCTGGCTGAGGTAGCTCGAGTTATCGATCAGGTCGACCGTGATCTGACCCGAAGTCTGGCCTTGGTCGATCGTCAGGTCACCGGAGGTCGCGACGTAGTCGGTACCGGCGACCGCGGTTCCGTCCCGGGTGGCGAAGTGGACCGAGACGTCAGTCAGCGCCGGCGCGTCGAGAGTCACCGGGAAGCTCAGCTCTGTGTCCGTTCCTTCGGTGCCGGACGCGCCACCGATCCGCATCCGATCGGCTTCGTAGGCGCCGATGTCGCAGGGGTTCGGTGGGTTCTGGCCGCGGTGCCAGCCGCGCTGGTCGATCAGCGAGCCGCCGTCCTGCGGAAGTTCCGCGTCGCAGACCGACTGGTCGCCGGCGTCGATCGCCGGGCTGCCCGAGAGCAGGGCGATCGTTCGGGTCGGACCCCCGTTGTCGGCGAGCGATCCGAGATTCAGGTTCGCCAGGCTCGTCACGGTGAAACCGTGGTTCGCGCAGTAGCTGTCGTCACTGAGGCTGGCCGTGACGTTCAGCTTGCTCGATCCACTTGACGACTGCGAACAGCTGTGGCGGGTCGAGCCGCCCGCCGACGCATCGGCGAGGATCGAATTCTTGATCGTCACGTGGTTGCCGCCGCTGACCCCCGAACCGCTGGACTGGCCGGGCCGGTTGCCGAGCAGGGTCGAGTTGATCACGGTTGCCGCTGAATCGGCGTCGCCCGAGTTCACCCGGAGCGCCGCACCACCCTGACCCGAGCTGTTGCCCTGGATGGTCGAGTCCACCACCTTCAGGTCGCCTTCAGTCACGTCGAGCGCGCCACCGTCCAGCCCGGCGTGATTGCCGGTGAAGGTCGAGCCGGTGATCGAGGCCAGTCCGCCGCCGCCCCAGTAGCTGGAGATGTACACGTCGAGCGCCCCGCCGTAATTCTCGGCTTCGTTGTCGGCGAAGGTCGAATCGGAGATGTCGACGTCGGCTTCGTTTTCGGAGGCCTGGACGTCGATCGCGCCGCCCCAGCCGGAGGAGTTCCCCTCGAAGCGCGAACCGCTGACCTCGAGCGAGCCTTCGAATACGAAGATCGCCCCGCCCGACCCCGATTCGGCGGTGTGGTTGTCGACGAAGGTCGATCCCTTCACCCGCACGTCGGCCGACTGGATCGCCAGCGCACCTCCGTACCCGTCGGTCCCGGGGGTGTTGAAGCTGCTGCCGGGGTTGTACCCGTCGGTGACCGTCACACCGTCAAGGGTGAGATCGGACCCCGTGTCGGCGAACAGCCCGACGTGGCCGCCACCGGCGTCGATGGTCGAGCCGTTCCCGGTGATGGTGAGGGAGTGGCCGCCGTCGGGACCGACGGTCAGCATCCCGACGGACCCGGTGTCATAGACGCAGCCGGGCCCGAGGAAGATCTCGTCGTCCTGGCCGTTGCCGTCGGCCCAAGTCACCGCGGCCGCCAGCGCCGCGGCATCACCGACCCCACCGGTGCATGCAGGATGTCGATGGTCGGGCTGGTCGTCGTTGATCACCGTGCCGGTGGCCACGGCGCGGCCGATCGCGACGTTGCCGGCAGCGGTGGTGGCACCGGTCAGGGTCACCGTGAAGGTCTCGTCGGGCTCGATCGTCGTGTCACCGGAGACATCGACCTCGATCACGCCGGATGCCTCGCCCGGATCGAGGACGAGCTGCCCGTTCTCCGGCACGAAGTCGGCGTCGTCCGTGGTGACATGGTCGACCTCGTAGTCGACGGTCACCCCGTCGGCGACGGCGGGGGCCAGGGTGACCGGGAAGCTGAGCGTGGTGGTGCCGGAATCGCCTTCGATGGCGGCGGCGTCCTTCACCGTGATCGCGCTGCCGAATTGGTAGGCGCCGACATCACAGGTCGTCACGGATGGCCGCGGGAAGTCGCGCTGGTCGGCTGCCGGACAGTTCGACGCCGCGCCGGACCGGGCGACGCTCGCGGCCCCGATCGGGACCGTCGGGGTCAGGCCGCCGTTGTCCCCGAGGCTGGATCCCAGGGCGATGCTCGCCGAGGAGACGACGGTGAATCCGGTCGACTGGCAGGCGCTGCTCGCCACCGCGTTGCTGCTGGAGGTGAGGTTGTCCGAGCCGGCGAAGGTCCCATTCGGGACGTAGCAATCTCCGTTGACATCCCCGGCCGGGAGATTCCCGGAAAGCAGGCTGTTGCGAATCGTCAGCGTCGTGTCACTCGACCTGATCGCGCCGCCGTAGGAGGAGGTCGCGTTGTTGGCGGTCGCCGTCACATTGGTCAGGCTGAGCGTCGCCGAGTAGGCGTAGATCGCGCCGCCGCTGCTGGCGACGTTTCCGTACATGGTCGAGTTCCTGATCTCGACCGAACCGCCGTAGGCGGCGTAGATCCCGCCGCCTCCGCCCGAGGCGGTGTTCCCGCTGATCGTCGAACGGGTGATCGTCAGGGCACCCTGGCCGTACACCTGGGCGCCCGCGCCGTAGTCGGCCGAGCCGCCCTTCACCGTCACCTGGTCGAGATGCAAGCTGACCGAACCGTCCACGTCGAAGACGCGAACCGAGCTGCCCCCGTCGATCGTCGCGCCATTGCCGTTGACCGTCACGTCGGCGCCGGACTGGCCGAGCGACAGAGTGCTGCCGATCTCGTACTCACAGCCGGCGGCCAGGTTCAGCACGTGCGTACCGGCGCTGTCGGCCACGCCGAACGCGGACTGCAATGCGGTCGGTGAACAAGCCACGTTTTGTTCGGCCGCCGACGCCGACGCCGGCGCCAACGCCACCAACGCAAGCCCGACCACAAGGAACGCTCTGTGGAACGCTTTCAATTCAATCCCTGTCCTGTTCCGACTCGACTGGACGCCGGGACATCAGGACCGCCGCCCTACAGACTCAAACGATCGTATTTGCTGGCTCGCGCGTTCGCAAGTGGGCGTCAGCTGCCGGGCCCGTCGACCGGGGCGGGATCTTCCGCCGGTTCCTCGATGTCATAGAGGGACTCGTGGGCGACCTGCTTGCCGCGGGAGGTCCAGAGCTTGACTTCGAGATAGGCGTCGTCACCGTAGTTCTTCAGGGCGTCGGGCGCGATCAGGGTGAAACGATCGGCACGCTCGCCGGGCTCTCCGAAGAGGGGATCCTGGTCGACCGTGACGCCTTCGAGCTCCGCGGTGACGGCGAACGCGTCGCGAACCAGGGAGCGCCCCCAGGCCAGGGTCATCGATGCCTCGCGGCCCTGCTCGCCCCGCCAGGTGCCGATCACCTCGTCCGAGATGTCGATCGACCAGTCGGGATTGTCAGCCGCGATCACGTCCGTGAAATCGGCCGAGGCCCGGAAGTCGTTCGGGTCACCGCCCTCAGGCTGGACGAAGCTGACGAAACCGTAGAGCTCGATCTTCTCCGGCTCGCCACCCTCTTCCAGCACCGCCTCGGTCTCGCCCGAAGCCGGCACCCAGACCCGCCCGCTCCAGGCTCGCTCCGGGAACCAGGTGAACTCGTCGGGCAGGACGGTGCCCGCGGGCAGGTCCTCGATCTCTTCGCAGGCCGACTTGAAGGCGGTGGCCAGGCGTTCGGCGAAACGGCCGTGGGGAATGCCGTGGCGCGAGGCGTCGGCGACGAAACGGGGAAAGGGGCGATTGTCGATCGGCATCGGGGCAGCCTATTCAGTCGATCGCGCCGCGGAGGGTTTCGGCGGCGGTCTCCGGGGAGACGATGTTGATGTCTACCCCGGTCGCCATCTCGAAGGCCGAGGCCGGTTCGAGCCGTGGGATCAGGTCGAGATGCCAGTGGAAGTGCTCTACCCCGCGCGGGGCGGTCCGCACCCAGAGGTTGAGCTGGCAGGGATTGCCGAAGATCCCGGTCAGCGCCCGGACCGCCCGGCCCAGCATCGCCGCCCCGCCCTCGTCCTCCTCGAAGCGGGCGGTCGGACGGCGGGGGATGATCCGCATCTCGTAGGGATGGCGGGAGGCCCAGGGGCAGACCAGGGCGACCTCTTCGTCGATCGCGACCAGCCGCTCGCCCCGTCTGATCTCTTCGCGCAGGATCTCGCCGAGCAGGCTGGCGCCCGCGGTCCGCTCACGGTAGGCACCGACCCTTTCACGCTCCCGGGCCACCGACGGTGGCACGAACCCCATCGCCCCGAGCTGTGCGTGGCTGTGTTCGATCGAGGCCCCTGAGTCAGGTCCCTGGTTGAGGATCAGCTGCACGTAGGCCGCGTCCCGATGGGCCCGCATGCGGCTGCGCCAGGCGGCGACAGCCGCGGCGAGCGCCTCTTCTTCGAGCTCGGCCAACGAAGCCAGATGCAGGGGCGAGTTGACGATGACCTCGTGAGCGCCGTGGGCCGGCCGCTGGGCGAACATGTCCGGTTCGGAGCCGCGGCCGGAAGCGAGCAGTGGATCGGCGGGGCTCGAGAAGGCGCTCGACTCCGTGCCGGCCCGATGGGCGACGGCCCGTGATGCCTCGGACTCTCCTTCGGCGCGGGGCACGACGGCGGGGTACAGGTTGGGCACGGTCCGGGTCAGCCAGCCGGCAGTGTCCGCCTCTCCCCCACCGGGACGATTCGCTTCGATCTCCGGCGGCGTCGCGGCCTCGTTGCCCTCGCAGAACGGGCATCCCTCCCGGCTGGCCGGATGCCACTCGCCGGGCGTGAAGTCATCCGGCCGCTCGGCCCGTCCGGGTGCGACCAGCACCCGGCCGCCGGTCAGCTGATCGATTCTGATCTCGGGTGAACGCAAGCCGCTCCGCTCAGGAACCGGGCGGCAGGTCTTCGGGGGTTCCGCCGACCGTCGGATGGACGCCGCCGTCGGTCTTGGAATCGGGATTGCCGATGCTGCCCAGGGTCTGCTGGAAGGCGGAGATGAGATCCATCGGCAAGGGGAAGATCACGGTCGAGTTCTGATTGCCGCTGATCTCGAGCAGGGTCTGCAGGTAGCGCAGCTGCAGCGAAGCCGGGTTGCGGGAGATGATGTCGGCCGCGTCGGTGAGCTTCTCGGCCGCCTGGTACTCGCCCTCGGAGTTGATGATCTTGGCGCGCCGCTCGCGTTCCGCCTCGGCCTGCCGGGCCATCGCCCGCTGCATCGCGTCGGGGATCTCGACGTCCTTGATCTCGACCGTGGTGACCTTGACGCCCCAGGGCTCGGTCTGCTCGTCGATGATCTTCTGCAGCGACTCGTTGAGGCGCTCGCGCTCGGCGAGGATCTCGTCCAGTTCGGCCTTGCCGAGGACGGCGCGCAGAGAGGTCTGGGAGATCTGGGAGGTGGCGATCAGGTAGTTCTCGACATCGGTGATCGCCCGGTTCGGATCGACCACGCGGAAGTAACAGACCGCGTTGACCCGGGTGGGGACGTTGTCGCGGGTGATCACTTCCTGGGGTGGGATGTTGAGGGTCACCGTGCGAAGGTCGACCTTGACCATCCGGTCGATGAAAGGGATCAGCAGGATCAGGCCCGGCCCCTTCTGGTCGATCAGCCGGCCGAGCCGGAAGATGACTCCCCGCTCGTACTCGCGGAGGATCTTGATCGCCGAGAACAGGACGATCAGGGCGAAGATCGCCAGGATCACGACCAGGGTTCCGAGGACTGCCATGTCTAACTTTCTCCTTGAGTTGTTTCGGACTGGGGAGCGACGATCAGGGTCAGTCCCTGGACTTCGACCACGATCACCTTTTCGCCGATGCCGACCCGTCCACCGGGATCGGCGGCGCGGGCCTGCCAGAGGGCTCCGTCGACGAAGACCTGGCCTTCGGGCCGGAGCGCGACGCGCACGTCACCTTCCCTGCCGGCCAGATCCTCCGGCCCGTACCGGACCGGAGCGCCACGGGTCTCGCCGGCCCGCTCGATCACGAACAGCATGAACAGGCCGAGGACGACCGAGCCGATCGTCACCGCGAGGATCGAAGTCGGATCGCTGTCCCGGTCGAACATCCAGATTCCGGAACCGACGAGCGAGATCACGCCCGCTATCGATAGCGGCCGGTAGAGGTGGAAGGCGACGGCGCCGATGAAGAGGGCGATCGCCAGCAGGAGCAGCCCGACGCCGATCGCGGTCGGTCCGATGTCGACCATCCCGATCACGCCGAAGACCAGGGCGATGATGCCGAGGATTGCCGGGATGAACCCGCCGGGGGTCATCGTCTCGACGCCGATCCCGACCAGCCCGAGGATGATCAGGAGATAAGCGAGTGTCGGATCGGTGATCTCCACTCAGGCGAGCGTATCGAGTCAGTCAGACTGGCCCTCGATCGCGTACTTCTGAATCGCTTCCTCGAGCGAGGCCTGGTCCGGGAACTGGCCGGTGTGGGTGGATGTGAGCTTTCCGCTCGAGTCGTAGAAGGCCGTCCGCGGGTAGCCCTTTCCGCTGAAGTCGTCGGCGATGTCCTTGTTCGGGTCCGTGTAGCTCGGATAGGGGACCGGATAGTCGGCGAGAAAGTCCGACGCGAGGTCGTCCGAATCCTCGGAGTTGACGCCGAGGAAGGCGACTTTCTTGCCCATCTGCGCGGAGAGATGCTGGAAGTAGGGGAACTCCACGCGGCAGGGACCGCACCAGGACGCCCAGACGTTGACCACGACCGGGAACCCCTTGAGCGATTCGATCCTCTTGTTGAAGGCGTCGAGCCCGCCGGGCAGCAGTTGGTTTCCCTGCTTGTGGAGAGCGGCCAGCGGCGGCGGCGATCCGGCCAGCTTCTTCGCGTAATCGGGAGGCGGCGGAGCGTCCTCTTCAGTCGAGCCGCAGCCCGTCAGAACCACCGTCGCGAGGAACGCGACGAGCAGCACGGAAACCAGCAGATTTCGGCGAACAGTCGATTTCATCCAAGTAATGATTAAATACAGGTTCGATCCTCTATACGTGGATCACGGAGGAATCCGGCGTCTGTCCGTCCAGCGTCGTCGTCGGAATCTTCAGTCACCTACTCATCCGGGCCGGGTGGATACCCCGGGTTCGGAGCACTTGCGAAGGCTAAGTTGGCCACGACTACCGCAGCACCCGCAACTTCGGCGGTTCCTTCAAAGAAAGACATCAAGCGCGCATCCGAATTTGCGTGTGAACCACTCCTGCTGAATGGGGACGGTCCCGAGGCCCTGGTTCCGGGGACCGCCCGTCGCCGCGCCTTCGATGCGGCGATCGCTGAGCTCGACGCCGGACTGACCGAACCATCGGTGGAGTGGCGCCGCAATTTCTCGCTGCTGCTCGGCCTCGAACGCCTGATCGGCCAGGAGCCGCCCACCCTGAAGGACGGCGCCGAGCTCAACCCGCATCAGATCGATGCCCTGTCCGGCACCCTGACCGAGCTGCTGGCCGAGCAGCAGGTCAGCGCGATCGAGGACGTCGAGACTCTCGAGGTCCTCGAGGAGGAGGGCGACACGCCGCTCGGGGATGAGTCGGCCGAGGCTGTCGACTCCGAAACCGAGGAGGAGGGCAACGAAGCGGAGGCCGAGGACACCGAAGCCGTCGAGGCTCTCGACGAGGACGTGGCCGAGGACGAAGAGCCCCAGGACTGGGTCGAGGCCGCCGAAGAGACGGAGGATCCGGAGGCCGAGGTCGAAGAGGCCCCCGACGATCCCGGCGCCGCCCGCCGCTTCTGGTTCGAGCACGCGACCGGCGCCGGCAAGACCGTCGCCGCGGTCGGCTTCATCGAGGCGACCCGCACCGGCGGCGTCCTGATCCTGACCCACCGCCGCAACCTGGTCGACCAGTTCATCGGCGAGATCTCCGACCGCGGCTACCGCGACCGGCTGCGCCCGCCGCTGCTCGACGGTCGCGACGAGGCCGACGGCCCGGTCACGGTCGAGACCTACCAGTGGTTCGTCCGCAACGCGAAGCGCGTCTCCGACGCCTACTCGGTGATCATCTGCGACGAGGCCCACACCGCCCTCGGCGAGAAGACCTCGGCCTGCATCCGCTCGATGCCCGGCCCGGTCTACATCGGCATGACCGCGACCGGCGCCCTGATCGCCCGCCACGTCGCCGACCTCTTCCCCACCCAGACTTCTCGCTTCGACCTGGCCCAGGCGGCCCGCCGGGGAGTGATCGCCCCGCTCCGCTGCCTGCGTATCCCGCCCGGCCCGGGTGTCCGGACGATCGCCAAGGTGCCGCTCCGCAAGGGCGAGGTCGACCAGGACTTCGACCAGGAAGAGCTGGCCAAGCTGCTCGACCAGGCGCCTTTCAACATGGCGATCGCCGACCTCTACAAGTCGCGCTTCCGCAAGGCCCCCGGCGTCCTTTACACCGCCGGCGTCCAGCACGCGAAGAACGTGGCCGCCGCCTTCCAGGAGTTCGGGATCAACGCGAAGGCGGTCTCCGGCGAGACCCCGAAGCGCGAGCTCTCCGAGACCCTGGCCGCCTTCGAGCGCGGCGAGGTGGACGTGCTCTGCAACGCGCAGCTCCTGGCCGAAGGCTGGAACTCGCCCCGGGCGACCATCTGCATGCATCTGGCGCCGACCGCCTCGAAGCGGATCTACCAGCAGCGGGTCGGTCGTGTGACCCGTCGCTCGCCGATCAAGGAAGCCGGGCTGGTGATCGACTTCGTCCACCCGGCGACCACCCATGACGAGTCGATCGTCACCCTCCACAGCCTGCTCGATCGCGACGTGTACCGCGGCGGCGCGATCGTGGTCGGTCCGGTGCGCCGCGGCCGCGGCCGCAAGGTCCGGGTCGAGCGGAGGATCGTGCCGGTCTCCGATGATCCGCAGCGCCGCATCGAGGTCCTCGAGCGGGACATCTGGCGGATCGCGGTCGAGAATCTCGACTACGCCGAGCAGCACGTCTGGGCCGCCCTGGCCGGAGCCCGGGTCACCACCCAGGGCTGGCGTCGTGCGAAAGCGATGCTCCAGCACGACCGGACCAAGGAGCTGCGTCGCCGCTACCTGATCACCTGCGTCCAGCGCAACCGCAACGCGCAGCTACGGATCAAGGCGCTGGGTGAGATCGCGAGCCTGAAGGATCCCGAGGCTTTCGACGACGCGATCGACATCGTCGGCACCTGGTCACGGGAAGACAAGCGGGCCGGCACCAAGGTGCTGCTGCAGGCCCTGGTGGACAAGCGGATCGGCCGCCGTGACCAGGCCCAGGCCTGGGTCTGGCGCCTCGCCTCGTATACCCGCGAGCTTCACGAGGAGTACGCGGTCCAGCGGTGGCCCGAGACCAAGCGTCTGCTCGGGCTGCTGGTCAACTCGGCCGGCCGCGCCCACGGCAAGAACGCCCGCAAGCTGGTCCAGGCAGCCCGCAAGCAGGATCGCCGTCTCGCCGTCTCCCTGCTCGCCGCCGCCGTCGCCCACACGCCGGAGGGCGAAGAGGTCCTGCGCGGCGCCCGCATGCGGATGGCCAGAAAGCCTTCCGCAGTCGCCCGCGAGCTGCTCCGCAACTTCCCCAAGGGCGGCAAGAAGCGCCGTCGCAAGAAGGGCAAGAAGAAGGACGAGACGGTCAATCCGGAGGTCGAGAACACGGAGACCACCGACCTGACCGACGCCGAAGAAGCCGAGGAAGTCCAAGCGACCGAAGAGAAGCCGAAGCCCAAGCGCAAGCCCCGCGCGAAGGCCAAGCCCAAGGAATCAGAACCAGAAGGGGATCCGAGTGAAGAAGACGAGTAGCTTTCTAGCGCTCGCCCTGGTCGCCGCCGGCCTGGCGGTCGGCGGATGCGGGGCTGACAAGCAGGAGAGCGTGTCGGTCAGCCTGGGTTCGTTCACCTCGCCCAAGGGCAACATCGGCTGCATCGCCGACGACTCGATGGTCCGATGTGACATCAAGCGGCACAGCTGGAAGGTCAAGAAGAACCCCGGGTGCAAGCTCGACTATGGCAACGGTCTGTCGGTCGACTCAAAGGGTCCGGGCAAGATCGTCTGTGCCGGCGACACCACGATGAACAGCGGGCCCGACGTCGTCCAGGGAACCGTCAACATGGTCGGCTCCTTCCAGTGCCAGACCAACGAGGCCGGTGACGGCATGCACTGCGAAAACGTGACCACCGGCCATGGTTTCGAGATGGACCCCCAGGATTACTCGGTTTTCTGACCCGCTCAGATCAAGGGTTTCCACTTGAGCAGCTGCCGCTCGTTGGCACGCAGCCACGCGGCTTCCCGCTTGTAGCCGGGGAAGGCGGCGACGAGGTCGTTCCAGAATCTCCGCGAGTGGTTGTGATGCCGGATGTGGATCAGCTCGTGAACCACGACGTAGTGAAGCGCTTCGGGCCGGCCGATCACCAGCCGCCAGTTGAAAGAGAGGGTGCCCGAGGTGGAGCAGGAGCCCCAGCGGGTGCGCTGGTTGCCGATCCTGACCTTCTTCGCCTCGAGTCCGAGGCGGGCGCCTTCTGCAGCGATCAGTGGCTCGATCCGTTCGCGGGCTTCGCGGCGGTACCAGCGGTCGATGGCGGCCAACACCTGGCTGCGGCTGCCACCGCCCGCGATCAGGCGGCCGTCCCGCAGTCGGGCGAGGGCCCGGCCGGTGCCGGTCGGCTCGATCGGGACCGGTTCCCCCGCCAGCCAGATCACCCCACGCCGGGCCAGGTCAAGCTGCTGGTCCGAGCTCACTCGGCTTCGACCGGCAGGGAGAGATGTACTTCGCCGGCGTTGAGGGTGGCGAGGCAGCCGGCCGGGGACTCGACCAGGAGGTTGCCCTGGCGGTCGATTCCCGCCGCCGTGCCCTCGCCCTCGCCCCACCTGATCTGGCGGCCCCGCAGAGCGTCACGGCGGCTGAACTCGGCCAGAGTCCCGTCGACGGGCAGGTCCAGCCTGACGCCAACGTGCTCGTTCAAGGCGGCCACCGCTTCCGTGAAGTTCACCCCGCCGCCGACCGAGGTCGCCCGCTCGCGAAGTTCCTCCGGAAAGTCCTCCTCGGCCAGCGAGAGATTGAGACCGACCCCGGCGACCGCCCATCCGTCCTGCGGCCGGGCTTCGACCAGGATCCCGGCGCATTTGCGGCCGTCGATCCAGATGTCATTCGGCCACTTCATCTGCACTCCGGCCGCCCCCAGCGACTCGACCGCCTCGCAGACCCCGACTCCGATCTGCAACGGCAGCGTGCCCGGAACCGCGACCGGCCGGCGGATCAGGACGCTCCAGGCCACGGCGGCGCCGGGCGGAGTCGACCATGGCCGACCCTGCCTGCCCCGCCCCGCGGACTGCTCTTCCGCGGTGACCAGAGTCCCGCCGGGAGCACCGTTTGCGGCAGCCTCCCGGGCTCGGTCATTGGTCGACCCGGTCAGGCGAAAGTGAAGATGAGGACGACCGATGATCACCCGTCGGAGGGTATCGGGGCTCGGGCGCCTATACCCCTCAGCGATCGGAATCGCGGCCGTAGACGACTTCGTGGCAGCCTGAGGTCCTATCCCTGGCTGCCAGACACGGGGGTGATGCGGGCCTCATTGTCCGGACCGAGGCCGAAGCGGCTGGCCGCACTGCCGCGATTGACGGCCAGGGCCAGGTAGCCGGTTGAATCGGTGAAGAGGACCGGGTCGCCGGGCTCGACGTCGGCGAAGGTGCGACCGACCGGAATCACGACCTTCTCCATGCTGGTCTCGAACCAGGCCGCAACGCCTTCCGCGAGGAAGGTCCCGTCGAGCACCTCCGCGTGGAGGTTGAGGATCGCGTTCCCGTACTGGTCCACGTAGAGCACGTGGCAGTCGACTTGCTGCGGAGCGATGGTCGGCTCGGGCAGATCCAGCGTGGCCAGCTCGCGAAAGCCCACCGCGTCACCGAGTTCGCCGGGTGCCGCGCCCCGGGCGAGCTCGGCCGCGACCGGGCTGAAGATGTCTCGTCCGTGAAAAGTGCCGCTGTCGCCGATCCGCACCGCGGTGGCCGAGACGTCGAACGCCGCGTCGATGCCCCCGAGCACCGCGGCCGCGAGGGTGAGCAGTCCGTTGTCCGGGCCGACCAGATGGTGGTCCCCGCAGGTCAGCACGACCGCCCGGCGGCTGGTGCCGACACCGGGATCGACCACAGCCAGATGGACCGCCGGAGCCGAGAACCTGACCGCCGCCGCCAGCGCCAGCGCCCCGCGGCGAACGTCGCCGGGCGGGATCCCGTGGCTGATGTCGATCACCCTGATCCGCGGGTCGATGCCGGCGATCACCAGCCGGCACACGCCGACGTACTCGTCGCCGTACCCGAAATCGGTCAGGAAGGTGACCGGCCGCGGCTGGATCGAGATCTCAGGGGAAGCGGAAGGACTCACAGTCCCGGTCCAGGTCCTTGAGGTCCATGCGGGCCAGGTCCCGGCCGCGTCCACAGCGGATCTGCTCACCCGGATTCCGGTCGATGGCGTCTACCTCGTCGTTGCCCGGACCGGCGTTGAAGGTGTCGATGCCACCTCCGCCGGAGAGCTGATCGTCACCGGCCGCTCCGAACAGGGCATCGGCCCCGGGACCGCCGTCCAGGTAGTCCATGTTCCGGCCGCCGGTGAGCAGGTCGGGGCCGGCCTCCCCGTAGATCGAGGTCGGCACGTTCAGCGGACCATCGAAGCTGGCCCGCGAGTAATCGGGCAGGCTGCCGGAGACCGAGTCGGCTCCGTTTCCTCCCCGGACCAGGACGTTGGTGAACTTCGCGTAGATCTTCGCGTCTATGCCGTCGCCGACCTCGTCGTCCGGGTAGGGGCCCGGTGAGAAGTCGAGCGCCGCAGCCTTGCCGGCCATGCCCATCTCGACCAGGTCCGGGCCGTCGGTGCCACCGATCCCGAAGCTGACCGAAGGTCCCTTGGCGATGAAGGTGATCCCCTTGCCTCCGGCCGAGGCCGGCGTCGCACCGGGACCGAAGCGCGGTGCCTCGGCGATGTAGAACGAAGACCCGGTCGCGCTCGGCGCCTCGATGAAATCGATCCGATCGAGATTGACCATGGTCGGCTTCCCACCCTTGCAGTGGAGCGGCTTCATCCGCTGGTCATCGGTCACCTGGATGTTCTGACCGGTTCCCGGCAGCAGCGCCACCACTTCCTCGAAGCGAGTGACCTTGAGCTCCAGCCGGTTGCCCCGAGCCCCATCAGGGCCGGCGGCGACGTAGCGGCAGCTGATCCCGGCCGAGGCCTGCGATGACAGCGCCAGACAGATCGTCAGCGCGATCCCGGCGGCCACCACACCCGTCACCCTCATTTTCCCAACGCCGATCGCAGCCATACGGGAATCCTATTTCCCCCGGGATGGCTCCATGGGTCGCGGCCAAAGGCCGCTCACCATCGAAGTGGATGGTGAGCGGCCCCGCAATGACCAGCGTCCGGCGGTTACTTGATGACCTTGAAGGCCTTTACGCCAGCGCGATCATTGGTGATCCCGAACGCCTTGACCTTCTTGGCTCCCTTGATCTTCCCGACCTTGAAGGCCTTGGTGACAGTCCCCTTTCGGGATGCCTTCAAGACGGCGATCTTCTTGCCTCGGTAAATGATCCGGACCTTCTCATTGGCAGCGAGCCCGGACACCTTCACCTGCTGCTTCCGGCCCTTGTGGACCTTCGCCCTCTTGACCTTCACGGTCAGTTTCTTCGCAGCCACCACCCGCAGGCTGCTCGAACCGCTGCGATCATCGAGTGACCCGACTACCTGAACCGGGACGGTGCCGTCGTGCAGCCCGGCCGGGACGACGACCGTCTTCGACAGCGGTCCCGCTGCCGGGGCCGCGCCGGCGTCGACCGTGATCCCGGCGATCGTGATCCGGTAGGTCTCGCCGGCAGCCAGGCCGGTGGCGGTCACGGCGGCCTTGCGACCCACGTGGACCAGCCGGCTCGGGGCACTCACCGCCAGCTCGGTGGGAGCGAGCTGCACCTTGCCGTTGACCGTGGCCTTGGCGGATGCCGAGAAGCCACCCGGCCCCTCGGCATTGAGGGCAGCTACCTGCACCTCGTACTCGGTTCCGTCGACGAGGCCGGTCAGCGTCTGCTCGGTCTCGGTGCCGTAGTCCTGGCTGGCCCAGGTCTGACCCGCGTCCGAGGAGTACCGCACCCGGTACCCGGTGATCGGCGAGCCGCCGCTATCCGGAGCCGTCCACGACAGGTCGATCGACTCGTGGCCCGGGGTCAGTGTGAGGCTGGCCGGGACGCCGGGAAC
>Ga0153956_1001424_pt1 | contig 20898 bp, 18 predicted proteins | sample TSFL040MetaG_FD_104704 | JGI IMG/M metagenome (GOLD analysis project Ga0153956, IMG submission 104704) | Attine ant fungus gardens microbial communities from Florida, USA - TSFL040 MetaG | ecosystem: Host-associated > Fungi > Mycelium > Unclassified | place: USA: Florida, Wekiwa Springs...
CTTGGTTTTCTTCTGCCTTGCAACCGTCGTGCTGCGTTTCCGCGGCCCGCGCGATGTCAGCGCCATGATGCCCACCCGTCCTGAAGTCACCATGGCATGGCCGAACCGGCCGAGTCACGCCGGGGGCGGCATTGGTGTTGGGATAACCTTGCCGGTGTCACGGATGCGGCTGCAATCCGACCATGCGGCGGATGTCCGCCGGTGTCGTGCCTTGCCCGCGCAACGTCCGCAAAGCGGGGGAGGCGATGGATTTGGACAGCTTGGTGCCGGCATCGTTGCGCAGCAGCGCATGATGGCGATAGGCCGGCGCCGGCAGGCCGAGCAGTTGCTGCAGCAGGCGGTGGACACTGGTGGACCAGAACAGATCTTGCCCGCGCACGATGTCGGTGACGCCCTGCAAGGCATCGTCGATCGTAACGGACAGGTGATAGCTGGTCGGCACCTCCTTGCGGGCGAGGATGACATCGCCCCACGCCGCGGGGCACGCCGTGACGTTGCCGGTCTGTCCGTCCGGTCCGTGTCCGTGCTCCCGCCAATTCAAGGAACCGATACGATCGATCGCGCCGGTCATGTCGAGCCGAAGCGCCATCGGTGCACCGGCTTTTTTCAATGCGGCGATGTCTTCAACCGATAACGACTTCGCGTTGCCGGGATACAGCGGCGCACCGTCGGGATCGCGCGGCCAGGGGCCGTCCGCATCTCTCGCCGACACCAGCTTTGCGATCTCGGTGCGGCTTTCGAAACTGGGATAGAGCAGGTTCATGGCGGCGAGCCGGTCGGCGGCTGCGACATAGGTGGCGAGATGGTCGGACTGTCGCCGCACCGGCGTTTCCCATGTGATGCCGAGCCACGCCAGATCCTCGTAGATCGCCTGTTCGTAGTCCGGCCTGCAGCGTGTGATGTCGATGTCCTCGATGCGCAGCAGCAGCCGGCCGCCGGCCGCGCGCGCCAGATCGAAGTTCAACAGCGCCGAATAGGCATGGCCCAGATGCAGATAGCCGTTCGGGCTGGGGGCGAAGCGGAAAACGGGTTGTTGAGCATTCATGGACGTTCGGTCGCTGCTGGCGAAGATTCTATCTGGCACAAGGTCATAATGCGAAGCAGTTGCAGTTATCGATCGCGGCTTGCATCGCCATCGCGCGCGGTCTAGCACAGCCGCGCGCCCCGCACTTTCATCCACGACGGATTCTCACATGACAAGCGTTCGCAGTCTTGCGCAAGGCAGCATCGCCGTCGGCTTGCTCGTGCTCGGGCTGAAATATGCGGCCTATTACCTGACCGGCAGTGTTGCGCTGTTGTCGGATGCGATCGAAAGCATCGTCAATGTGGTGACGGCGATCGTCGCTTTTCTCGCTATCAGTTTCAGTGCGAAGCCGGCGGATGACGGGCATCCCTACGGGCATCACAAGGCGGAGTATTTCTCCGCGGTGCTGGAGGGTGTCCTGATCGTGCTGGCGGCGATCCTGATCCTGCGCGAAGCCTATTTCAGCTATCTGGAACCACGCAAACTGGAGACGCCCTGGCTCGGCCTTGCGGCCAACGGCGCGGCGACCGTCATCAATGCCGGTTGGGCGTTGCTGCTGACCAGCCGCGGCAAGGCCGATCGTTCGCCGGCGTTGGTGGCCGACGGCCGCCACCTGATGACGGATGTCTGGTCGTCGATCAGCGTGCTCGGCGGCGTCATCGTCGCCGCCGTGTCGGGCATCGCCGTTCTCGATCCGATTCTCGCCGCGCTGGTGGCGCTCAACATCCTGTGGGCGGGCTGGGGGCTGACGAAGGACTCGCTCAGCGGCCTGATGGATGAGGCGATCGAGCCTGCGACGCTGGCCACCATCAAGCAGACCATTTCGACACATGCCGAGGGGGCCATCGAGGCGCACGATCTGCGGACCCGCCGCGCCGGCAGCATGACCTTCATCGACTTCCACCTCGTGGTGGCCGGCACGACGACGGTGAGCGCCGCCCACGACATCTGCGACAATCTCGAACGCGCCATTCGGGCGGAGATCGGCGAGGCGCTGATCACGATCCACGTGGAGCCCGATGACAAGGCCAAGCATTCCGGGATCGTCGTTCTGTAACTCGCCTGTCATATCTCCGTCATCGACCATACCCAGGAAGCATCATGCGCTTTCTCACCACCTTCCAGACGCTGGACTTTCTCGACACGCTGCTGAGCCTGACCGCGGCCTTCGTGCTGGGCACGCTGATCGGCGCGGAGCGGCAATATCGCCAGCGTACCGCCGGGCTTCGGACCAACGTGCTGGTGGCGGTGAGCGCGGCGGCATTCGTCGATCTCGCCATGAAGCTCGATGGCTCGGGCGGAGCCGTGCGCGTGATCGCCTATGTGGTGTCCGGCATCGGCTTTCTCGGCGCCGGCGTCATCATGAAGGAAGGCACCAATGTCCGCGGCCTAAATACGGCCGCGACCCTGTGGAGTTCGGCGGCGGTCGGGTCATGTGCCGGCGCGGATATGATCGTGCAGGCGGCTGCGCTGACGGTGTTCGTGCTTGCGGGCAACACGTTGCTGCGGCCGCTCGTCAATGCGATCAACCGTTCCCCGCTCGATGCGAAATCATCGGAAGTCACCTATTACGTCCGCCTCATGGTGGCGCCTGAGGTCGTCTCCGATATGCGCGAGCGGCTGCAGGAGGCGCTGGAAGCCGCGAAATATCCCGTCGGTGATATTGACGTGGAGGAACAGAGCGACACCCAGAGCGAGATCGTCGCGACGCTGGTGTCCACCGCCGTCGAGCCCAGGGAACTCGACGCGGTGCTGCTCAAGCTCGAATCCCATGCCGGCGTGCGCAACGCGACCTGGGACAGCAGCACCAAGGATTAAGTGAGGTTTCGCGTTTGATGGAGCCGGGACACGGGATTTCAGTCGTAGGGTGGGCAAAGCGTAGCGTGCCCACCATCCTTTGCCGTGCGTAAAATGGTGGGCACGGCGCAAGAGCGCCTTTGCCCACCCTACGGGTTACCAGCCTTGAACCAGGACGTTCTTGAACTGCCAGGGATCGCTGGTATCGAGGTCTTCCGGGAACAGGCCGGGGCGGCCGTCCAGCGGGGTCCAGTCGGTGTAATAGCCCTTCACCGGGCCGAGATACGGCGTCTGGATTTCCAGCAGACGTTCGAAGTCCATTTCGTCGGCCTCGACGATGCCTTGGTTCGGGTTCTCCAGTGCCCACACCATGCCGCCGAGGACGGCGGAGGTCACCTGCAGGGCAGTGGCGTTCTGGTAGGGCGCCAGCTTGCGCGTTTCCTCGATGGAAAGCTGCGAGCCGAACCAGTAGGCGTTGTTGTCGTGGCCGTAGAGCAGCACGCCGAGTTCGTCGATGCCGTCGACGATCTCATTCTCGTCGAGAATATGATGCTTCTCCTGCGCCCTGGCGGCGCGGCCGAACATTTCGTGCAGCGACAGCACGGCGTCGTCAGCCGGGTGATAGGCGTAGTGGCAGGTCGGCCGGTAGACCGCCTTGCCTGATGCGTCGCGCACCGTGAAGTAGTCGGAGATCGAGATCGATTCGTTGTGGGTGACGAGGTAGCCGTATTGCGCGCCGCGGGTCGGGCACCAGGTGCGGACGCGGGTGTTGGCGCCGGGCTGCATCAGATAGATCGCAGCGCCGCAGCCGGCCTCATGGGTCTTCGCGTTGTCCGGGGTCCACTTCTCGTGGGTGCCCCAGCCGAGTTCTGACGGCTGCACGCCTTCCGAGATGAAGCCTTCCACCGACCAGGTGTTGACGAAGACATCAGGCTCTTTCGGATTCTTCGAACGCTGGGTGTCGCGCTCGGCGATGTGGATGCCCTTGACGCCGGCCTGTCGCATCAGGTCGGCCCATTCGGCGCGGGTCTTCGGCTTGGGCGCGTTGAGCTTGAGGTCGGCAGCGACGTTCAGCAGCGCCTGCTTGACGAAGAACGAGACCATGCCGGGATTGGCGCCGCAGCACGAAACAGCCGTGGTCGAGCCGGGCTTGCGCGCCTTCTTGGCGGCCAGGGTGTTTTCGCGCAGCGCGTAGTTGGAGCGCGCTTCCGGGCCTTTCGAGGCGTCGAAATAGAAGCCGAGCCACGGCTCGTTGACGGTGTCGATATAAAGCACGCCGAGTTCGTTGCAGAGTTCCATGATGTCGGTGGAGCCGGTGTCGACCGACAGATTGACGCAGAACCCCTGGCCGCTGCCTTCGGTGAGCAGCGGGGTCAGGAGTTCGCGATAATTCTCTTTGGTCACGCCCTGCTGGATGAAGCGCACATTGTGCTTTTCGCAATGCGCCTTGCGGCCCTCGTCCTTCGGATCGATCACCGTGACGCGCGATTTGTCATAGTCGAGATGGCGTTCGAGCATCGGCAGCGTGCCTTTGCCGATCGAGCCGAAGCCGATCATGACGATGGGGCCGGTAATCTTCGCGTGGATCTGCGAGGGGATGGTCATCCAATGTTCTCCTGCGTCATTCCGGGATACGCCACCTTCGGCGCAGACCCGGAATCTTGTCATGTCGGAATTCCGGGTTCGCCTCGCTGCGCGAGCCGCCCCGGAATGACGGATAGGGCTTAGGTCGAGCGACGTTTCGCCGTCACTTCGATTTCGATTTTCATCTCCGGCTTGTACAGCCCGGCGACGGCGAGCAGTGTCGCGGCCGGGCGGATGTCGCCGAGATGCTCACCGGTGACCGCGAACACCTTGTCGGCATCGGCGGCGTCGGTGATGTAGTAGGTGGCGCGCACGATGTCGGCCATGGCGAATCCGGCCTCCTTCAGCGTGCTCGCAATTGTCTTGAAGCAGTTCTGTGTCTGGGCCGTGACATCGTCCGGCAGAGTCATGGTGGTGTAATCGAAGCCGGTGGTGCCGGCGACGAAGCAGAAATCGCCGTCGACCACCGCGCGGCTGTAGCCTGCGGTTTTCTCGAACGGCGATCCTGTGGAGATAAGCTTCCGGGTCATTGGGTGCCTTCAGGGAAAGAAGGCCCCGCAATGCCGTGTCTTGGCCGGCAAATCAAGCTGTGACGGACGCGTGTGGTTTGGGGGTGGGGAGAGGTAAAAAAAGAATCAAATATGATAGGTCCGCAGGGGCGGGATGCCGTTGAAGGCGACGGCGGAATAGGTCGAGGTGTAGGCGCCGGTGCCTTCGATCAGCAGCTTGTCGCCGATCTCCAGCGTCACCGGCAGCGGATACGGCGCCTTTTCGTACAGCACGTCGGCCGAATCGCAGGTCGGACCGGCGAGCACGCAGGGCGCCATCTCCGCGCCGTCATGCGGCGTGCGGATGGCGTAGCGGATCGATTCGTCCATCGTCTCGGCGAGGCCGCCGAACTTGCCGATGTCGAGATAGACCCAGCGGTTGTCGTCCTCGTCGCTCTTTTTCGAGATCAGCACCACCTCGGCCTCGATGATGCCGGCATTGCCCACCATGCCGCGGCCCGGCTCGATGATCGTCTCCGGAATCGCGTTGCCGAAATGCTTGCGCAGCGCACGGAAGATCGAGCGGCCGTATTGCAGGACCGGCGGCACGTCCTTCAGATACTTGGTCGGGAAACCGCCGCCCATATTGACGAGGGTGAGGTTGATGCCGCGCTCGGCGCAGTCGCGGAACACCGACGACGCCATCGCCAGCGCGCGGTCCCATGCCTTCACCTTGCGCTGCTGCGAGCCGACATGGAACGAGATGCCGACCGGCTCAAGGCCGAGGCGCTTGGCGAGATCGAGCACATCGACGGCCATTTCCGGATCGCAGCCGAATTTGCGCGACAGCGGCCACTCGGCGCCGGCGCAATCGTAGAGGATGCGGCAGAACACCTTGGCGCTAGGGGCGGCGCGTGCGATTTTCTCGACTTCGGCGGCACAGTCCACCGCGAACAGGCGAATGCCGAGCGCATGGGCGCGCGCGATGTCGCGCTCCTTCTTGATGGTGTTGCCGTAGGAGATGCGGTCGGGGGGCGCGCCGGCGGCAAGCGCCATCTCGATTTCCGCGACGGTCGCGGTGTCGAAGCACGAGCCGAGCGAGGCGAGCAGCGACAGCACTTCAGGTGCCGGGTTGGCCTTCACCGCGTAGAACACGCGACTGTCGGGTAGCGCCTTCGCAAAGGTCTGGAAATTGTCCCTGACGACATCGAGGTCGACAACCAGACACGGCTCGGTGTCGCGGCCTTCGTTGCGGCGGGCGCGCAGGAATTCCTGGATACGTTCGGTCATGGCACTCTCCCAACGCCCTTCGCGAGAAGGGGCGCAAAAGCAAGATGCGTTCGATCGAAGCTCTGCGGCGGCGTCACGCGATGGAGGCGGACGAGCCGAAACGCTCAGGTCGAACTGTGCTGCCGTGGATTGGTTGGGAGTGTTCCCGCCCGCACACCTGGCAATGAAGGACAAGCCTTTTCAGTAGCCCGCGCCGGCATTGGACTGCCGGTAGAGACCAAAAAAGCCCGCTCCGTCGTTGCTTTAAGTCACGTCCCCCGTTGAGGGCGGGGTGCGCCGGTTCGCCTCCGGCTGTCAGTCACGGTTGCAAGGAGCGAAGTCGCCTTCAACGGCATCCCTGGAGAGAGATGCTGGCCTTTTGCGTTATCCGCTCAAGACCCTCGGCTTCTTCATCCCTTGGCGGCTGTCCGGCCTCTTGTCCGGATACCTACCGACCGACACACGACCACAGGCACGTGCGAAATTGGGCAAGTCCGCAAATAGGTTCTTTGGCCCCCCGCTGCAACAACTTTTTTCAGTCGCGGAGAAATTTCTTCAAACGCGTTTGCGCTAGCCGGCTAGCGTTTGCGACGATTTGTTGGCGGGAATGTGAAGTATCAAAGTGAGCGGTTGCCACACACGCATGATGTCATCCTCCGCGAAAGCGGAGGATCCGGTAAACGGTGACGATGGTTATGAAGCGCCGGCGTCAGTGCGTACCGGGTTGCCCGGTCCTAGCGAAGCTTTGCTTCGCATGGCCGGGCAACGACAGTGGTGCGTATCTCAGCCGCGCTTCGTAAACGGCTCGATGCGGTGGGCGGTGCGCAGGAAGGCGGCCATCACGGCGACGCCGCACAGGAACAGCACGATCTGCAGAATGTGTTCGCCGATGGTATCGAGGCCGAACAGGATCGACAGCGCCCAGCCGCCGGCAAAGGCTGCGCCGAACACTTCGGCGCCGATCAGGATCGCTGCCGATATCACGGTGACGACGCTGGGCCAGACAATGCGGCGGGATGCGGTGGAGGTGGTCATGGTCTGAAAGTCCTGTTGCGGGCCGCAATCTAGCGAAAAAGCGTGCTGCGGCAAGCACTAATGGACCCCAAAAAAGCCGGATGCATGGTATAGCTGGATGCGTCGTTTAGGCCGCAAAAGCAGGATTGATGATGTCGGATACGCAGGTTTCACCGGTTGGGTCGAAAAGTCTCGATAATCCCCTTCTGAAAGCCAATCCTCTGCTTCAAGCTTGGACCACCCCGTTCGAGACGCCGCCTTTCGACGCAATCCGGCCGGACCATTTCATGCCGGCCTTCGAACAGGCATTCGCCGACCATGCGGGCGAGATCGCGGCCATCGTCAACGATCCCGCGGTTCCCGATTTCGCCAATACGATCACGGCGCTGGAGCGCTCGGGCAGGCTGCTCGCGAAGGTCGCGGCGGTGTTCTACGACCTCGTCTCCGCGCATTCCAACCCGGCGATCCTGGAAATCGACACGGACGTGTCGCTGCGGATGGCGCGGCACTGGTCGCCGATCATGATGAATGCCGTGCTGTTCGGTCGCATCGCGGCGCTGCGCGACAATCAGGCCGCTCTCAAGCTGACGCCCGAGCAGGCGCGCCTGCTGGAACGCACCTATACGCGCTTCCATCGCGCGGGTGCCGGCCTCGATGAGGCGGCCAAGGCGCGGATGGCCGAGATCAACGAACGCCTCGCGCATCTCGGCACCACCTTCAGCCACCATCTGCTCGGCGACGAGCAGGATTGGTGCATGGAACTCGGCGAAGGCGACTTCGACGGCCTGAGCGACAGCTTCGTTGCGTCGGCCCGGGCTGCGGCGGAGGAACGCGGAAAGGCCGGTAAGGCGATCGTCACCACCTCGCGTTCGTCGATGGAACCGTTCCTGCAAAGCTCAAGCCGGCGCGACCTGCGCGAGAAGGCGTACAAGGCCTTCATCCAGCGCGGCAACAACGGCAACGCCAACGACAACAACGCCGCCATCGTCGAAATCCTGAAGCTGCGCGAAGAAAGCGCGAAGCTGCTGGGCTATCCGACCTTTGCGGCCTATCGCCTCGAAGATTCCATGGCGAAGACGCCCGAGGCCGTGCGCGGCCTGCTGGAGCGTGTCTGGAAGCCGGCGCGTGCCCGCGCGCTGGCGGATCGCGATGCGTTGCAGGCGCTGATTGCGGAGGAGGGCGGCAACTTCAAACTCGCCGCCTGGGACTGGCGCTATTACGCCGAAAAGCTGCGCCAGCGCCGCGCCGATTTCGACGATGCCGCGATCAAGCCCTATCTCACGCTCGACAACATGATCGCCGCGCAGTTCGATGTGGCGAATAAGCTGTTCGGCGTTACCTTCACCGAACGCAAGGACGTGCCGGTCTGGCATCCCGATGTGCGCGTCTGGGAGGTCAAGGATGCCAAGGGCGCGCACCAGGCGCTGTTCTACGGCGATTACTTCGCCCGCCCGTCGAAGCGCTCGGGCGCCTGGATGACCTCGCTGCGCGACCAGCAGAAGCTCGACGGCGACATCGCGCCGCTGGTGCTGAATATCTGCAATTTCGCCAAGGGCACGAACGGCCAGCCGTCGCTGTTGTCGCCGGACGATGCGCGGACGCTGTTTCATGAATTCGGCCACGGCCTGCATGGCATGCTGTCCGACGTGACCTATCCGTCGCTGTCGGGCACGTCGGTGTTCACGGACTTCGTCGAATTGCCGTCGCAGCTCTACGAACATTGGCAGGAGCAGCCGCAGGTGCTGCAGCAATTCGCCCGGCACTATCAGACCGGCGAGGCCCTGCCGGACGATCTGCTCAAGCGTTTCATCGCCGCGCGCAAATTCAATCAGGGCTTCGCCACGGTGGAGTTCGTATCCTCCGCGCTGATCGACCTCGAATTCCACACCCAGCCGGCATCGGCCTCCGCCGATGTCGCGGCCTTCGAGAAGAAAGAGCTGGAAAAGATCGGCATGCCCGAGGAAATCGCGCTGCGTCACCGTCCCACGCAGTTCGGCCATATCTTCTCCGGCGATCACTATGCGTCCGGTTATTACAGCTACATGTGGTCGGAAGTGATGGATGCCGATGCGTTCGGCGCGTTCGAGGAGTCAGGCGACATCTTCGATCCCGCCACCGCCAAACGGTTGCATGACGATATCTATGCGTCGGGCGGCTCGGTGGACCCGGAAGCCGCTTATATCGCCTTCCGCGGCCGTCCGCCGGAAGCGGATGCGTTGCTGCGCCGGCGCGGACTGCTCGATGCGCCGGAAGCCGCATGAGATGCTGCAATTGACAAGATCGGCGCGAAACGCGAAGCCACCAGCATCATGACCGAACCCGCTTCCCTCGCCAAAGCCTCGCCCGCCGCCTTGCCGGAACGGGTCGGCGTGCTGCTGGTCAATCTCGGCACGCCCGATACCGCCGATGCGGCCGGCGTCCGCGTCTATCTCAAGGAATTCCTGTCCGATCCGCGCGTCATCGAGAATCAGGGGCTGGTCTGGAAGCTGGTGCTCAACGGCATCATCCTGACCACGCGGCCGCGCAAGAAGGCGAAAGACTATCTCAAGATCTGGAACACGGAGCAGAACGAGTCTCCGCTGAAGACGATCACCCGCGCGCAATCCGACAAGCTGGCCGCGGCGCTCGGCAGCCACACGCATCTCGTGGTGGATTGGGCGATGCGTTACGGCAATCCGTCGATCCGCGACCGCATGGCCGAACTGACCAGGCAGGGCTGCGACCGCATTCTCGTCGTGCCGCTGTATCCGCAATATTCGGCGGCGACCTCGGCCACCGTCTGCGACGAAGCGTTCCGCGTTCTGTCCACCATGCGCGCGCAGCCGACGCTGCGTGTGACGCCGCCTTATTATGACGAGCCGGACTATATCGACGCGCTCGCCGTGTCGATCGAGCGGCACCTGGCGACGCTGGATTTCGTGCCGGAGATGATCGTGGCGTCGTTCCACGGCATGCCGCAGGACTATGTCGATAAAGGCGATCCCTATCAGACGCACTGCGTCGCGACGACCGAAGCCTTGCGCAAGCGGCTCGGGTCGAAGGCGCCGAAGCTGCTGCTGACCTTCCAGTCGCGCTTCGGCCGCGCCGAGTGGCTGCAGCCTTACACGGACAAGACGATCGAGAAACTGGCGAAGGACGGCGTGAAGCGGATCGCCGTGGTGATGCCGGGCTTCGCCGCGGACTGCCTGGAAACCCTCGAGGAAATCGCGCAGGAAAACTGCGAGATCTTCCTGCACAACGGCGGCGAGAAATTCTCGGCGATCCCCTGCCTCAACGACAGCGACGAGGGCATGGCGACCATCCGCCAACTCGTGCTGCGCGAGTTGCAGGGCTGGATTTGACAGCTGCCACCCGCATCCGGCGTTTCTTCACCTCTCCCCACCGGGGAGAGATGAACACCGCTTCCCCGCAAATGCATCCCCTCGCTTTTCCGCGCTTCGAACCATAAAATCCCGGCGGACGACAAAACAGCGGGGCGCATCGCGCCGCGCGTTCATTTGGCCGCAGGAGAACTTGATGTCCGGCTTCGATATTTTCGCCATCGCCATCGCGCTGCTGATCATCGTCACGCTGTTCGCGGGCGTGAAGACGGTGCCGCAGGGGTACGATTGGACCATCGAGCGGTTCGGCAAGTTCACCCGCGCGCTGTCGCCGGGCCTCAATCTGATCATTCCCTATTTCGACCGGGTCGGCCGCAAGGTGAACATGATGGAGCAGGTGATCGATATTCCCGAGCAGGAGGTCATCACCAAGGACAACGCCACCGTGACGGTCGACGGCGTTGCCTTCTTTCAGGTGTTCGATGCGGCGAAGGCCAGTTACGAAGTGGCCAACCTGCATCAGGCGATCATCGTGCTGACCATGACCAATATCCGCTCGGTGATGGGTGCGATGGATCTCGACCAGGTGCTGTCGCATCGCGACGAGATCAACGAGCGGCTGCTGCGCGTGGTCGATGCGGCGGTGTCGCCGTGGGGACTCAAGGTCAACCGCATCGAGATCAAGGATATCGTGCCGCCGGCCGATCTGGTCGAGGCGATGGGCCGGCAGATGAAGGCCGAGCGCGTCAAGCGCGCCGACATCCTGCAGGCGGAAGGCCAGCGCCAGTCGGAAATCCTGCGGGCCGAAGGCGCCAAGCAGGCGCAGATATTGCAGGCGGAAGGCCGCCGCGAAGCCGCGTTCCGCGATGCCGAGGCGCGCGAGCGTGCGGCGGAGGCCGAAGCCAAGGCGACGCAGGTGGTGTCCGAAGCGATCGGCCGCGGCGACGTGGCGGCGCTGAATTACTTCATCGCCGACAAATATATCAAGGCATTCGGCCAGCTCGCGGAATCGCCGAACCAGAAGGTGGTGATGCTGCCGATGGAAGCCACCAGCATGCTCGGCTCGCTCGCCGGCATCGGCGAGATCGCCAAGGCGACGTTCGGCGAGAGCGCCGCCTCGGCGCAGGCGGCGGCGCGCCGCACCGGCTCGGTGCCGCCGTCCACGCCGCCGCGGGCGTGAGGATCAACGCATGGCAGAGATGTTCGTCACGCTCGGCACCTGGAACTGGCTGATCTTCGGCGTGCTGCTGATGGCGCTGGAACTGCTGGCGCCTGGCGTCTTTCTGTTCTGGTTCGGGCTCGCGGCGTTCCTGGTCGGCATGCTGTCTTTCATCATCACGCTGTCCTGGCAGGTGCAGATGCTGCTGTTCGCGGTGTTCGCTGCGGCTGCCGTGCCGTTGTGGCGCCGGGTCGCGCAGCAGCGGCCGGGCAGCAATCCGAACCCGTTCCTGAACAAACGTACCGATGCGCTGGTCGGTCGTGTCTTCACGCTGGATCGCCCGATCGTGGACGGCGCCGGCGTCGTGAGGATCGACGACACGGTCTGGCGCGTCAGCGGGCCGGATATTGCTGCCGGGACGCAGGTGAAGATCGTCAAGGCCGACGGGGCGAATTTGACGGTGGATGTGGTGTAAGCTCGGCCCTCATCCTGAGGAGCCGCGCAGCGGCGTCTCGAAGGATGAATGAGTGAGCTCAAACATCTCATGGTTGGAGACGGCGCTGCGCGCCTCCTCACCATGAGGGCAGAGTGCGAACCGGGCTACGGCCTACGCCACGCCGGCCCGGAGCAGGTCGTGCAGGTGTACAATGCCGACCGGCTTTTTGCCGTCGGTCACCAGCACGGCGGTGATCTTCGCGGCGTTGAGAATCTCCAGCGCCTCGCCGGCGAGCAGGTCGCGGCTGATGGTTTTGGGATTCCGGGTCATCACCTCGTCCACCGGCACCGTCATCAGGTCGGCGCGCATGTGGCGGCGCAGGTCGCCGTCGGTGACGATGCCGGCCACATGACCGTTGCCGTCGACGATGCCGACACAGCCGAAGCCCTTCGCTGACATTTCCACCAGAGCGTCGGACATTTTGGTGCCGAGCGGCTTCAGCGGCACGGCATCGCCCTGATGCATGAGGTCGCGGGTATATTTCAGTAGCGCGCCGAGCTTGCCGCCGGGATGCAGCACGCTGAAATCGCGCGAGGTGAAGCCGCGGCCTTCCAGCAATGCGATCGCCAGCGCATCGCCCATCGCCAGCATCATCACCGACGAGGTGGAGGGGGCGAGATTGTGCGGGCAGGCTTCGCGCGCTTTCGGCAGCGTCAGCGCGACATCCGCGGCGGTGGCGAGAGTCGAGCCGGCCTCCGACGTCATCGCGATCACGCCGATGCCGAAGCGGGTCGCGTAAGTGACGAGGTTCTTCATTTCCGGCTGCTCGCCGGACCATGACAGCGCGAGGATGACGTCGTCGGGGGTGATCATGCCGAGGTCGCCGTGGCTCGCTTCGGCGGCATGCACGAAAAAGGCCGGTGTTCCGGTCGAGGCGAAGGTCGCAGCGATCTTGCGGCCGATATGGCCGGATTTGCCGAGCCCGGTGACGATCAACCGGCCCTTGGCGGTGCGGATCAGGTCGGCGGCCGCGGCGAAGGTCGGGCCGAGATCGGCCTGCAGTGCCGCGGCCAGCGCGGTCACGCCGCCGGCTTCGGCCTCCAGCGTGCGCAACGCCGATGCGATCGCTTCGCTTGCCTGGTCGCTCATGTTGGAAGTCGGGGTCTTGGAAACGGCCATCGATGGTGTCCTGCGGCCGGGCTGCCGGCCAATCTGCGCGGTCCTTTAGCACGGTTGAAGCACGGATGCGAAACGTCGGTCCGGCATCTCAACGGCGCATTAACCATAACCGTTTTAACTCCCTTAACCATGAATAGTCGCCTGATGGCCTGCCATCGGGCTGGGAAGATTCATTCAAGAGTTTGATCGTGCTGGGATTTTTTTGATCGTGTGGATGGGCCGGACAGACCTGGGGCGACACCGCGGACGGGCGATCGGTGCAGCGACGGCATGCCTGTGCCTTGCGTTCATCGCGCCATCCTCCGTTTTCGGGCAGGCGCTGACCTCCGATCTTTTCACGCCGGTGCAAGGCGGCTTCGTGTCCCGCGACAGCCTGCCGACCCGGCGCACCGCCGACAACACGCCGCAGCCGCGCAGCATCCTGCAGGCCGGCGCGTCGGACCCGATCATCACGCCGTCGCCGGCCGCGTCGGGGGCATCCGACACCGGTTTCGACGCGCTGAACCGCAAGCGCAAGCCGGTCAAATACTATCCGGGGCAAGCAAAGCCGAAGCGTCCGGTCGGTCCCGGCAGTCCGCCGCCGCAAGACGCAGAGCCACGGCCGGCGCCGCCATCGGCGAAGGCGGCGAAGCCGCCGGTCGCCCCGGCGATTGCCGGAGCTGTCGTCGGGCAGCCCACGCGCCGGCGGTTGCCGGTCGATGCGGACCCTTACGCGCCAACCGGCGTGAAGGTCGGCAGCTTCCTCGTGAAGTCGGCTGTCGAGATTTCAGGGGGCTACAGCAACAACCCCGCGCGTTTCGAACAACCGCGCGGCTCGTCCTTGTATCAGATCGCGCCGGAGCTTCTGGCTGCGTCCGACTGGTCGCGGCATGCGGTGACGATCGATCTGCGCGGCTCGTTCACCGGTTACGGCAAGGAGTTCCCGGCGGTACCGCTCGCGATTTCGCCGTCGCCGGAGAATGTCGATCGCACCGAATTCAACGGCAAGATCACCGGCCGCATCGATGCGACGCGGGACACCCGCATCAACACCGAAGCGCGGATGCTGATCGGCGCCGACAATCCCGGCAGCCCCAATCTTCCGGCCGGTCTCGCCAAATATCCGCTCTATACGACCACCGGCGGCACCGTCGGCGTCGAGCAGGACTTCAACCGCCTGCAATTGAAGCTCGATATGCTGGTCGATCACACCGTCTATCAGGACTCGGTACTGACGGACGGCGCGCGGGCCAGCAACAACGACCGTAACTTCAATCAATATGGCGGTGTCGGTCGCGTCAGCTACGAGGTGCTGCCGGGATTGAAGCCGTTCGGTGAAATCCAGGGCGATGTGCGCGTGCACGAAACGCCGGAAGACCGCTTCGGTTATCTGCGTGATTCAAGCGGCGGCTATATCAAGGCCGGCACGACTTTCGAATTCACTCGCCTGCTGACCGGCGAAGCCTCGATCGGCTATCTGGCGCGGACTTACGACGATCCGCGTCTCGAAAAGCTTCAGGGCTTGCTGACCTCGGCGTCGCTGGTCTGGACCGCGACGCCGCTGACGACCGCGCGTTTCAGCGCGACAACGTCGATCGACGAAACCACGGTGCCGGGCGTGCCGGGCGTGCTCACGCGGCTTTATACGGTGGAGGTCGATCACGATTTCCGCCGCTGGCTGACGGCGGTCGGCAAGTTCACCTACGGCACGCAGGCTTATCAGGAAGACTCCCGCTTCGATAAGATCTACTCGCTCGAAGCCAACCTGATCTACAAGATGAGCCGCGAGGTCTGGCTCAAGGGCCAGGTTCGCCGCGATATCCTCGAGTCCAATGTGGCCGGCGCCAGCACGGCCGCGACCGTGGTGATGCTGGGCGTGCGGCTGCAGCGGTGAGAAGCTCGTTAGTGTTCATTGCGAGCCCAAAGGGCGAAGCAATCCAGAAAGCCGCAAGCGAAGACTGGATTGCTTCGTCGCAAGGGCTCCTCGCAATGACGGTGAGACGGGCGGCCTTTTCGCCGAGTCTCTCAGCAAAGACGGCTCGCTATTTCCACTTCCGCTGGAATCTCGCGGTCTTCCTGTTGAATTTCACGCCCGATCCATCCGGCAGCCGTGTCGCGACGAAACCGGCGGCGATGCAGGCTTCGCGCTGGGGCATCTGTTCTTCCGGGGCGCGCTCGGTGTCCCACCAGGACGCCCGCTGCGAGGCGCGCGGCAGCGCATCGTCGATGATGTCCTCGATCGCATCCATGGTCAGGACGAATTCGTCCTTGGTCTGGGCGGCCAAATAGGTGCGCAAGAGATCGTAATCGGGCACGGATAGTCCTCATCACTGCATCGCAGGTCGTCATACGCGGCTCTCCGATGCCGCGCCAGCATCCGGTCTGGATGATGAAATACCTATCGTCGCCGCATTGGCGATGATTTTTCAAGCATTCGTTAACGCCGTGCCGAGTCGGCGTTTCCTATTTAAACGCTCGGCAAGTATTCGCGTGCGAACGCTATCACGCGGAGCATTCATCTATGAAATCCAGGAATTCATCAGCAGGGAGGATGCGTTGGCCATTGTCGGCCAAATTGCTGATTCTGTCGTCGCTGGTGACCATTCTCGGTTTCTCGGCGATCTGCGGCAGCGTGATGCTCGAGATGCGCCGCTCCGAACAGGTGCTGGCTCAGCAGACGAGCGAAAACCTCGCGACGTCCATCGATTCCGATGTCGGGCGCAGCATCGAACAGTTCGACCTGTCGCTGCGTGCCGTCGTGTCCGCCGTGAACACGCCGGAGATCGGCCAGCTCAGCCGCGAATTGCGGCAACTGATTCTGTTCGACAAGGCGGCCTCCTCGGCGCCATTCGGCGGTTTCCAGGTCTTCAATGCCAAAGGCGATCTGGTCAGCGACGCGGCATCGCTCGATCCGGTCAGGCAGAACAGCGCTGACGAGGAATTCTTCAAGGTGCACCAGAACGACGGTGAGCGCGGGCTGTTCATCAGCAAGCCGATGCTGCATCGCGGAGCCTATTCCATCGTGCTGAGCCGGCGCATCACCGACATCGAGGGCAATTTCGCCGGTGTGGTCGTCGGTGCGATTCGCTTCGCTTATTTCCACGAGCTGTTCGGCCGCCTGCACCTCAATCCGGATGAGACGATCACCGTCATTCGCCGGGATGGCGTCGTCATCATGCGCGCGCCGTTCGATCTCGATGTGATCGGCCGGGATCTCAGCAAGGCACCGGGCGTGATGCGTGTTCTGAAGCGGGCCAACGGCAGCTATTCCGGCGTCGGCGCCGTCGACAAGATTCCGCGCCTCTATGTCTGGCGCGACAGCGGCCGCCCGCTGATCGTCATCGTCGGCCGTCCGTGGGGCGGCATCTACAGCATGTGGCAGCAGCAGGCGTGGCGGATCGGCGGGATCGTGCTGGCCCTGATCCTGTTCATCTGCGTGGGCACGGTCTTCCTGGCGCGCGAGATCGGTCGCCGCGCCCGCGCCGAGGGGCAGCTTGAAGAACTTGCCACCACCGATGCGCTGACCGGCCTGCGCAATCGCCGCAAATTCGATACGGCCATGGAACTGGAATGGCGCCGCGCGATCCGCAGCGCGCGGCCGATCGCATTGCTGCTGATCGATGCCGATCACTTCAAGACGTTCAACGATACTTACGGCCACCAGTCCGGCGATCAGGCGCTGATTGCGATTGCGGGCTGTATCGCCGCTTCTGTGGGACGCGCCGGCGATTGCGCCGCGCGGTACGGCGGTGAGGAATTCGCCGTGCTGCTGCCGGGTGCATCACCGCGCGATGCGCTCGCTGTCGCCGAAAACATTCGCACGCACGTCGAATGCGCGCCGGCCGAACCGTCGGCGCTGTCCGTCAGCATCGGTGTCGCCAGCGTGCGTCCGCTGGCGATGATGGAATGGACGGACCTTGTGAAAGCCGCCGACGAGGCGCTCTATGCCGCCAAGGCCGCCGGCCGTAACCGGTGCGTGACGGCGGCGGATATGACGCTCCGCGCTGTCGCGGCCTGATTGTTACTTGCCGAGATAACGCAGCATATCCGCACGCAGGCTGTCATTGAGATCGGCGCGCTGCAGGCCGTAGGCGATATTGGCGCGCAGGAAACCGGCCTTTGAGCCGCAGTCATGCCGCTCGCCCGCGAATTTCACGCCGAAGAAGGGTTGAGCCTTCGCCAGGCCGATCATGGCGTCGGTGAGCTGAATCTCGCCGCCGGCGCCGCGTTCCTGCGTTTCGAGAATCCTGAAGATGTCCGGCTGCAGGATGTAGCGGCCGGTGATCGAGAGATTGGACGGCGCCGTGCCCTTCGGCGGCTTCTCCACCATGCCGTTGATGCTGAAGGCGTTCTGATGACGCGGATGGTGCCCGCCGACGCTGCAGATGCCGTATTGATGGGTCATGTCCATCGGCACTTCCTCGACGGCGACGAGATTCGACGTCGCGTCGAGATCCTGCGCGATATCGACCATCTGCTTCAGGCAGCCGGGGCTGTTGAGCACCAGCTCGTCGGGCAGCACCACGGCGAAGGGTTCGTCGCCGACGATATGGCGGGCGCACCAGACCGCATGGCCGAGGCCCAGCGGGGCCTGCTGGCGGGTGAAGCTGGTTTCGCCGGCTCCGGGCTGAAAACGGGCGAGCTGTTCCATCTCCGCGGCTTTGTTGCGGGTCTTCAGCGTCTCGTCGAGTTCGAACATGCGGTCGAAGTGATCTTCGATCACGCCCTTGTTGCGGCCGGTCACGAAGATGAAATGCTCAATGCCGGCTTCGCGCGCCTCATCGACCACATACTGGATCAGCGGTCGATCGACGATGGTCAGCATTTCCTTCGGCATCGCCTTGGTGGCGGGAAGAACACGGGTGCCGAGGCCCGCGACCGGGAAGACGGCTTTGCGAATTTTCATCGGGAACTTTGCAATGTCTTGGAGGGAATGAAAGGTGCGGACTGCTCAACGAAGATTGCGCGCTCAAGTTCCCTTTGCAAGCGGTAACAACGGCGGATGTGTGTCCTTGCCGGGCATTGACCGGCGGTAATTTCATGCGCCGGCGGGTGCTGATTTCGTGACTGCAAAAAGACCGGATATTAATGGGATGGAAACCATCGCAGGGCCTTCTGTCATCGGACTTTGACGACTGGATTGCTGGATGAAATCGATGCAACCGATCCGCCACGGCGAGGCCGTCCGCCGGAAGCGATGTGTGACGACGGCGATCGGCGTTCTGATGCTTCTTCTGGCGCCTGTCGCCGCGCAGGCGCAATCCGGCAATCCGCTGAATTTTCTCGACAGCATCTTCAACAATTCCAACGCGCGGCCGACCCAGGCGCCGGCTGCCCAAGCGCCGGCGGGCTCCAGTGCGGCTTTGCCCTGGAGCGGCGAGGACGGCGCGTCGGGTCATCCGCTGATGACCGCTGCCGCCATTCGTGCGGCGGCGGCGAATTTCGACAATTGCATCGCCGGCCTGTGGCCCGATGCCGCACGGCGTGGCGTTTCGGAGCAGAATTACCGCGAAATCACGGCCGGGCTGACGCCCGATCTGCGGCTGATGGATCTGATGGATGCGCAGCCGGAATTCACCAAGGCGATCTGGGATTATCTCGACATCCTGGTGAACGACAATCGCATGGCCAAGGGCCGCGAGGTGCTGGCGCAGTACAAGACGATCTTCGATGCGGCCGAACGCGCTTACGGCGTCGACCGCTATATCATCGCGTCCATCTGGGGCATCGAGTCGAACTATTCGACCCAAATCGGCGACCGCGATGTCGTGCGCTCGACGGCGACGCTGGCCTGCGTCGGCCGGCGGCAGGCATATTTTAAGGACGAATTCCTCACGGCCGTGGACATCCTGCATCGCGGCGACCTGCGCCGCGAACAATTGATGGGGTCATGGGCCGGCGCATTCGGGCCGACGCAATTCATGCCGACCGCCTTCAAGCGCTTCGCCGTGGACGGTGACGGCGACGGACGTCGCGACGTGGTCGGCAATCCGACCGATCTGATCTTCTCGACGGCCAACAACCTCAAGAAGGACGGCTGGCGGAGCGGGCAGACCTGGGGTTACGAGGTCGTGGTGCCGCCGGGCTTCAACTACATGCTGGCCGACCGTGCGAAGATGCTGACCCTGGCACAGTGGCAGCAGATGGGATTGAAACGCGCCAACGGCCGGCCGTTTCCGCATGGCGCCGACAAAGCCTATCTGCTGGCGCCTGCGGGCGCGCAGGGACCGGGGTTCCTGATGATGCAGAATTTCCGCGTGATCATGAAGTACAATCCCGCTGAAGCCTATGCGCTGGCGATCGGCCACTTTGCCGACCGGCTGCGCGGCGGCCCGCCTTTCGTGCAGCCGTGGCCGCGCCAGGAGCGCGTGCTGTCGCGCGCCGAGCGGCTTGAATTGCAACAGCTCCTCGTGCAGCGCGGCCTCTACAAGGGCACGCCGGACGGCCAGTTCGGCAGCCAGACCCGCGAAGCGCTGCGCAGCTTCCAGGCGTCCATCGGCGCGCCGGCCGATGGCTTCGCGACATCGGACGTGCTGGATCGGCTGCGCGGCCGGTAGAGGATTTTCAGATTCACCCCACCTGTGTCCCGGACGCGATGCGGCGCGAAGTCCCGGCTCTGCGGAGCAACGCAAGAGCGTTGCACCGCGTCCGGGACACCATGTCGTTAAATCGATAAACGTTTGCGTCGCTACTCCGCCGCCTGCTGCGCCACCGTCGGGCTGTCGCCGGCCACGGTGGCACGGCGCATGTCGCGCGGCTGCGACTGGTCGTAGCGGCGCACGCGATGCATGGTCTGGCGATTGTCCCACATCACGAGATCATGCAGCGTCCATTTGTGGACGTAGACGAATTGCGGCTGGGTCGCGTGTTCATTGAGGTCGCGCAGCAGCACGCGCGCCTCCGGCACGCTCATGCCCTTGATCGCGCCGGCATGCGACGACAGGTAGAGCGACTTGCGTCCGTGCACCGGATGCGTCCGCACCAATCGTTGCAGCACCGGCTTGAACATTTCTTTTTCCTCGTCGGTGTAGTCGAGGAAGCCGAGCGCGCCGCGTGAGTTCATGAGCGAATGCTCGCAGATCATGTCCTCGATCTCGGCCATGGTGTCGCCGTCGAGCGCATCGTAAGCGGCGCGCATGTCGGCGAATTCGGTATTGCCGCCTGTCGGATTCACCACGCGGGCCGACAGCAGGGAGAATTTCGCAGGAATGGCGCGGAACGAACTGTCGGAGTGCCACAGGCAATTGCCGAGGTTGAAAAGATGGGTTCGGCTGTCCTTGGCCAGCGGCTTGCCGTCCTTGCCGAGATTGGAGACGTCCGCCAGGCCCGACGTCAGCCGATAGTCTTCCTTCTTGGTGACGCTGCCGCCTTTCCTGTTTTCACGCTCGCCGAAATTGCTCGCGAAGGCAAGCTGTTGCTCGTCGGTGATGTCCTGGTTGCGGAATACGAGGACGGCATAGTCGTCCATGCCGCGTTCGATGGTCGCCGCGTCCTCTGGGCTGATCGGTTGGGTGAGGTCCACGCCGGAGACTTCGCCGACGAACAGGGGATGGAGCTTGCGGATGGTCAAAGGCATTGCATTTCCTCCGTGCGGAATGGTTGAATCCATTCGATTGCGATTCCGGTCGTGCCGGGGCGTTTGCGAAAAA
>Ga0153956_1001425_pt1 | contig 20897 bp, 26 predicted proteins | sample TSFL040MetaG_FD_104704 | JGI IMG/M metagenome (GOLD analysis project Ga0153956, IMG submission 104704) | Attine ant fungus gardens microbial communities from Florida, USA - TSFL040 MetaG | ecosystem: Host-associated > Fungi > Mycelium > Unclassified | place: USA: Florida, Wekiwa Springs...
ATCCAGCCGGGCGTGCAGCTCACCGACAAGACCGACGCCGAGTGGAAACAGGCCTTCGACCTGATGAACAAATTCGATTCCAAGAAAGGCGTCGAAGACATCCAGGCGACGATAGACGCGTTGCGCCACACCGAAGGTTGCACCGGCAAGGTTGGTGCCGTGGGTTATTGCCTGGGCGGCCAGCTTGCCTATCTCACCGCGGCGCGCACCGATATCGACGCGTCGGTCGGATATTACGGTGTGAACCTGCAGAACCTCCTGGGCGAAGCGAAGGACATCAAGAAGCCCTTGATGCTGCACATCGCGGGCAAGGACCAGTTCACGCCGCCGGAAGCACAGAAGCAGATCGTGGACGGGCTCAAGAACAACCCGCACGTCACGCTGCACACCTATCCGGAGATGGATCACGCCTTCGCGCGGGTGGGCGGGGCGCATTACGACCACGCCAATGCCGAACTCGCCAATGGCCGCACCGCGACCTTCTTCCGCCAGCATCTGAGTTAAACCGGCGTTAGAAGCCGCTCCTTAATTTCACCACGGTTTCTGGCTTGAAAGCCGCCGGCGGCGGCAACGGACCCTGCGTGAGCGAGCGTATCGAACCTGGTTTTGTCGATCCTTCGTTGCCCGAAAAGGCGGCGGAAGAGCGCGTCGACGCCGCGCGCGAGGCCACCGGCTACAAGATCACGGACGGCGCCGTCCGCTTGCGCAAGACCATCTTCGGATGGATCTCGCGGCACGAACGATCGCTCAGCGCCGTCTCCATGATCGGCGGCTTCGCCTTCGACAATTACGCTTATCGCCGGATCGATCTGCCGAACACCCAGGCGCTGTTCATCGGCTATCTCACCGTGGCCGGCATCGCGATCATTCTGCTGCATCTGTTCGCAACGCGCGCCCGCGACGGAAAGCCGATGCCGCGCTGGCATTCGATCCTGCCGATGGCGACGCAGTTCACGCTGGGCGCGCTGTGGAGCGGCTTTCTCATCTTCTATTCGCGCAGTGCGGTGCTGACGGAGTCCTGGCCGTTCCTGCTGGTGCTGGTGGCGATCTTCATCGGCAACGAGGTGTTCAGCCGATACCACTCTCGGCTCGTCTTCACCTCCATTCTTTATGCCTTCGCGCTGTTCTCATACTTCATCGTCACCGTTCCGATTTTCACCCACACGGTTGGACCATTCACCTTCCTGATCAGCGGGCTTGCGGCGTTCAGCGTCTTCGTGGTTTTCCTGAACATCGTGCGCTGGGCGGGACAGGACGAATGGCGGCGCGCGCGGCTGCAGGTTCTGGGCGGCGCCGCGCTCGTCTATGCGACGCTGACCGGATTCTATTTCACCGGCACGCTGCCGCCACTGCCCATTGCGCTGATGGACAAGGGCGTGTTTCATTTCGTGAAGCGCGACGGCGATGTTTATCAGGCACAAGGCGAGCCGCAGGGGTGGATGACACGCTTCGGCAAACCGCCGGTGCTGCATATCGCGCCGGGACAGCCGGTCTATGTCTACAGCGCCGTGTTCGCGCCCATCAAGCTATCCACCAAGGTCACCCATCACTGGCAGCACTACAACCGCATTCGCCACAAATGGCAGACGATCAGCGACGTATCGTTCACGATCAATGGCGGGCGCGACGGCGGCTATCGCAACTACACGATCCAGCACAAGATCTGGGACGGCGACTGGCGGGTCGATGTGAAGAATTCGGATGGCCGGATCATCGGGCGCATTCCCTTCCATATCGAGAACGCGCCGCAACCTGTCGCCACCGTCCCCGTCATCTTGCACTGAGCCCGGCGAGCGGGCGCACATCCTCCACCAGATGCACCAGAACCTTGCCCGGTTCTTCGATTTGCATCATGTGGGCCGAGTTCTCGAACCACACCAGCTTCTTCACCGGCGCATGGACATGTTCGAACCATGCCGCGGTGACGTTCTGCGAAACTGTTTCATCATGGCGTCCGTTGAAGATGATGATCGGGCATTTGAAATCTGTGACCTTGCTGTAGTTGAACGTGCTGAACGCCGGGAGCAGATGCGTCAGCGACAGCAGGGAGCCTTTGTCGATGGCATCGAGATCGGCATTCGTGTAGTCCGGCGAAAGCTCGCCGGCGCGGTAGTAATAGGCATAGGAATCGCGTTTCCAGCTAAGCCCTCCATATTTGATCGACCAGTCGCGCTCGACGCCGATCTTGTCGAGATTCAGCGGCGCGGTGGGATACGGCATGATGGCTTCCAGCGCCTTCACCGCCTTTTCGTCATGCGCCGCCCGCGCCGCGGCGAGCGTTGCATTGTAGATGTCTTTCTCACTGGCCTGGCTGTCGATCATCTGACCCATGCCGATATAGGCGTAGAGCCATTCCGGATGGTTGTGCGCCAGCGTTATGCCGAGCAATGAACCCCAGCTGTGTCCCATCACGAAAATCTTGGGCTTGTGATAGGTGGCGCGCAGATATTGAACGAGCTCCTCGGTATCCTTCTCCATGCGATCGGCGGTGAGCGTGGGGGCGATCGTCTTGGGGTCGTTGGCGGCATAGGTCTTGCCGCTGCCGCGCTGATCCCATTGCACGACGGTGAAGTAGTCCTCCCACGGACTCTGAAACGTCCAGCTCGTCGGCATCTCCGGCGCGGCCGGGCCGCCGTGAAGGAAGAGAAGGATCGGGTTGTTCTTGTCGCGGCCACGGATGGTGATCCACTGCTGGATGCCGCCGATGGTGATCGCCTTCTGTTCATCGATGCCGTTTGGCGTGACCACCTTCTGCAGATCGCCAATGATCTTGCGCGCGCGATCCTGCGTGAAAGGCGGCTTTGAATCGGCGGCATGGGCTGCGAGAGGGGCGAGCAAGGCGAGCGCGGCAATCAAACGTCCATGCATGAGCGATTTTCCGATCTATCGACGGTCCTCACATAAGGGCTAAAGTCGCGCGTTGCGCTATGCATCAGCCATGCGCGGCACGTCCATCAGCGTTGCAGCGCGCGGGAGGTTGGCATGAAGGCGATCCGGATCCACGACACTGGCGGCCCAGACGTCCTGCATTATGAAGACGTGGAACTTCCCCCGCCCGCCGCGGGCGAAGTGCGCGTGCGCCACACCGCCATCGGCGTGAACTTCATAGACACCTATCACCGCTCCGGACTCTACAAGCTGCCGCTGCCGGCGGGATTGGGCAGCGAAGCCGCCGGCGTCGTCGAAACACTCGGCAGCGGTGTCACCACTCTAAAGACCGGCGACCGTGTCGCCTATGCCGGCACCATCGGCGCCTATGCCGAAGCGAACAACATCGCCGCCGACAAGCTGGTGAAGCTGCCCAAAGGCGTTTCCGACGAAGACGCCGCCGCATCGCTGCTCAAAGGCATGACGGTTCAATATCTGCTGACGCGTACCTATTCGGTGAATCCCGGCGAAATCATCCTGTTCCACGCCGCTGCCGGTGGCGTCGGACTGATCTTCGGACAATGGGCGAAGCACATCGGCGCGACGGTTATCGGAACGGTCGGATCGGAAGACAAAATTGCGCTCGCGAAAAGCCATGGTTACGACCATGTGCTCAATCTTTCCCAGGACGATTGGGTCAAGCGCGTACGCGAACTGACGGACGGCGAGGGCGTGCCGGTGGTCTATGACGGCGTCGGCAAGGCGACGTGGGAAGGCTCTCTGGATTGCCTCGCCGTGCGCGGCATGATGGTGAGCTTCGGCAATTCCTCCGGCGCCGTACCGCCCTTCGCGCCGGGAATCCTTTCAGCCAAAGGCTCACTCTATGTCACGCGACCGACGCTCGGCAGCTACACGCGCAACGCGGAAGAGTTGCAGGAGACGGCCGACGATCTGTTCGCCGTCATCGCCTCCGGCGCTGTGAAGATCGAGATCAATCAGCGCTTCAAGCTCAGCGAAGCCGCCAAGGCGCACGAAGCGCTGCAATCCCGCCGGACGACGGGCGCGACGATTCTGTTGCCCTGATTATTCGGCGGCAATCGGCGAGGATTTGTCCTCGCGCAGATAGATCGAGCGCTTCGGCCGCGCCATCACCCGCTGCACCATCGGCACGAAGGCCTCGAGCGGCATGGTGTCGTAGTTCGGATCGAACGCGTTCTGGTCGTGGCGCGCGCAGAACATCGCCGTCTTCTCGAAACACGGATGCCCGCGATATTGATCGCGCATGTTCCGGTCCAGGCCCAGATAGTGGAAGAAATAATAGCCTTGGAAGATGCCGTGGTGATGCAGCATCCACCAATTGTCTTCCGACACGAAGGGCCGCAGCACGGTGGCGCCAAGCTCCGCATGGTTGGACGATGCAAGGATGTCGCCCATGTCGTGCAGCAATGCGCAGACGACATATTCCTCGTCCATGCCGTCGCGATGCGCGAGCGTCGCCGATTGTAGCGAATGCTCCAGCCGGTCCACGGCGAAGCCGCCGCAATCGCCTTCCAGCATCTTCAGATGCGCAAGCACCCGGTTCGGAAGATCGCGATTGAACCCGGCCGACGCCATGGCGATCTTCGTCCAGTCTTCCTGCGTGCCTTCCGCCATCGCCTTGAATTGCGCGCGGTCGCTGGGGTGTTCGGTCATGGGTCGGCTCCTCGATAGGCTGCGGGAATTGTCCGCCGGGATGTGCGCGCGGTCAATTGCCTCGCGCGCCGCTCTGTGCTGGTTTAAGGCGCGATATTCGGGGATTCTGGCGGCATGGACACGCGCGACAAGATTGAAAACGCCTTTGAAAGCGTGCTGTTCGCCAGCCGCTGGCTGATGGCGCCGTTCTATCTCGGCCTCGTCGTGGCGCTTCTGGCCCTGATGGCGGAATTCATCAAGACGATCTGGGAAGTCCTGCCGCAAATCGTCGAACTGAGCGAAGCGGCGGCGGTCGTCTGGGTGCTGACGCTGATCGATCTGTCGCTGGCGGCGAACCTGCTGCTGATGGTGATCTTCTCCGGATACGAGAACTTCGTCTCGCGCATGTCGGTGAGCGCCGCGCATCCCGACCGTCCCACCTGGATGGGCAAGATCGATTTTTCCAGCATGAAGCTGAAGCTCATCGCCTCCATCGTCGCCATCTCCGCGATCGAACTCTTGAAGGCCTTCATGTCGATCAAGTCCTACAGCGACCGCGACCTGATGTGGCTGGTCGGTATCCACATGACGTTCATCGTGTCGGGCGTGCTCTTGGCGCTGATGGACTGGATCACCGAGCGCGGCGAGGTGCCCGAAACCCGCCGCGAACACGAGAGCGTGACCGGCTCTTCCGCGCACCACTAGTCCAGCCGAAAGTCTCCCGCCGCGATCTTGCGGGAAAGCGCCGCTGCCGTTTCCTCCGCGCGCATCGCGCCGGAATCGAACGCGTGTTTCTCCAGCGCGCCGAGATCGGAGAATTGCCGGAAGAGATCGCGCACCGGTCCTTCCGCCTTCAGTCCGTGCGTGCCACGCGCCTGCACGCGGGCAAAAGTAACGTCTGCGCTTCCCGGTCGCAGCACGACGTAGTGCAGCGGCACCTTCGTTGCCGCCGCATCGCGGAACGGTGCGAGAAACCACGGCCCCACAATGCCGTCGATGATGGTGAGATAGCCGCCAAGTGCATAGGCAGAGGCCGCCGCTGCGATGGCATGCGTCACCGTCTCGTTCTGCTTCTGCGATTCCGGCAGCCAGGGCAGCACATAACCGCTCTTGATATAGCGGTCGTAGAAATCGTCGCTATGCAGATGCGCGGCAGGCGTTTCGCTCTGCCGCGCCAGAATGTCCGCGACGGTGGATTTTCCCGCGCCGGGCGGTCCGGTCAGAATGAGGACCGAACCTGCCATGGCATCAGGTGTTCATGCTGTCGAAGAAGTCCGAGTTGTTCTTCGTCGAGCGCAGCTTGTCGAGCAGGAATTCGATCGCATCCGTCGTGCCCATCGGCGCCAGTATGCGGCGCAGGACGTGCGTCTTCGAAAGCGCGCCCTTGTCGAGCAGGAGCTCGTCCTTGCGGGTGCCGGATTTGAGGATGTCGATGGCGGGATAAACGCGCTTGTCCGCGACTTTGCGGTCCAGCACGATTTCGGAATTACCCGTTCCCTTGAACTCTTCGAAGATGACTTCGTCCATGCGGCTGCCGGTATCGATCAGGGCGGTCGAGATGATGGTCAGCGATCCGCCTTCCTCGATATTGCGCGCCGCGCCGAAGAAGCGCTTCGGACGCTGCAGGGCGTTCGCGTCGACACCGCCGGTCAGCACCTTGCCCGATGACGGGACAACGGTGTTGTAGGCGCGGCCGAGGCGCGTGATGTTGTCGAGCAGGATGATCACGTCGCGCTTGTGCTCGACGAGGCGCTTGGCCTTTTCGATCACCATTTCGGCGACCTGCACATGGCGCGTCGCCGGCTCGTCGAACGTCGAAGAGATGACTTCGCCGTTCACCGTCCGCTGCATGTCCGTCACTTCTTCCGGACGTTCGTCGATCAGAAGCACGATCAAATAGCATTCGGGATGATTGGCGGAGATTGCTTTGGCGATGTTCTGCATCATGATCGTCTTGCCGACGCGCGGCGGCGCCACGATGAGGCAGCGCTGCCCCATGCCCTGCGGCGCGACAATGTCGATGACGCGGCCGGTCTTGTCCTTCAGCGTCGGGTCCTTCAACTCCATGTTGAGCCAGCGCGTCGGATAAAGCGGCGTGAGGTTGTCGAAGTGGACCTTGTGCTTGATCTTCTCGGGGTCCTCGAAATTGATGGTCGAGACTTTCAGCAGCGCGAAGTAACGCTCGCCGTCCTTCGGCGACCGGATCGGGCCTTCCACCGTGTCACCGGTGCGCAGGCCGAAGCGGCGGATCTGCGACGGCGACACGTAGATGTCATCGGGGCCCGGGAGATAGTTGGATTCCGGCGAGCGCAGGAAGCCGAAGCCGTCCGGCAAGGTCTCGACCACGCCCTGTCCCGTGATCTCCACATTGCGCTCCGCGAGTTCCTTCAGGATCGCAAACAGCATGTCCTGCTTGCGCATGGACGAGGCGTTTTCGATCTCGAGTTCCTCGGCGAAGGCCAGAAGGTCGGTGGGGGACTTGGACTTGAGGTCCTGCAGCTTCATCGCCTGCAGGCCGTCTTGAACTGTCATTGGGTACTTACCTGAAATGGAGGTTGGGAATTTTCCGCCGCGAGAGCCGCCGAAAATGACCGGTCGGGCGCTCAACGAAGGGTCAGGGTCCGCACCGCGCCGGTCTGTCCGGGCCCGGCCTTCGCGCAAGGGCGCGGGGCACGGATTGCGATGCGAATGGGGAACGCGGCTTATATAGCCCGATTTCCGGACCTTGCAAAGACCCGCCGGTCAGAACGGCTGGACGATCACCAGAATGACGATCAGGGCCATCAGCACCGCGGGAACCTCGTTCAGGATGCGGTAGAACCGGGCTGATTTGTCGTTGGCGTCGCGCGCGAATGTCTTCACGCACATGGCAAAGTAGCCATGCAGGCCCGACATGATGATCACCAGCGCCAGCTTGGCATGCAGCCAATGCTCTTCGAGGATGCCGGGGATCAGCCAGATCTGGAGCAGGCCGAAGAACCAGGTCGCGATCATCGCCGGATTGACGATCACGCGCAGCAGCTTCTTCTCCATCACCTTGAAGCGCTCGGACTCGGAAGAGCCGGGCGTGGTTTGCGTGTGATAGACGAACAGGCGCGGCAGATAGAGCATGCCGCTCATCCATGCGATCACGCTGATCACATGGAAGGCGCGGATCCAGAGAATGTTGTTCGACAGAAACATCATCATGGGCTCTCGGCTCCAAATCCGCAGCGGGAGAATTCCTTCGGGCAGATGCGTCCCGGCCCGCAGGTGACGACACTCTCGCCCAAAGCCGCGCGGCTTGCCAGAGATGCAAGTGCGGCAATGAAATCCACATCCGCGCTCACCGTCGGCACGCGGATATAGTCCGGCACGCCGGATTCGCGCGCGAGCTTGCCATATTCGATGTCGAGCTCGACCTGGGTTTCGGAATGCTCGCTGACGAAGGCGATCGGCGCCACGACAAGACCTTTGCCCTCGGCGCCGGCGCGGCGGATCTCCGCATCGGTGGCGGGCCCGATCCATTCCAACGGCCCCACACGGCTTTGATAACAGACCTGCCAGTCGAGACCCGATATCCCCAGCCTGTCCACAATCGCACGGGCGGTTTTCTCCACCTGCCACTGATACGGATCGCCCTTGGAAACCGTGCGTTTCGGCAAACCGTGCGCAGATAGCAACAGCCGATAATCCACAGCCGGCTTTTTCTTTGCGAGCGCCGCGGCGATCAGCTTGGACTTCGCAGCGATGAAGCCGTCTTCCCAGGGATAGCAGCAGATGCGCGTCGTCGGCGCCGTGATGCCGGCACGCCTGGCCGCTTCATGCCAGTCCTTGAGAGAAGAAGCCGTCGTTGTCGTGGAGAATTGCGGATAAAGCGGCAGCAACACGATCCGATCGGGATTCCACGCCTTCACCTTCGCTGCCGCTTCATCGGCGAACGGCTTCCAGTAGCGCATCGCAATGTAGCAGCGCGCGTCAAGGCCTTGCGCGGACAACGCCATCTGCAAGGTCAGCGCCTGCGTATCGGTCTCTTCCAGGATGGGCGAGCGGCCGCCGATCTTGGCGTAAATCTCCCGCGCCACGGGACCGCGCCGCTTTGCAATAAAGCGCCCCAAAGGTTTGCGCAGGATTGCCGGCAGCGAAATGATCGCGGGATCGGTGAAGAGATTTCGCAGGAACGGTTCGACGGCCGCCGGCGAATCCGGCCCGCCGAGATTGAACAGGATGACCGCCAGTCTCACTGGCGCACGCGCGCGACGAGCGCGGCAACATGTTCGGGCGGCGTTTCCTGCAACACGCCATGACCCAGGTTGAAAATGAACGGACGTCCACGCATCGCATCCACAAGTTCGTCCACAGCGCGGTCCAGCGCCGCGCCGCCTGTCACGAGCAGCAAAGGATCGAGATTGCCCTGGATCGGCATGTCGAAATCCGCCATCCAATCCTGCGGCGCGGACGTATCAACAGAGATTCCATCCACACCGGTTTCGCGCGCGTAGAACTCGTAGCCTTGCAATGTTGTCGCGCGCGGAAAGCCGATGATCTTCGCATCGGGTTTTGCCGCGCGCACTTTTCCCACAATGCGTTTCGTGGGCGCGACCACCCAGCGTTGGAAGGCCTCAGCAGGCAATCCGCTCGCCCAGCTGTCGAAGATTTGCACGGCATCCGCGCCGGCATCGATCTGCGCGATCAGATGCGTCGCCACGCAATCGCCCAGCACATCGAGCAATGACTCGAAGCTTTTCGGATCGCGATAGCCCCAAAGCTTCGCCGCCTTCTGTTCGTCACCGCCACGTCCTGCCACCATATAGGTCGCCAAGGTCCAGGGCGCGCCGGCGAAGCCCAGAAGCGATGTCTCGGCAGGGAGCGATGCTCGAACCTTGCGAAGCGTTGCGTAAGCCGGAGAAAGCTTCTCGCGCCAGATCGCAGGATCCCGCTCCAGACCATCCGCGCTGTTCACGGCATCCAGTGTCGGTCCGACATTCTCCTCAAATTTTACGGTTCGCCCAAGTGCAAACGGGACCGTGAGGATATCCGAGAAGATAATCGCGGCATCGAACCCGAAGCGGCGCATCGGCTGGAGCGTGATCTCGCTCGCCATGTCCGGATCGTTGCACATCGTCCAGAAAGAACCGGCCTTCGCACGAAGCGCGCGATACTCCGGCAGATAGCGACCTGCCTGGCGCATCAGCCAGACCGGCGGCACAGAGACGGATTGTCCCTCGAGAACCGAAACCAATTTCTTCCCGAAATTCGTCAAAGAATAAGGACTCCTAGGAATCTGATGACGATGATGATTGGGCTGTGATTTGTGGAAAAAACCGTGGGTTGGCTGTCTCTAGGCCGCAAGTGCTTCGGACTCAAGGGGACTTGGCGTCGCCGCCGCGGCAGTTTCCCCAACAGGCGGAGCCGGAAGGCTGTGCGCGGAAGGCTCCGGCTTGTGAGATGTGTTTGCGCTTGGCCGTCTGTGTATCCTATGGGGATGGAAATGAAGGGCCGGAGCATCGTTCTGTGAATTCCGAAACGCGCGAATTCCACGTCCATCTTGTGTCCGATGCGACCGGCGAAACGCTGAACGCCATCGCGCGCGCGGCGCTTGCCCAGTTCGAAGGCGTGACCGTCAACGAGCACTTCTATGCGCTGGTGCGCTCCTCGCGGCAGTTGCAGCGGGCGATCGAGCATATCAAGGAAGACCCGGGCCTGGTGTTCTTCACTTTGGTCAATCCGGAGCTGCGCAAGGAATTGCTCACGGCCTGCACCGCCATGGGTGTTCCGAGTTACGACGTTCTGGAAGCGCCCATCGGTGCCATGCGGCAGTTTCTCGGCGCGGCGGAGAGCCATCGTCCCGGCGGCCAGCACGATCTCGACCAGCGCTATCAGGCCCGTATCGAGGCATTGAACTTCACCATCGCGCATGATGACGGCCAGATCCTCGACCGGCTCGATGATGCGGAGGTTGTTCTTGTCGGGGCCAGCCGCACGTCGAAAACGCCGACCAGCGTTTATCTCGCCATGCGCGGCGTGCGCGCCGCCAATGTCCCGCTGGTGCCGGGCATGCCGTTGCCGCGCGAACTGCTCGTGTCCACCAAGCCGTTGATTGTGGGATTGTGGGCCTCGCCGGAACGTCTGGTGCAGGTGCGGCGCAATCGGCTCAACACGTTGGGCGAAGTGCGCGATACCTCCTATGCGGACCTTGACAGCGTGCGCGGCGAAGTCACCGCGACGCGCAAGCTTTTCGAGGCGCAGGAATGGCCGACCATCGACGTCTCGCGGCGTTCGGTGGAGGAAACAGCAGCGGCGGTCCTCAACCTTCTCGCCGAACGGCGGCAGCCGGCGGAATGACGCGGCTCATCCTCGCCTCCAGCAGCGAGAGCCGCGCCAATCTTCTGCGCAAGGCCGGCGTTCCGTTCGAGATCATCCCCGCGCGTGTGGATGAGGATGCCGTGAAGGAGTCCATGCTGGCCGCGAATCAGCCGCATCGCGTGATCGCCGATGCACTGGCGGAATTGAAAGCGGTGCGCATTTCCGCAACACATCCCGGCGCGCTCGTGATCGGCGCGGATCAGGTTCTGTCCTTCGCCGGCGCGCTGGTGAGCAAATGCGCGACGATGGACGAAGCGCGCGCCCTGCTGTTGCGCCTGCGCGGCAAGAGCCATGAGCTTTTCTCGGCAGCGGTCCTGGCGAAGGATGGCGCGCCCGTCTGGCGCCATACCGAGCGCGCGAAGATGACGATGTATCCGGTATCGGATGCCTTCATCGACAGCTATCTGGCAAAGAAGGGCGAAGATTTGCTCTGGGGCGTGGGCTGTTATCGCCTGGAAGATGAAGGCGCGCAGTTTTTCTCCCATGTTGCCGGGGATTATTTCGGCATTCTCGGCCTGCCCCTCATCCAGCTCTTGTCGGCCTTGCGCGAACAGGGTGTCATCGCGAAATGAGCATCAGCGGCAAAGCCAAACTCGCCGGTGTGATCGGCTGGCCCGTGGCGCATTCCCTGTCGCCTCGGCTGCACGGTTACTGGCTCGACGCGCATGGCGTGGATGGCGCCTATGTGCCGCTCGCCGTGCCGCGCGACAACTTTGCGCGCGTCATCGAAAGCCTGCGCATTGCGGGCTTTGCCGGCGTGAACGTGACGGTGCCGCACAAGGAAGCTGCTTTCGCTATCGCGCATGAACTGGACGATGCCGCGCAAGCAGCGGGTGCGGTCAATCTGCTCCTGTTCGGTGGCGGCAAGATCATCGGGCGCAACACCGATGCGACCGGCTTGGCGGCAAGCCTGAGCGAAGCGCTCGCGAAGAATGCGTTGAACGGAAAAGACGCCGTAGTGCTGGGCACTGGCGGCGCCGCACGGGCGGCGTTTCTGGCGCTCTCGGAACTGGGCGTGCGTGAAATCCGCATCGTCGGGCGCAATCATGGGCGCAGCGATGTGCTGGCGCGGGAATTCTCCGCGCGCGTGAAAACGCCATTGCGTGCGATGGCGTGGAAGGATTGGGCAAAGGCCGCGGATGGGGCCGGCGTTCTGGTCAATGCGACCTCCGCCGGCATGGCGGGAAAAGAGAAGCTGGAGCTTTCGCTCGACCCGTTGCCGGTGAACGCCGTCGTGACCGATCTTGTCTACAATCCGCTGGAGACCGATCTTCTGCAGCGCGCACAGGCGCGGGGCAATCGTATCGTCGACGGTCTCGGCATGCTGATGCACCAGGCGGTGCCGGCGTTCGAAGCCTTCTATGGCGAGCGGCCGCAAGTGACGCCAGCACTGCGCACCGAACTCAAGAAAGCGCTGCGTCATGGCTAGGCCGCTGCTCATCGGGCTCACCGGCTCCATCGGCATGGGCAAGAGCGAGACGGCGAAGATGTTCGCGCGGCTCGGAATCCCCGTGAACGATTCCGATGCCAATGTGCACGCTGTCTACGAGCCCGGCGGTGCGGCGGTGCCCGAAATCGAAAAATCCTTTCCGGGAACCGTTCGCGACGGCCGCGTGGACCGCGCGGCGCTGTCGAGATCGCTCGCCGCCGACCCATCCGGCTTCAAGACGCTCGAGGCGATCGTTCACCCGCTTGTGGCCAAGGTGCAGCAGGCCTTTCTGGCAAGAGCTATGGCCGATGGCGCGGATATGGTGGTGCTGGACGTGCCGCTCCTGTTCGAGACCGGCGGCCATGCGCGGATGGATGCGGTTGTGGTTGTTTCCGCGCCTTCCCATATACAGCGGACGCGGGTGCTGGAACGTCCCGGAATGACCGAGGACAAGCTCGACCAGATCCTCTCGCGCCAGATGCCCGACGAAGAAAAGCGTGCAAAAGCCCATTATGTGGTTGTGACGGACAAAGGTCTGGATCACGCTTTCGAACAGGTGCAGATGATCGTCAAAGACCTGCGCGCGAAGATCGCCGCCGGGCAGATGCCAGAAAAGCCGTAAGAGAAGTAATGCGCGAAATCGTATTGGATACCGAAACAACCGGATTCGACCCGGCGACCGGCGATCGCATTGTCGAAATCGGCTGCGTCGAGCTGATCGACCATCTGCCGACGGGCCGCAGCTTCCAGGCCTATCTCAATCCCGAGCGCCTCGTTCCCATCGAGACGACGAAGGTCCATGGCCTCACCGACGAATTCCTCGCCGACAAGCCGCTCTTCGCGCATATCGTGGAGGAGCTTCTGGAATTTCTCGGCGACGCGCCGCTGGTGATCCACAATGCGGCGTTCGACATGAAGTTCGTGAACAGCGAGTTGCATCGTTGCGGAAAACCGCCGCTGCCTTATGCGCGCGCCATCGACACCATCGAGATCGCCAAGGCAAAACTCCCCGGCGTCCGCTATTCGCTGGATGAATTGTGCAAGCGCTTCGGCATCGACCTGTCGGCGCGCACGAAACACGGCGCGTTGCTCGATGCGGAGCTCACCGCGCGGGTTTATCTGGAACTTGTCGGCGGCCGCCAGACCAAGCTGGTGCTGGCGCCGGGCGACAGCGTGGAGATTTCCGGCGACGCGATCGTGCGGGTCACGCGCACGCGGCCACGCGAACTCACCGTGACGATCACGCAGGAAGAGCAGGAGGCGCACGCCAGCTTCATCGCCAAGGAGCTTGGCGACAAGCCGGTGTGGAGCTGGAGCTAGTTAGGCCGACGCTGTCGGGTTGGCCATCTGCTGCTGTTGCTGCTCGGCCTTTGCGCGATAGAGCCCCGCGAAATCGATCGGCTCGATCATGAGCGGCGGCATGCCGCCGTCCCGCACCGTATCGGCCACCACGCGGCGCGCGAACGGGAACAGCATCATCGGCACTTCGATCAGCAGGATCTGCGAGATCACTTCTTCCGGCACGTTCTGGATGAAGGCGAGGCCGGCATAGCTGAGTTCCAGGAGGAAGACGGTCTTTTCCTCGTGCTTGGCCGACACGCGCAGGCGCAGATCGACTTCGTACTGATCGCCTTCCATGCGGCGGGCCTGCAGGTCGACGCCGAGGTCGATGGCGGGGCGGACACCCGTGAACACCGGCGCGCCCGGGTTTTCGAAGGAAAGATCCTTCACATATTGCGCAAGCAGCTGGATGCGCGGCGCATCGCCGGAACCGTTGCCGTTTTGGGGAAGGCCTTCGCCGCTCATGGTGCTCTCATCTGTCCAAAATCGCGGCTCGCGCTATCACGGATTGGAGAGCCGTGACAAGGCGACCATGGTTCTGCCCCACAAGTGCCGCATCCTTGTGCGATTTTCCGGATTAACCGCGCATTGGCACTGTGACGGTTGCGCGCTGGACCCCGGCGGAACAGGGGTCTACCTTGAGAATTAACCGCGTAATGCGCGGGTCGTGAGGTTTGACCGAGATCATGGCGAATTCCCAGCTTCTGGAAATCCTGCTTCTGGCGATGGTGGCCGGCGTGATCCTGTTCCGCCTCTACACCGTGCTGGGCCGGCGCACGGGGCACGAGCCGCCGCCGGAAGCCTATCGCGTGGGACCGCCTGCCGATCCGTCCGCCGACAAGCCTGCCATCGCTTTGCCCGCGCCGCGCAGCGCCGACATGCCCGCCGATCCCGTCGCGCGCGGCCTGATGGAGATCAAGCTCGCCGACCGCAATTTCGATCAGGAGCATTTCCTCTCCGGCGCGCGCCATGCGTATGAGATGATCCTGACGGCGTTCTCCGCCAACGACCGCGTCACGCTCAAACCGCTTCTCAGCGATGAGGTCTATGCCGCATTCGACGCCGCGATGCGCGGCCGCGAGGAGCGGCACGAAAGCGTCAGCTTCACGTTCGTGGGCTTCAAGGATGTGAAGGTCGTGGACGCGACGCTGAAAGGAAAGATGGCCGACATCGCCATCGCCTTCACCGCGCAATTCATTTCCTCCACGACGAACGCGCAAGGCGATGTCGTCGCCGGCGATCCCAAGTCGGTGCATGAAGTGACCGACGTCTGGGCGTTCGAGCGCAATGTGCGGTCCGGCGATCCGAACTGGACGCTGGTGCATACATCGGGCGAAGAGCCGTCGGCCTGACGATGGCGCGCGGGCGCCTTTTCATTGTCCTCATCGTTCTTGCTCTCGTTGCTTTCGCAGCGTGGTGGCTGGCGACACAACGAAAGCTGCCTGCCTTTCTTGCGCCGCCCTTGCGATTGACGCCCGTGGGCTTTGCCGACGTTCCGGGCTGGCGCACGAGCGATCCCCGCGCCGGGCTGCAAGCCTTCGTGCGATCCTGCGCAGCGCTCGCGAAGAAGACGCGCACAGACGCGATGGGCGGCGCGGGCTATGCGGGAAATGTCGGGGACTGGCTGCCGGTCTGCCGCGCCGTGCCGGACGGAACCGTAACAGCAGCTGCGGCCCGTCGATTCTTCGAAAGCTGGGCGCGGCCCGTCGCAATCGGAAATGGCGATGATCGCGACGGCACCTTCACCGGCTATTACGAAGCGGAGATCGATGCCAGCCGCTCGCAACACGGCGCGTACCGGACGCCGGTCTATGCGACGCCGGACAATCTCGTCGGCGTCGATGTCGGCGATTTTCTGGACGATCTGAAAGGCCGTCATTTCACCGGCTGCGTGGACGGCCACACGCTGGTGAAGTGCCCCGAGCGCGCCGCGATCGACACCAACGGACTGAAGCAGGCGAAGATCCTGTTCTACGCCGACGATCCGGTGTCGGTGTTCTTCCTGCACATCCAGGGCTCGGGCCGGGTACATTTCGATGACGGCACATCGGCGCGCGTGAACTACGATGCGCAGAACGGCCAGCCCTACACCGCCATCGGCAAGACGCTCATCCAGATGGGGGTGCCGCGCGACGGCATGTCGATGCAGGTGATCCGCAAATGGCTGAAGGACCATCCCGCCGATGCTGGGCGCGTGATGGAAACGGACAAGTCCTATATCTTCTTCCGCGAGGCGCCGATCGCCGATCCGCAAGCCGGGCCTGTCGGCAGCGAAGGCGTGGCGCTGACGCCGGCGGCGAGCCTCGCTGTCAACATGAAGCTGCATCCGCTCGGCGCGCCGATGTTCGTCGTGGCGAAGCGGCCCGACGCGAATCCGGATCGTAAGGACCACGATTTCCGCCAGCTCATGGTCGCGCAGGATTCCGGCGGCGCGATCAAGGGCGCGGTGCGCGGCGATGTGTTCTGGGGCTTCGGCGCCGATGCGGCGTCTATTGCGGGCCGGATGAAATCCTCCGGCAGGCTTTATGTTCTTCTACCCAAAGCGCTGGCGGCGAAGCTTGGCCAGTCGCAGGATTATCGCGTGCCATGACCCGCAAGCGATCCGTCAGCGACGAAGAGCGCAAGCTGTTCGAGAGCGCATATAAGGAAGCAACGCCGCTCGCGCCCGCGCTGCTCAACAGGAAATCTCCGGAATCCAAAACACGCCTGACGCCGGGCGGCCTGAATGGCCGCACCGCCGAACGGCTGAAGCGCGGCGAGATCGATCCGCAGGCGCGGCTCGATCTGCACGGCATGACGGAAACCGCCGCGCATGGCGCGCTGATCACCTTCGTCCGCAGCGCCTGGTCGCGTGGATTGCGGCTGGTGATTGTCGTGACCGGAAAAGGCGCGCGGGAGCCTGCGCCGGACGAACCGTTCAGCATGGACAGCCGCCGCGGCATTCTGAAAACGCTGGCGCCGCGCTGGCTGTCCGAGCCGGAGCTTGCCGGACTTGTCGTCGATGTCCGCGCGGCGCATCGCAGCCATGGCGGCGATGGCGCGTTGTACGTCTATCTGCGCAAGAACCGATGAAACAGAAATTCCACACGCTGGACGTGAAAACCAGAGGCCCCGGCCTTTACGATTTCACCGATGCCGCCGCGCGTTTCGTTGCGGACGCGGCAATCGATAACGGCTTGCTCACCTGCTTCGTGCGCCACACCTCCGCGTCGTTGCTGATTCAGGAGAACGCCGATCCGGATGTGCTGCACGATCTGGAAGCCTTCATGCGCCGCATCGTGTCGCGCGACACGAGCCTTTACCGCCATACCACCGAGGGCGCCGACGATATGCCCGCGCATATCCGTTCCGCGTTGACGCAGACCTCCTTGTCCATTCCAATTCGTGGCGGCGAATGGCTGCTGGGCACGTGGCAGGGGCTTTATCTGTTCGAGCATCGCGATGCGCCGCATACACGCGAGATCGCGCTGCACATCATCGGGGAATAACAAGATGCGCTTTGCACGCTGGACTTACGCGATTTCCGGAATCTACGGCATTCTCATTCTGGTGCCGGGCTATTTTCTCGTTTCGCAGGTCGCGCCCCCGGCGCTCAACCATCTGGAATTCTATTACGGCTTCTACGGCACCGCGCTGGCCTGGCAGCTCGCCTTCCTGATGATCGCGAGCAATCCGATCCGCTGGCGCGCGCTGATGCCGATCACCTTCGTGGAGAAGCTCGGCTTCTTCCTGCCCTGCCTGTGGCTTTATCTGCACCACCAGCTTCCTGCGGGCGGCCCGCTTTACGGCAGCCTGCTGGACGGGGTGTGGTTCATCCTGTTCGTCATATCCTGGGTGCTGACACCCAAGGCTGCGTGATCAGATCAGGCCGGCGCTCTTGGCGAGCGTCTTGAGCGATGTCTCCGGCCGTGCGCCGTAATGCGAGATCACTTCCGCCGCCGCAAGCGAGCCCAGCCGCCCGCAATCGGCCAGATGCTTGCCGTGTGTGAGACCGTAGAGGAACGCCGCCGCATATTGGTCGCCCGCGCCGGTGGTATCGATCACCTTCGCCACCGGATGCGCATCGATCACATGCACCTCGCTGCCTTTCGCCACCACGCAGCCCTTGGCCGAACGCGTCAGCGCGGCGACGCCGTGCCAATGTCGTGTCGCCTGCAGCACGGAGTCGAACTCTTCCACTTCGAACAGCGCCTTGGCTTCTTCTTCGTTGGCGAAGAGGACGTCGATATCGGCCTTCAGCAATTCTCGGAATTCATCGCGCCAGCGGGATACGCAGAACGGATCGGAGAGCGTGAAGGCGATCTTGCGCCCCTCCTTCTTCGCCGCGGCGATGGCCTTGCGGATCGCCGCTTTCGCATCCGGCACGTCCCAGAGATAGCCTTCAACATAGACGATCTGCGCCGACGCGACTTCCTTTTCGTCGATATCGGCAGGCTTCAATTCGCGGCAGGCGCCGAGATAGGTGTTCATGCTGCGCTGGCCGTCCGGCGTCACCGCGATCATGCATGATGCGGTCGAAGGACCCTCCTCTGCGAACGGCACGCGGAACGTCACGCCGATATCCTTCATGCTGTGCGAGAAACTCTCGCCCAGCCTGTCGCGCTTCACCTTGCCCACGAACAACCCGTTGCCGCCCAGCGACGCGAGGCCCGCCATGCTGTTCGCCGCCGATCCGCCGCCGATCTCTGTCGAGGTGTTCAAAGCTTCATAGATCTGCGAGGCGCGGAACTCGTCGACCAGCGTCATCACGCCCTTGGCGATCTGGTGCTTCAGCAGGAACGCATCGTCCACCGGCGCGATCACATCGACGATCGCATTGCCGAGGCCGGCCACATCGAAGGAAGAGGTCATATTGCGTTCCGCCGTGATATCAGGGCCGAAATAGAGGAGAGCCCTCTTCTTCGCAAGCGCGTGCATTGTGTATGGTGTGCCGTCCGATCAGGGAATCCCGGCATGATCCGCATCGCATCGGTGATGACTCTCGCATTGACGCTGGCAGCATGCGCCGGCGGCGGAACCGCGAAGCTGCCCAATGGGCCGCCGCCGGGCGAACCTGCCGGTTATGCCGGCATCGATTCCGGACAATTGCGCGTGGCCATGGGCAATCCAGCCTTCACGCGCAAGGAAGGCCAGGGCATCGAGATGTGGCGCTATGACGGTCAGGGCTGCAAGGCGTTCTTCTTTCTCTATCCGCAAGGCGCAGGCCTTGAGGTGCAGCATGTCGAGACGGTGCCGCGTCCGTCGGATGCGTCCGCCGATGTGGCATGCCTCAACCGGCTGCGCGTCGACGGGAAGGCGACGTCTTAGCAGGCGTTTTGTCCGGCGTGATCTCGCGCGTCTTGTCCTTGTAGCGGCACAGGTCGTTGACGACGCAAGTCGGGCACAAGGGTTTGCGCGCGATGCAGGTATAGCGCCCGTGCAGGATCAGCCAATGATGCGCGTGCAGCTTGTATTTGTCGGGAACGATCTTCTGTAAGGCATCTTCCACTTCGCGCGGATTTTTCCCCGGCGCGAGTCCCGTGCGATTGCCGACGCGAAAGATGTGCGTGTCCACCGCGATGGTCGGCTCGCCGAAGGCGACATTGAGAACGACATTCGCCGTCTTTCGGCCGACGCCGGGCAGGGCTTCCAGTGCATCGCGATCCTTGGGCACTTTGCTGCCATGCTGCTCGATCAGCGCCTTCGACAGCGCGATCACGTTCTTCGCCTTGGTGCGGTAAAGCCCGATGGTCTTGATGTAAGGCGTCAGTTTCTGCACGCCCAGCGCCGCCATCTTCTCCGGCGTATCGGCGACCTTGAACAGACTTTCCGTCGCCTTGTTGACGCTCTTGTCGGTCGCTTGGGCTGACAGCACCACTGCGATCAGAAGCGTGAACGGATTTTCGTATTCCAGTTCCGTGCGCGGTTCCGGCATGTGCTTTTTCAGCCGTGCGAAGAACTCTTCCGCTTCCGCCGTGGTGAATTTGCGCGCCATCGCAAGTTCCATAAATCCGGTTCCGAACAAAAGCCATGATTGTGGACGGAACGCCATCAACCGCACATCGTTATCCACACAAGCTCTGCGAATGAGGAGGCAGATATGCGCTTGAGAGATTTCACCGTCGCCGTCGCGACGGTTTCGATGCTGGCCTTGGCCGGCTGCGGCACCTCAACCGGTGACCGCGCCGTGTCGGGCGGCCTGATTGGTGCCGGCGCGGGTGCGCTGGTGGGTGCTGCCACTGGCAGCGCGGCGACCGGTGCTGCCATCGGCGCGGTTGGCGGCGCGGCGATCGGCGCGGCGACCAGCCCGTGCGATCTGGATCTCGGCAATCCGGTGTGGCGCGATCATGGCGGACGCCGCGCTTATGAAGAGCGCTGCGGTCATCCGCCGCCGGATTGAGGACGACTGAGAAGAAGGCCCGCGAAGGCGGGCTTTCTTTTTGCCTTGTCATCGCTTCGGCGCGATACGATCCTTGGCGCGATGAACAGTGAACCCGTCCTGCTGGATGAGACCCTGCGGCCCAGTCCGCCGATGGATGCGCGAGCCCTGCTGATCATTCTGGCTGTCGTCGCATCGTTCAACATCGCATTCGCGTTGAGCTTCATTCTGCGTGGCGCGTGGCCCATCGCGCCGTTCATGGGACTGGACGTCGCGCTTCTCGCCTGGGCCTTCCGCGCCAGCACCCGTGCCGCCAAGCGCTTTGAGCATGTGACGCTCACGCCGTCTTTGTTGCGCGTGGAAAAGCATCCGGCAAAGGGCGCGGTGACGAGAGCGGAGTTCAATCCCTATTGGGTGCGGGTGGACCTGCAGCGGCCCACCGAATTCTCCAATCGCCTGTTCCTGCACAGTCACGGAAAGGCGCTGCAATTGGGGGCCTTTCTGGCGCCCGCCGTCCGCGAAAGCTTTGCGCAGGCGCTGAAATCGGCGCTTTTTGCCGCGAAAAACCGCCATTTCGGGGCGCAAGAAACGGGTCGATAATGGGCCTTGCCCGCCCCATCTTTGGCCCATGAGCGAACTGATCCATCTCGAAGACTTCGAAACCACCCGCGACTGGCGGCGCATCGGGCGCGCCATCCATTTCCTCACCGAGCGCTATACCGAGCAGCCGCGGCTGGAAGACGCCGCCGATGCGGTGGGCCTCTCGCCGTTCCACTTCCAACGCCTCTTCACGCGCTATGTCGGCGTGAGCCCCAAGAGCTTCATCGGCCATCTGACGCTGGAGCATGCCAAGCGCGAACTCGCGAACGGCGCGAGCGTGATGGA
>Ga0153956_1001426_pt1 | contig 20876 bp, 20 predicted proteins | sample TSFL040MetaG_FD_104704 | JGI IMG/M metagenome (GOLD analysis project Ga0153956, IMG submission 104704) | Attine ant fungus gardens microbial communities from Florida, USA - TSFL040 MetaG | ecosystem: Host-associated > Fungi > Mycelium > Unclassified | place: USA: Florida, Wekiwa Springs...
AAAACAGCCTTTGCCCACAGCGCTGGTATGACCAGTAACGCAAGCCAGTCCATCCGCCGTCAGCCTCCTCCTGTATGACCGCTATCGGGAATGCTCCGGGATCACCGGAATGGCAAGGACTGGAGCGTTAGCCGCCACTCCCTCCCTCGTCATCCCAGCGGAAGCTGGGATCTCTCCCGACATGCGCGGCGGTCGCCACCCGAGATGCCAGCTTCCGCTGGCATGACGAATCCCCAGATAGTCCGCATCTGGGCGCCCTACCCCCTAGTCCGCCGCAGCACCACATAGAGCGCTCCCGCCCCGCCATGCCTCGGGTGCGCGCTGCGTACTGCCGCGATGTGGCTGGCGTGCCGCGAATGGTGCAGCCAGTCCCCGATCGAAGCGCGGATGGCGCCGCGCACTGGGCGACCGTCGATCCGCTCGGTCGAGTCGCGCGGCGGGCGGCCCGTCACCAGCAGCACCAGTCGCGCATGACGCTGGATCGCACGGCCCAGCTCCGCCTCCAGCACCTCATGCGCGGCCGTCAGCGTGTAGCCGTGCAGGTCGATGGTGAGGTCCGGCCCCACCACGCCGCGTCGCAGCCGCCGGTCCCAGCCGCCGTCGAGCGTGTCGCCGGGGGTGGTCGCCTTGGCGATCGGCCTGGGCGCAGGCGCGCGCACCGGGATCGGCTTCTCGACCGGCACCACCGGCAGCGCCGCCTTCCTGAGCAGGCGACGCCCCTTCAGAGGCCGGACGGTCTCGGCGACACGCTGCCAGAGCGCGCGCGCGTCAGGGTCGAGCGGCTTGTCCGGCATCGCCGTTCAGCCGTGCGACCGTGCCGACCGGCAACAGCAGGAACGCGGAGCCCCGCGCCGACATGCCGCCCGCGATCCGCGCTGCGTCGTCGCCCGCGCCCCAGAAGGTGTCGAAGCGGTTGGCGCCCTTGATCGCGCCGCCGGTATCCTGCGCCACCCACAGGCCAGCCGCGTCCGTCCGGTCCGCCGAGAGCCAGACCGGCGCCCCCAGAGGCGTGAAGGCCGGGTCAGCCGCCACCGTGGCGCGCGGCGTCACCGGCACGCCCATGGCGCCCAGCGGGCCGGCACCGGCCAACGGCTTGAAGAAGATGAAGCTGCGGTTCTGGCGCATCACGCCGTCCGCCTGATCGGGGTGCGCGCGCAGCCAGCCGACGATGCCCTGCATCGATCCCTGCGCGGGCGTGATGAGCCCCTGCGCGATCATCGCCTTGCCGATGCCGGTGTAGGAGAGGCCGTTCTGCCCGGCATAGCCGATCCGCATCACGCTGCCGTCGGGCAGGCGCAGGCGGCCGGAACCCTGGATCTGGAGAAAGAAGAATTCGATCTTGTCGGCGGCATAGGCCAGCACCGGGGCATGGGCCTGCATCGCGCCGGCCTCGATCTGGGTGCGGTCGAAATAGGGGACGAACTTGCCGTTCACCGCATGGCCGCGAATCTTGCGGCCCTTGAGGTCCGCCGCCCACAGGCCGAGATCGGCCTCGGCCAGATCGTCGGGCACGCCGTAGATCGGCACGTCGTATCCGGGCGCCTGCTGAAGCGAGGCGGCGATCTCGGGTTCGAAATAGCCGGTGGCGTAGAGCCGCCCGCCGCCCACCTCGGCCGTCTCGAAATAACGCTGGAAGAAGCCGGCCGCCTGCGCATCCGGCCAGCCCGGTGCGGCGGTGCAGGCGGGCTGCCAGTCGGCCCCACGGGTGAGGCCGCTCCTGTCCGTCCGCTTGAGCAGCGCCGGGCAGGACAGGCGGAACGCGGCCAGCGCCCCCCGCGCCCGCACCGGATCGATCGGCAGCGAGGCGATCGACGGCCCCGGCCGCACGCCGGCCGTCAGCGCCGTGCCGGTGGTGACGGTGGGAACCGGCCCCTTGCCCGTGGAGGGCGGCAGCGCCGGATGGACGGGAGGCGGCGTCACGGGCCGCACCGGAGCCGCGCCATGCGGCGCGACGCAGGCCGATACGGTCAGCGCGAGCGCGGCGACGGCCGCGAGCCGGAGACGGCTCATGCCGCCTCGTCGGTCTCGATCAGGATCCAGTTGGGATCGTCGATCCGCACATTGCGGCTGAACGTCCACAGATCGTGGGTCTGCACGGCGTCGGTCAGCGATCCGGCGACGACATTGCCTTCGGCGTCGCGGGTGATGGCCGCGATATCCGCGTCGAATCGGACGGCGACCACCGCCATCTGCCCCGCCATGCCGGCGCTGTGGATTTGCGAACGCTCGATCGCGACGAGGCGATTCTCCACCGTCTCGCCCGCCTCGCGGCGCGCCTCGATGGATTCGCGGAAGGCGTCATACACCTCATCGTCGACCAGACGGCGCAGTTCCGCCTCGTCGCCGCGCCAGAACGCCTCCAGCACCATGCGATAGGCCGAGCGGGCGCCATCGAGGAAGCCCGCCACATCGAAATGCGGATCGGCGGAGACGACGGAGCGCACCCCGTCCAGCGCGTGCGGATCGATCATCGCGGAGGCGGCCCCCACGGCTTCGACCTTGCGCTCCACCACCGGTTCGGCGGCCGGGCGGACGACCAGCGGCGAAGGCTGCACGTCCGCGGGCTTGACGATCGACTGCTCATGGCCGGTGCGGCGACCAAGCACGGCATAGAGCCGCAGGCCGACAAACAGGGCGACGCAAGCCAGGATGATGATCTCGGGCACCGAACCTCCACAGTCGGGCGCCAAGCCGCGCCCGCAGGTCATAACTCCGGCCCTACATAGGGGAGCCGGGCTCCGGTTTCAAATCTCGCACGGTCAGTCCGTCTCGCGGGCGGGTGGCATTGCCCTTGCCGGGCACGGCTGCTACGCGCCGAACATGCCTCGCGGCCACCGCAGGCAGCCAGATCAAGCCAACAAGGATGACGCCAGATGGCCGAGAACGAGGCCCCCGATTTCCTGACCGTGCCGCAGCCCAATGGCGAGGAAAGCGCGCCGCAGGTCGGCATGTTGGCGCAATATGTGAAGGATTTCTCCTTCGAGAATCCAAACGCCCCGGCCGTCTACAACTGGCAGAACCAGCCGCAGATCGACGTGCAGTTCAACATCGGCACCCAGCAGATCGCCGACGAGCTGCACGAATCCGCGCTGCGCATCGAGATCACCGCGACCGCGCCCGAAGGCATCGCCTTCAAGCTGGAGCTGCTCTATGGCGGCCTCTTCGCGCTGCGCAACGTGCCGGCCGAGGCGACCCAGCCCTTCCTGCTCGGCGAAGCGCCGCGCCTGCTCTTCCCCTTCGCCCGCCGCGTGGTGGCCGATGCGGTGCGCGACGGCGGCTTCCCGCCGCTGATGCTCGATCCGATCGACTTCAACGCGCTCTATTTCTCGCAGCTTGCCCAGCAGGGCGGGATCATGGGCGAGCCGGCCGGCCAGGCCTGATCTTCCCGTTAGACTGACCAACGGCCGGGGGCGCGGGGGCGGATGAGTCTCGTCAGGAACACCGCCACCATCGGCGGGTTGACGCTCGTCAGTCGCGTCCTCGGTTTCGTCCGCGATCAGTTGATGGCGCATTTCGTCGGCGCGGGGTTCGCCAACGACGCCTTCCTGGTCGCGTGGCGGCTGCCCAATCTGTTCCGCTCGCTGTTCGCCGAGGGCGCCTTCTCCGCCGCCTTCGTGCCGATGTTCAACCGCGTCGTGGGGCAAGCCGAAGCGGAAGGGCGAGAGGGCCTGCCCGATGGCCTGCGCTTCGCCGAGAATGTGCTCTCGGTGCTGCTGCCCTTCCTGGCGGTGTTCACCACGCTCATCATAGCCTTTCCCCGGCCGATCGTGTGGCTCATCACCTTCGGCTTCAAGGATGGCGGAGGGCCGGCCAAGTTCGATCTGGCCGTCCACCTGACGCAGCTCACCTTCCCCTATCTGGCGCTGATCTCGCTGGTGTCGCTGCTCGGCGGCATCATGAACTCGCTCAACCGCTTCTGGGTGAACGCGGCCGCGCCGGTGCTGCTCAATATCTGCATGATCGTGGCGCTGCTCTTCTTCCGGGGCAACGACGCGATCGACATCGCCCATACGCAGGCGCTGGCCGTCACCATCTCGGGCGTCGCGCAATTGCTGTGGCTGATCCTCGCCGCGCGATCGGCGGGCGTGAAGCTGAGGCTCAAGCGCCCGACGCTCAATCCCGAGGTGAGGAAGCTGCTCTCGGTGATCTGGCCCGCCGCCATCGGCGCGGGGGCGGTGCAGTTCAACCTGCTCGTCATCACCATGCTGGCCGCCGGTTTCCTCGGCCAGGGCGCCGTCTCCTACATCTATTATGCGGATCGGCTGAACCAGTTGCCGCTCGCGCTGGTCGGCATCGGGGTCGGCACCGCGATCCTGCCCGTCATTTCGCGCCAGATCGGCCAGGGCGACGAGAAGGCCGCGATCGTCACGCAGAACCGCGCGATCGAGCTGTCGCTGCTGCTCACCCTCCCCGCGACCGCCGGGCTGATGATCGGCTCGACCACGCTGATCCGCGCGCTGTTCCAGACGGGCGCCTTCACCGCCCACGACACGCAGGCGTCGGCGGCGGTGCTGACCGCCTTCTCCTGCGGGCTGCCGGCCTACATCCTCATCAAGGTGTTCACGCCCGGCTTCTACGCCCGCGCCGACACCAGGACGCCCGTCCGCATCGCCATGACCGAGATGGCCTGCAACATGGCGCTGAACCTGTTCTTCGTGTTCGGCACCAGGCTCTCTTATGTCGGCCTCGCGATCTCGGGCGCGAGCTGCGCGTGGATCAATGTCGGCCTGCTCTATTGGGTGCTGCACCGTCGCGGGCATTTCGCGATCGACGCGCAACTGAAGCGCCGCGCGATCCGGCTGGCGCTGGCCGCGCTGGCGATGGCGGCGCTGCTGCTGTGGCTCGATCCGTTCTGCGCGGCGCGGGCCGGCGGCTCGGTGGGCGCGCGGATCGTGGCGCTGCTGATGCTGATCGTGCCGGCGGGCATCTGCTATTTCGGCTGCGCCTTCCTGTTCGGCGCGTTCGACTGGCGCGAGACGAAAGCGCTGCTCCGCCGCCGCCGCGCTTGACCTGAGCCTCCGCGCGGGCGACACGCGTCGCCACTATGGCAAAACGCGTCGTCTCGGGCATCCAGCCCACCGGAAACCTTCATCTCGGCAATTATCTGGGCGCGATCCGCAACTGGGTCCGTATGCAGGACGAAGTGGCCCGCGATGGCGGCGAATGCTTCTTCTTCCTTGCCGATCTCCACGCCATCACCGTGTTCAACGAGCCGGCGCAGCTTCGCACCAACGTCCGCTCGATGGCGGCGGCGCTGATCGCGGCGGGGGTCGACCCCGAAAAGTCCACGCTGTTTAACCAGGCGGCCGTCTCCGCCCATGCCGAGCTGGCGTGGCTGCTCAACTGCACCGCGCGGATCGGCTGGCTGAACCGCATGACGCAGTTCAAGGAAAAATCCGGCAAGCACCGCGAGGGCGCCTCGGTCGGCCTGTTCGCCTATCCGGTGCTGCAAGCCGCGGACGTGCTGATCTACCGCGCCACGCATGTGCCGGTCGGCGAGGACCAGAAGCAGCATCTCGAACTGGCGCGCGACATCGCTACCAAGTTCAACACGGACTTCGCCACCGAGCTGTTCGTGCTGCCCGATCCGATGATCCCGCCGGCGGCGGCGCGCATCATGAGCCTCCGCGACGGCAGCGCGAAGATGTCCAAGTCCGATCCCTCGGATATGAGCCGCATCAACCTCACCGACGATGCCGACACCATCGCATCGAAGATTCGCAAGGCCAAGACCGACCCGGAACCCATCCCCGCCGACGCCGCCGGCCTCGACGCCCGGCCCGAGGCGAAGAACCTCATTGGCATCTACGCCGCGCTCTCCGACGAGTCGGTGGCGGACGTGGTGGCCCGCTTCGCGGGGCAGGGCTTCGGCGCGTTCAAGCCGGCGCTGGCCGAACTGCTCGTCGAGACTCTTCGGCCCATTTCGGGACGTCTCGCCGAGTTGGAGAAGTATCCGGCCGAGCTGGACCGCATCCTCGCCCACGGCGCGGCCAAGGCGCGCGCGGCGGCGGAGCCTATCGTCGCAGGAGCCTATTCGGCACTCGGTCTCACGCGTGAAACACGGTGACAGATCAACACGTTCAACGCATATTCAGCACGGTTGGCGGAGGAGTGGCCGTCACGCCCCGGTAATGCGGATGTCTCCGCCAAGAGGTCGACCATGAACATCAAACGCGCGCTGCTCGGTTTCGCTGCTCCCCTTGCCCTGCTCACCATGAGCGGCTGCGCGAGCAATTTCACTGCCCATGTCTCGCGCTTCCAGCGCTTGCCGGCGCCGCAGGGCCAGACGTTCCGCGTCGAACCCACCGAGGCGCAGAATCGCGGCGGGCTGGAATTCGCCACCTATGCCGACAAGGTCGCGGCGCACCTGACCCAGCTTGGCTATCGCCCGGCCGTGTCGGATTCGCCGGCGGACCTGATCGTGCAGGTCGGCTATGGCGTCGACCATGGCCAGCAGAAGGTCACCACCACCCCCGGCTTCAACTGCGGCTGGGGCGGCTATGGCGGTTTCGGCGGCTGGGGTCGCGGTTGGGGCGGCTGGGGTGGCGGCTGGGGTGGTCGCGGCTGGGGCTATGGCTGGGGCGATCCCTTCTGGGGAAGCTGCCCGGACGTGGAGAGCTACACCATCTATTCGAGCTTCCTCGGCATGACGATCACGGGCGCCGACGGCAAGCGCCTGTTCGAGGGCCGCGCCCGCGCCCATTCGGCGACGGACGACCTGACCCAGATCGTGCCCAACCTGATCGACGCGATGTTCACGGGCTTCCCCGGCAATTCGGGGCAGGACATCCGCATCACCATCCCGAACAAGCCCAAGCAGAAGGGCTGAGCTTACCAAAAAGGCGTGAAAGGCGTCGGAGGGCCTCCTCCGGCGCCTTTTTCTTTGCGCGCGGGAGCTGCTGCCCTTGCTCGTCACCCCAGCGAAGGTTGGGGTCCATTCCCGCAACGCCTCTTCCTCTCGCCGAGCGGTGATGGCCCCTGGCCTTCGTCGGGGTGACATCCCGGCCAACAAAAAACCCTCTCCCCGAAGGGAGAGGGCTCAGAGCTGGAGGAGGCTGCCCTCCCCCGCCGGGAAACTGGTTTCAGGCCTCGAGCTGGCGGAGCAGCAGCCGCACGTCGGCGTCCAGCTCGGCATCCGCCTTGCGGAGCTTCTCGATCTGCCGGACCGCGTGGATGACCGTGGTGTGATCGCGCCCGCCGAAACGGCGGCCGATCTCGGGCAGCGAGCGCGGGGTGAGCTGCTTGGCGAGGTACATCGCGATCTGGCGCGGGCGCGCAACCTCGCGCGCGCGACGCGCGGACGTCATCTCCGACTGACGGATGCGGTAATGGTCGGACACCTTGCGCTGGATCTCGTCGATCGTGATGCGGCGCTGGTGGGCGCGCAGTACGTCGGTCAGCGTCTCTTCCACGAAGGCGACGTCGATCGGGCGGTTCGACAGCATCGCATAGGCGACGACGCGGTTGAGCGCACCTTCCAGCTCGCGGACGTTGGACGCGATGCGCTTGGCGAGGAAGAGCTGCACCTCCTGCGGCACGTTGACGTGCGGCATCGTCTCGAGCTTGCGCGCGATGATGTTGAGGCGGAGTTCGAAGTCGGCCGGGTTGACGTCCGCCACCAGTCCCCAGGAGAGGCGCGAGAGGATACGGCTCTCGATGCCTTCCAGATCCTGGGGCGAGCGATCGGCGGTAATCACCAGTCGCTTGCCGGCCGAGATGATCTCGTTCATCGTGTGGAAGAATTCCTCCTGGGTGGAATCCTTGCCGGCGATGAACTGCACGTCGTCGATCATCAGCAGATCGGCGGAACGCAGACGCTGCTTGAACCCATGCGTGTTCTTCGCACGCAACGCGCCCACAAACTCGAACATGAACTTTTCGGCCGACATGTAGACGATCTTCGATCGCGGATGACGGCGGCGATACTCATGGCCCATGGCGTGCATCAGGTGGGTCTTGCCCAGCCCGGTGCTGCCGTGGAGGAACAGCGGATTGAAGGTGAGCGCGCCCCCTTCGGCCACCGTGCGGGCGGCGTTGTAGGCCACCTCGTTGGGCTTGCCGATCACGAAGCTGTCGAAGGTGTAGCGCGCCTCGAGCTGGATGCCCTCGATGCTGCCGGCCTCCGCCTCGCCGGCCTCGGCCGGGGCGTTCTCGACGATCGCCGCCTCGGCGGGCTCGGCCGCGTCGATCGTGAACAGCACCGGCTTGGGCGCCTCGCCGCCCGCGAGCACCACCACACGGCGGACCTGCGGCAGATGCGCGCGCCACGCGTGGAGCAGGCGCTCACCATAATGCGTATCGACCCAGTTCGCCATGAACTCGGACGGGAGCGCGACGCGGACGGTGCCGTCCTCGTCATCGAAGCCCGCGAGACGGGCCGGCTTCAGCCAGTTGTCGAACGTGCGCGCGCCGCAATCGCGGCGCAGGCCGGCACGGATTGATTCCCAGGCCAGCTCGACCGGATCGTCGTGCTGCCCCGTCATCATCCCGATCGTGCCGACAGCCTGATTCACGCAACCTCCCCCGTCCCCGCTCGTACAAGCGGTTCGCCGCAGACAAAGCTATACCGTCACCGGAGGCGCCCCCGCCCACCGGCCTCGAATGGCCCGATTACAAAATTGTCCCCCTTCACGCCGACCGAACTGATTCGACGCTGCCGGGAAGATCGTTTTAGGGAGACGTCGCCCCCCCGATCAAGGCCCACAAACGTCACGAGGGTGAAATATACCGCCTTGACACGCAAACCCGCCCATTTTGGGGAAATGGCGTAGTTAATGCTGCAACATCAACATGTTACATTTTCGCGTCGAAGACCATGCCTCGCGAATCGTGCATTGAGGCCGACTTCTGCTTGTCACATCAGCGTCATGCAAAAAGCCCGCCGATCGGATGATCGACGGGCCTTTAAGGACGAAGGTGTAATATTACAGCGATCAGCCGAGCGCGGCGACCGCCTTCGTCAGGCGCGAGAACTTCCGCGCGACGGTGTTCTTGTGGAGAACGCCCTTCGACACGCCACGCTGCATCTCCGGCTGCGCGAGCTTCAGCGCGGCCGCGGCCACATCCTTGTCGCCCGCGACGATCGCCGCCTCGACCTTCTTGATGAAGGTGCGGATGCGGCTGACGCGCGCGCCGTTGATCTCGTTACGGCGCTCGTTACGACGGATGCGCTTTTTGGCCTGCGGCGTGTTCGCCATGTGTGTCCTCGAACCTGCTCAAATGGATATGCGGCACGGGCACAGCCGGGCCGGGAAGGCGTGCCCTCTACGCAAGAAGCGTCGTTTCGTCAACGCCTTTGGGAAACAACGCCGTCCTAGCGCTGGCAACGGGTGCAATGGAAGGTGGAACGCCCGCCGTCGATCCGCCGCACGACCGTTCCGCCGCAGGGGCAGGCCTCGCCTTCGCGCCCGTAGACGCGGAACCGATGCGAGAAATAGCCGAGTTCGCCGTCCGGCCGCGCATAGTCGCGCAACGTCGATCCCCCCGCCTCGATCGCGGCGGCGAGCACCTCCCGAATCGCCTCGACCAGCCGCTCCAGCCTCGGGCGGGTGATCCGGCCTGCCTCGCGGGTCGGCGCGATGCGGGACATGTTGAGCGCCTCGCACACATAGATATTGCCGAGTCCCGCCACGATCCGCTGATCGAGCAGCATCGCCTTGATCGGCGCCACCCGTCCCTCCAGCGCCTTCTCCAGCGCGGCGGCATGGAAATCCGGCCCGAGGGGCTCCGGCCCCATGGCGGCGAAGGCGGGCCACTGCTCCAGCGCCCCGGTCGGCACCAGATCGACCGAGCCGAAGCGGCGCGGATCGGCCAGCGACAGCCGCCGCGCCTCGTCCGTCTCCAGCACGAGATGGTCGTGTGCGCCTAATTCCTCGGGATCGATCCGCCATTTGCCCGACATGCCGAGATGGAACACCATCGTGTCGCCCCGATCCGTATCGATCAGGCCATATTTGGCCCGCCGCCCGAGCCCCGTGACGCGCGCGCCGGTCAGCCGCTGGCGCAGATCGGGCGGGAAGGCCCGCCGCAAGTCCGCGCGGCGCGGCTCGACGAGCGTGAGGCGGCGACCGTCCAGAACGGTCGCGAGGCCTCGTACGGTGGTTTCGACTTCGGGAAGCTCGGGCATAATGTGCGGCAAGAGCTAGGATCGAATTGCTTGGGCGGCAAGGCTTGGGCTAAGCGCGGCCCATGAGCAGCGACACCGTATCGTTCGGCTACAGCGAGGTAGCCCCCGAGGATAAGACGCGCATGGTCGGCGACGTCTTCCAGCGCGTGGCCAAGCGCTACGACATCATGAACGATGCGATGTCGGGCGGCCTCCACCGCCTCTGGAAGGATCATTTCGTCGGGCTGGTGCGCCCGCGCCAGGGCGAGGCGATCCTCGACATGGCGGGCGGCACCGGCGACATCGCCTTCCGCATGGCGCGCCGCGGCGCCGACGTGACCGTGTCGGACATCAATCCGCACATGCTGGCGGTCGGCATGGAGCGCGCGCAGAAGAAGGGCATCGAAGGCCTGATCTGGAGCGAGCAGAACGCCGAGACGCTGAGCTTCGGCGACAAGGAGTTTGACGCCTACACGATCGCCTTCGGCATTCGGAACGTGACGGACATCCCCAAGGCGCTGCGCGAGGCCTATCGCGTGCTCAAGCGCGGCGGGCGCTTCTACTGCCTCGAATTCTCGACCACCACCTGGCCGGGCTTCAAGGAAGTCTATGACGCCTATTCGCACAAGATCGTGCCCAAGGTCGGCAAGCTGATCGCGCATGACGAGGACAGCTATCGCTACCTGATCGAATCGATCCGCCGCTTCCCCGACATGCCGACCTTCAAGCGCATGATCGGCGAGGCCGGCTTCGTGAACACCAGGGTCGAGCCGATCCTCGGCGGCCTCGTCGCGATCCACAGCGGCTGGAAGATCTGACCTTGCGCCACGCCTCCCATGACGGTCGCGTGACGCGATGACCGGCACGCCCACGCATCTCTGGCGCCTGCTTCGCTGGGGGCGCACGCTCGCCCGCCATGGCGCGCTGACCGGCATCGAGCGCGATCCGCTGACGCCGGCGCCGCTGCGTCGTCTGGTGCGCATCGCCCGCTTCGGCGCGCGCGTACCCGAGCAGCCGCGCTATGCCGACGCGCTGGAGGCGATCGGCCCCGCCGCGATCAAGTTCGGGCAGGCGCTCGCCACCCGTCCCGATCTGGTCGGCGAGGCCGCCGCGCTCGATCTCTATCGGCTTCAGGACGCGCTGCCGCCCGTCCCCTTCCCCCTCATCAAGGCGTCGATCGAGCAGTCGCTCGGGCGCCCGATCGGCGAGCTGTTCCAGAGCATCGAGGAGGTGCCCGTCGGCGCCGCCTCGATCGCGCAGGTCCATCGCGCCATCACCACCGACGGGCGGCAGGTCGCGGTCAAGGTGCTGCGCCCCGGCGTCGAGGACGAGTTCGCCCGCGCCACCGAAACCTATGAGTGGGCCGCGGCCCAGGCCGAAGCGATGGCCGGCGAGCTGGCGCGGCTGCGCCCGCGCCTCGTCGTCGCGACCTTCAAGCAATGGACCGCGCGCGAACTCGATCTGCGTCGCGAGGCGGCCTCCGCCTCCGAGCTGGGCCGCGCGATGGAGGCCGAGCCCGGCTTCCACATCCCGACGATCGACTGGCAGCGCACCGCCCGCCGGGTGCTGACGCTCGAATGGCTGGACGGCATCAAGCTCTCCGACCGCGCCGCGCTGATCGAGGCGGGACATGATCCCAAGACGTTGGCCAGCACGCTGGTGCGCGTCTTCCTGCGGCAGGCGATCGCGGAGGGCTTCTTCCACGCCGATCTCCATCAGGGCAACCTGTTCGCGCTGGCGGACGGGCGGCTGGCGGCGATCGACTTCGGCATCATGGGCCGGATCAACCGGCAGGCGCGGCTGTGGCTGGCGGAGATTCTCCACGGCCTCATCACCGGCAATTATGCGCGGGTGGCCGAGATCCATTTCGAGGCCGGCTATGTGCCCGCCCACCACAATCTCGCCGAGTTCGCGACGGCGCTCCGGGCTGTCGGCGAGCCGATCCGGGGGCTTCCGGTCAAGGACATCTCGATCGGGCAGATGCTCGACGGGCTGTTCGCGATCACCCGCGACTTCGATATGCCGACCCAGCCGCATCTGCTGCTTCTCCAGAAGACGATGGTGATGGTGGAGGGCGTGGCGACCAGCCTCGATCCCGACATCAACATGTGGGAGGTCGCCGCCCCCTTCGTGCGCGAATGGCTGCGCGGCGAGCTGGGGCCGGAGGCCGCGATCGCGGATCGCCTGCTCGATTTCGGCCGCATCCTGCGCCGGATGCCCGACCTTCTGGACCGCGTCGAGCGGGCTTTCCCGAAGCCGGGTGCCGCGCCGCCCCCGCCGCCGCTGCCGGACGTGCCGCTGGTCACGGGCGGCCATGGCTGGCGCTATGCCGCCGTGGCGATCCTGTCGGCGGCGGCCGGCGCGTTCGCGATGTGGTGGATATAGGGACTGTTCGGGACCGGCCCATCCTGCGCTTGCCCCCTTCGTCATCCTGACGAACGTCAGTATCCAGGACTTCAAGCGCAGCGCCCGAGACTCTGGATCCCGGATCAAGTCCGGGATGACGGAAACAGGAAAGTCAGAACGGCGAAGAAGAACTCCCCCGATCAGCCAATCGGCACTTCCTTCGACGGCAGCGGCTCGCGGCCGGCCGGCACCGGGGTCGGCTCCGGCGGATCGAAACGCTGCCAGCCGGCGGCGGTGAGCCGCTCGACGGGGCGGAAGCGCGTCTTGTACTGCATCCGCGCCGAGCCATCGACCCAATAGCCCAGATAGACATAGGGCAGCCTGGCCTCCGCCGCGCGGCGGATATGGTCGAGGATGATGTAGGTGCCGAGGCCGTGGCGCTCGGCATGATCGGGCTCGAAGAAGCTGTAGATCATCGACAGCCCGTCACCCTGCTGGTCGGTGAGGCAAGCGCCGACCAGGCGGCCGGGGCGGCCATCCCTGCCGGCGGGCTCGCGATACTCGATGACGAAGCTCTTGACCGGCGTCTGCTCCACCATGTCGGCGAAGTCGAACTCGTCCATGTCCGCCATGCCGCCGCCGGGGTGGCGCGCGCCCAGATAGCGGCGCAGCAGATCGAACTGCTCCTCCGTCGTCCAGGGCTTGCAGGCGGAGACGACCAGATCCGAATGACGGCGCAGCAGACGGCGCTGCGTGGCGCTGGGCGCGAAATCATCCGCCACCACGCGGATCGAGACGCAGGCCGAACACCCCTGACAGCTCGGCCGATAGGCGACGGCCTGCGAGCGCCGGAAGCCGATCCGGCCCAGCGCATCGTTCAGCTCGCTGGCGTGCGGGCCGGAAAGCTCGGTGAACACCTTCCGCTCCGTCCGGCCCGGCAGATAGGGGCACGGGCTCGGCGTCGTCACGAAGAATCGCGGGAAACGGAAGGGTGCGCTCACCGTCCTGGCCGTCCTCTCGTGCCAAACAAAGTTCCTGAACCTTATATGAGGCAAGTGCCGCCCGCGCGGAAGAGTCACCAGCCGTTAAAAGAAAGTTAACGGCCCGTTTCGCGACGATTCACCCCAAAGCGGGCCATTTTTCGTCAAGCCAGCTCGACGCGGCTGACCTCATAGCCATGGTTCGTCAGCGCCGCGACCAGCCGATCGAGATGGCGGGAATCGCGAGTCTCGCACTCGATATCGGTGATGAGTCCCTTGGCCGGCAGCGTGGTGAAGACACGCTGGTGATAGATCTCGATGATGTTCACCTGCTGCTCGTCGAACACCCGCGCGACGTTGAACAGCGCGCCCGGACGATCCTGAAGCCGGATGCGCAGGCGCGCGAGCCTCCCCGAGCGGGCGAGATCGCGCAGCAGCACGTTGGCGAGCAGGCGCGTGTCGATATTGCCGCCCGTCAGCACGAGGCCGACATTGCGCCCCGCGAAGCGCTGCGGATGCGCGAGCAGCGCGGCGAGGCCCGCCGCACCGGCGCCCTCCACCACCGTCTTCTCGATCTGGAGCAGCAGCGCCACCGCCTCCTCCAGCCCACGTTCGGAGACGAGCACCACGTCGCGGATCAGCGCACGCACGATCTCGCGGGTGAGATTGCCCGGCCGCTTGACCGCGATGCCCTCGGCCAGCGTATCGCCCTCGCACGGCAGATCGACATGATTCAGCTCGGCATACATGGACGGATACAGTTCCGCCTGCACGCCGACCACGTCGATGTCCGCGCGAATCGCCTTCGCCGCCGTCGCGCAGCCCGAGATCAGCCCGCCGCCGCCGATCGGGATCGCCAGCGTGTCGATCTGGGGAACGTCCTCCAGCATCTCGACCGCGACCGTCCCCTGCCCCGCGATGATCGCCGGATCGTCGAACGGGTGGACGAAGGTGAGGCCGCGCTGGGCCGCGATCTCATAGGCCGTCGCCTGCGCATCGTCGAAGCGCTCGCCGGTCTGGATCACCTCGGCGCCATGGCCTTCGGTCTGCTGCACCTTCACGGTCGGCGTCGGCCTCGGCATCACGATCGTGACCGGGATACCCAGCCGCGCGCCATGATAGGCGAGGCCCTGCGCATGGTTGCCGGCCGATGCTGCGATCACGCCGCGCGCCTTCTCCTCGTCGGTGAGCTGGAGCAGCCTGTTGAGCGCGCCCCGCTCCTTGTAGGCGGCGGTGAACTGGAGATTCTCGAACTTCAGCCAGACATTGGCGCCCGTCAGCGCGGAAAGCGTCTTCGAATAAAGCGTGGGCGTGCGGACGATGCTGGGAGCAATGCGCTCATGCGCGATCCGAATGTCCGCCATGGTGACGACGGGGTGATCCTCGGGGCGGCGTGCGGTTGCTTCTAGCGTTGCCATGATGGAGCGGGCCTAGACCATCTGGCGGCGGCAAGAAAGGTGCGTTATGCCCCCGGCCCTATGGCGAAACTGGCATATCTCGGGCTGGGCGTGATGGGCGCCCCGATGGCCCGTCACCTCGCGGCCGCCGGCCACGATCTCACCGTCTACAACCGGAGCGCGGCGAAGGCCGAAGCCTGGGTCGCGGCCCATGGCGGCCGGATGGCCACCAGCGCGGCGGAGGCCGCGGAAGGCGCGGACGCGGTCTTCTCCTGTGTCGGCACCGACGACGATCTGGCCGAGGTGACGCTCGGGCCGAAGGGCGCCTTCCGCGCGATGAAGCCCGGCGCGCTGTTCGTCGATCACACTACCGTCTCCGCCCGCATCGCGCGCCAGCTCGGCGTCGAGGGCAAGGATCACGGCCTGCTGGTGCTCGACGCGCCGGTATCGGGCGGGCAGGCGGGCGCCGAGAAGGGCCAGCTTTCGATCATGTGCGGCGGCTCGAAGGCGGCGTTCGAGGCCGCCCAGCCGCTGATGCAGGCCTATGCCGCGCGCATGGTCCATATCGGCAAATCAGGCGCCGGGCAGACCGCCAAGATGGTGAACCAGATCGCCATCGCCGGCGTCGTGCAGGGCCTTTCCGAAGCGCTCCGCTTCGCGCAGGCGGCCGATCTCGATCTCGATCGCACCTTCGAGGCCGTGTCGGGCGGCGCCGCGTCGAGCTGGCAGATGGTCAACCGCTGGGGGACGATGGCGAAGGACGAGTTCGACTTCGGCTTCGCGGTGGACTGGATGCGCAAGGATCTCGGCCTCGCGCTGGAAGAGGCGCGGGCCAATGGCGCGACGCTTCCGGTCGCGGCCTTGGTCGACCAGTTCTACGCCGAGGTGCAGGCGATGGGCGGCGGGCGGCAGGATACGTCGTCGCTGGTCCGGCGGCTGCCCAGGTGAGGGCCACGCTCGCCGCGCTGGCGGCCCTCGCGGCGCTGGCGAGCCCCGCCGCGGCGAAGAAGCAGCCGCCGGCCTATGCCCCCGCCCCGCCCACCGTCGGCGGGCTGCTCGACAATGTGAACGGCTATACCGTCGGCAAGGACGGGCAGATCGAGCATTTCACCGGCCTGCTGATCGGCAAGGACGGCAAGGTCGCCAAGCTCCTCCAGCCCGGCGACAAGCGCCCCGAATGGCTGGACTTCAAGCTCGACGGCAAGGGGCGGACGCTCCTCCCCGGCCTGATCGACGCGCATGGGCATGTCATGGAGCTGGGCTTCCAGCTCACCCATGTCGATCTGTCGGGCACGACCAGCCTCGCCGACGCGCAGACCAGGGTGGCCAACTACGCCGCCAGCCACCCGCAGCCGGCATGGGTGCAGGGTTTCGGCTGGAATCAGGAGAAATGGGGCCTCGGCCGCTTCCCGACCGCCGCCGATCTCGATCTGGCGGTGAAGGATCGCCCCGTCGTCCTCACCCGCGTCGACGGCCATGCCCTGCTCGCCAACTCGGCGGCGATGGCGGCGACGGGGATCAGCGCCTCCACCAAAGACCCGGCCGGCGGCCGCATCGAGCGCGACGCCAGAGGCAAGCCGACTGGCGTCTTCGTCGATGCCGCGAAGGATCTGATCCTGCGCGCCGTGCCGCAGCCCGCCCCGCTGGAACGCGACGACGCCTTCCGCAAGGCGCAGGAGGCGCTGCTCGGCTTCGGCATCACCGCCACCTGCGACATGGGCACCAGCGCCGACGACTGGAACGTGCTGCGCCGCGCGGGCGATGCCGGGCAGCTCCGGGTGCGGATCGTGAGCTATGGGCTCGGCGTGGACACCGCGCTGTCGGTGGCGGGCACCGGGCCGACGCCGTGGCTCTATGACGGGCATCTGCGGATGGTGGGCGTCAAGCTGTTCGCGGACGGCGCGCTCGGCTCGCGCGGCGCATGGCTGAAGCAACCTTATGCCGACAAGCCCGATACGCGCGGCCTCCAGTTCCTTGACGACACCAAGCTCAAGAACCTCATGAGTCGCGCCGCGATGGACGGTTTTCAGGTCGCCGTCCACGCCATCGGGGATGCGGCCAACGCGCAGGTGCTCGGCGCCTATGAGGAACTGGCCGAAACCTACAAGGGCGATCGCCGCTGGCGGATCGAACACGCCCAGATCGTCGACCCGACCGACCTGCCGCGCTTCGCCAGGAACGGCATCGTCGCCTCGATGCAGCCGAGGCACGAGACGAGCGACTGGAAGATGGCCGAAGCCCGCCTAGGCCCCGAGCGGCTCAAGGGCGCCTATGCCTGGGCGACGATGGAGGCCGAGCATGTGCCGCTCGCCTTCGGCTCCGATTATCCGGTCGAGAGCCCCAACCCCTTCCCCGGCCTCGCCGCCGCGGTGAGCCGCGAGGATGCTCAGGGGCAGCCGCCGGGTGGCTGGCAGCCGTCCGAGAAGATCACCATGTCGCAGGCGCTCGCTGCCTTCACGACGGGCGCGGCCTATGCGGCCAAGGCGGAGGATCGCATCGGATCGCTGGAGCCCGGCCATATGGCCGACTTCGTGCTGGTCGATCGCGATCCGCTGACGACGACCGATCCGCAGGCCATCCGCGCCACCCAGGTGCAGGAGACGTGGATCGGCGGCCAGCGTGTGTGGGTGAAGAAGTAAGGGGCGCCCTTACTTCCCCATCTTGTCGATCTTGTCCTGAAGGCTGGCGAGCTGCGCCTTGAGCGTGGCGAGTTCGTCATCCTTGGCGGCCGGCGCTTCCTCGGCGGGGGTGGTGCCGGCGGGCGCGCTGCCCGGCTTGAAGGCGGTGGCGGCGGCCTCGAACATCGCCATGTTGCGCTTGGCGATCTCGGCGAAGGGGCCGCCCGAGAAGGCGCCTTCCATGGCCGAGCGGAACTGCTGCTGGTTGCGGCGGAACGCCTCCATCGAGGCTTCCAGATATTGCGGCACCATCGATTGCATCGAATCGCCGTAAAGCGCGATCAACTGGCGGAGGAAGTTGACCGGCAGCAAGGTCTGCCCGCGCGTTTCCTCATCCATGATGATCTGGGTGAGGACGGCGTGGGTGATGTCCTCGTCGCTGCGCGCGTCGAGCACCTTGAAGTCGCGCCCCTCACGCGTCATCGCGGCGAGGTGGTCCAGCGTGATGTAGCTCGACGTCTCGGTGTTGTAGAGCCGGCGATTAGCGTACTTCTTGATAATGACCGTATCGGACCCGGAAGCTGACTTCGCCATGACTCGTCCTTCTCCCCCCGGCATGTTGCCGTGCCAAGATACGCTAACATCAAAGCATTCCGCATCGCAACACAGGCCGAGGCCCCTTCCCCTCTTTCTCGCCATGCTGCGCAGCGAAACGGTCGGCGAGCCCGAAAAGATGGCCGCGGCGCTGCGTGGATTGCGGACCTATCAGGCCGCCCCCCGCGAGCCCCGCCCCGCCCCGATGCCCGAGATCGCGCGGATCGGGCGGGCCTCCCTGCTGGATTATGGCGGCGAAGGGCGGCCGGTGGTCTTCGTGCCCTCGCTCATCAATCCGCCGCATGTGCTCGATCTGCTGCCCGACGTCTCGATGCTGCGCTGGCTCTCGACGCAGGGGCTGAGGCCGCTGCTGGTCGACTGGGGCGAGCCCGACAAGACGGAAGCGGACCTCACCATCGCCGGCCATGTCGAGACGCTGCTGCTGCCCTTGATGGAGACGGTCGGCCCCGATGCGGCGATGGCGGGCTATTGCCTCGGCGGCACCATGGCGCTCGCCGCCGCGACGCTCCGACCGCCGGCAGCCCTGGCGCTGATCGCAACGCCGTGGCGCTTCTCGGGCTTCCCGGACGAGGCGCGGCGCGGCATGGCCGAGATCTGGGAACAGGCTCGCCCCACGGCCGACGCGATGGGCCTCCTCCCCGTCGAGGTGTTGCAGGCGGCCTTCTGGCGGCTCGATCCGCGCCGCACAGTCGAGAAGTTCATCGCCTTCGGGCAGAGTGAGCGCGGCGCGCAGGCAACCCGCCGCTTCGTCGCGCTGGAGGATTGGGCGAACGACGGCGCGCCCCTCACCCCCGCCGCCGGCCGCGAGCTGGCGGAGGCCATGTTCGGGCGCGACGATCCGGGCGCGGGCCGGTGGAGAGTCGGCGGGCGCGTGGTCGATCCGGCGGCGCTCGCCTGCCCGCTGCTCGACATCGTCTCCACGACCGACCGCATCGTCCCTGCGGCGAGCGCCACGGGGGCCGGAGAGCGCGTCACATTGGCGCAAGGACATGTCGGCATGGTGGTCGGCGGCCGGGCGCGCGCCAGCTTGTGGCAAACGCTGGCCGAATGGCTGACACGTCCCCATATGGCCTGATAAGGTTCCATGCAGTCCCAGCAGGAGTTTTGATTCATGACTGACGTCGTCATCACCGCGGCGAAGCGCACCCCGGTGGGCAGCTTCCTCGGCGCGTTCGGCTCGACGCCGGCGCACGAGCTCGGCCGCGTCGCCATCGAGGCGGCGCTGGCACAGGCCGGCGTTTCCGGTGAGGAGGTTTCCGAGGTCATCCTCGGCCAGGTGCTGACGGCGGCGCAGGGCCAGAACCCGGCGCGTCAGGCGTCGATCGCGGCGGGCATCCCCAAGGAAGTACCGGCGTGGAGCGTCAATCAGGTGTGCGGATCGGGCCTGCGCGCGGTGGCGCTGGGGATGCAGTCGATCGCGAACGGCGACGCCTCGATCATCGTCGCGGGCGGTCAGGAGAGCATGTCGCTCGCCCCCCACGCGCAGAATCTGCGCGGCGGCACCAAGATGGGCAACCTCACCATGGTCGACACGATGATCGTCGACGGTCTGTGGGATGCCTTCAACAACTACCACATGGGCATCACCGCCGAGAACCTCGCCGAGAAGTATCAGATCAGCCGCGCGGATCAGGACAAGTTCTCGGTCGCCAGCCAGAACAAGGCGGAGAAGGCGCGCGCCTCGGGCCGCTTCAAGGACGAGATCGCGCCCGTCACCGTCAAGGGCCGCAAGGGCGACACGATCGTCGAGAATGACGAATATATCCGCGACGGCGCCACCGTCGAGGCGATGGAGAAGCTGAAGCCCGCCTTCAAGAAGGACGGCACGGTGACCGCCGCCAACGCCTCCGGCCTCAACGACGGCGCCGCCGCGCTGGTGCTGATGTCGGCCGAGGAAGCGGCGAAGCGCGGCTCCAGGGTGCTCGCCAAGGTGAAGAGCTGGGCGTCGACCGGCGTCGATCCCTCGATCATGGGCATCGGCCCCGTCACCGCGACCAGGAAGGCGCTGGAGAAGGCCGGCTGGACGATCGACGATCTCGACCTGATCGAGGCCAACGAGGCCTTCGCTTCGCAGGCGATGTCGGTCTGTCAGGAGCTGGGGCTCCCGGCCGAGAAGGTGAACGTCAACGGCGGCGCGATCGCCATCGGCCACCCGATCGGCGCGTCGGGCGCGCGCATCCTCACCACACTGATCTACGAGATGGAGAAGCGCGACGCCAAGAAGGGCCTCGCCACGCTCTGCATCGGCGGCGGCATGGGCATCGCGCTCTGCGTCGAGCGGTAAGAGGTTGAGTCAGGGCCGGCGCGCGGGGCCTGAGGGCTCCGCGCGCCTTATTTCTGGGATTGGTGGATTGCGGCCCTCAACTCCCCTCCCTGAAAGGGAGGGGGCGGGGGTGGGTTCGCCCGAGGCGGGCTTCGACGGTAGACAGGATTGCATCGGCCACGCCATCGGGATGGGCGCGTATGTCGCTGTTCCAAAAACGCAGGACTTGCCAGCCGAGGCTTTCGAGAAACGTGGTCCGGGCCACGTCATACGCAACGGCATCGAGATGCTGGCTGCCATCAAGCTCCACCACGATCCTTGCGGCCCGACAAGCGAAGTCGACGATAGTACCACCAACGGGCAACTGGCGCGTGAAGCGCGGGTGGGCATAGCGAAGCCGCTTCCAGAGCAGGCGTTCCTCCTCCGTTGCACTCCTGCGCAAGGCGCGCGCTTTCGAAGTCATGTCAGGGGCGATGCGAGGCATATCCTCATGCTGCCGTCGCGTCATACGGAGGGCAACCCACCCCCGCCCCCTCCCTTCCAGGGAGGGGA
>Ga0153956_1001427_pt1 | contig 20857 bp, 20 predicted proteins | sample TSFL040MetaG_FD_104704 | JGI IMG/M metagenome (GOLD analysis project Ga0153956, IMG submission 104704) | Attine ant fungus gardens microbial communities from Florida, USA - TSFL040 MetaG | ecosystem: Host-associated > Fungi > Mycelium > Unclassified | place: USA: Florida, Wekiwa Springs...
AAGCCGTGGTCGAGGTGCTGAAGAAAGACTACGGTGTTTCCGTCGTAAAAAAGCGCTCCGGCAAGTCCTCACGCAAAAGACCGTCCCCGGACTGACGGTCAGCCGGGCTTGCCAATTCCTCGGACACAGCCGCCAAGCGTATTACCAATACCATCAGGCGCAGGCGGCGCGCGCGATACAGGCTCAGAGCGTCGTGGATTTCGTGCAGCAGGTTCGCCGGCGCCAGCCTCGCCTGGGCACCCGCAAGCTGCATTACCTGCTCCATCGGCAAGCGGAAGACGCTTTGCAGCTGGGCCGGGACCGGTTGTTTGCGGTGTTGCGTGAACATCGTCTGCTGATCCGCCCCAAGCGGGCCTACCACAAAACCACGCACAGCCATCACCGCTTCCGCTGCCACCCCAACCGGCTCAAGCCGGGTCCGGAGCAGAGAATTGCGACGGCGCCGGAGCAGGTCTGGGTGGCCGATATCACCTATTTGCCCACGCGTGAGCGGCCGGTGTATTTGAGTCTGGTGACCGACGCCTACTCGCGCAAGATCGTGGGTTATCACGTCCATGAGGATCTGCGGGCGGAGTCGGTGGCACGGGCGTTAACCCAAGCGCTTACCCAACGGCGGACCATGCAGCCGCTGGTGTCCCGTCCTGTTTATTTGGCGCTGCGCATCGGGGAGAAGGTGTCGAAATCCTCGAGCCGTGCCGGCGGCTCCGCATGCTTCTCCGTCGTCGGGCGATCGTGTTGCAATTGTTCCTGCGCATTTTGCAGATGCTCGTAATGCGTGCGCGTGACATTGGCTATCTGGCCGTCGTTACGCAAGATCACAGGATGTATGAATACCATCAGATTGTTTTTCGTGCGCTCCGAGCTGTTGCTTCTGAACAGCCTGCCGATGAGCGGCATGTCGCCCAGGATGGGGACTTTCTGGTGCGAATCGTTTTGCGTATCGCTGATCAATCCGCCCAGAACCAGCACCTGGTCGTCGTTGATCAGCGCCTTGGTATCGATTTCCCGCTTGTTGGTGACCAGGTCGGCCGCCTTGCTGACGGTGGGCGCGATGTTTTCCACCTTCTGCTTGATTTCCAGTGTGATGGAATCGCCGCGGTTGATGCGCGGCGTCACTTCCAGAGAAATACCGATGTCCTTGCGTTCGATCGTGGTGAACGGGTTGGTGGTGCCGGCGGCGGCGCTGGTGGCCTGGCCGGTGATGAACGGGACGTTCTGGCCGACCAGCAGCGATGCGGGCTCGTTGTCGATGGCGACCACCGTCGGGGTCGAGAGAATGTTCGCCTTGGTATCGGTGCTGAGCGCGCGAATGACCGCCTGCAGGCTGCCGCGGGTGATGTATCCCAGCGAAATGCCCTCGGCCGGCGCCAGGCCGATCACGTTGCCGCTGCTGTCCAGCACGTTGTTGAAGGCCGACAGCGTGCCCAGCGTGTTGACCGCGGCGATGCCCGCGCTGCCCTGCGGACTGGTGAGATTGGTGGTGGCCCACTGAACGCCCAGCGCATTGCTGATGTCGCTGTTGACCTCGACGATGAGCGCTTCCACCAGAACCTGGGCGCGCCGCACGTCGAGTTTGTCGACCACGTTTTTCAGGGAGTTGAGCAATCCCGGCGGGGCGTTGATGACCAGCGCGTTGGCGCTTTCGCTGGCTTCGACGCTAAAGCTGGTTTCCTTGTCCTTTTGATCCTTGAGCACGCTCTGCGCGAGGCTTTTCAGGATCGGCACCACTTCCTTGGCGTTGGCGTATTGCAAATAGAACACCTGGGTGTTGCCTTCGCCGCTCAGGGGCGTATCCATTTGATGGATGAGATTGCGCACCCGTGTACGTTTGACCGGATCGCCGGCCAGCAGAATGCTGTTGGAGCGTTCGTCAGCGGATAAATTCAAGGGCAGGGCGGCCTGCGCGCCCTGGCCGCCGCCGGTCTGGCCGGGGTAGAGCGCGTTCAGGCTGGCCAGAACCTGTTTGGCGTTGGCGTATTGCAGATGTACCAGTTCCACTTCGGAACCGCCGGCGTGGTCCATCTTCTGCACCAGCTCCTGCAACTCGGCGACGTTGGTGGCGTGGTCGGCAACCAGCAGCATGTTGGTACTGGCATCCGAATTGATGACCGCATCCTTGCTGACCAGGGGTTTCAGCATCTGGGCAAGATCGGTGGCGGAGACATTGTTGGCCCTGAACACCTGCGTGACCATGTCGCTGTCGCCGCGGCTCCGGTAAGGAACACCGCTTTGGGAGGCGATATTGCTGGGAACGATTTTCACCGCCTCGGGCGTCTCGATGGCGGCGAAGCCGTGCACCTGCAGCACGGAGAGAAACACTTGGTAAGCTTCGTCGCGGGTGACGGGCTTGGCCGACAACACCGTGACCTTGCCCTGCACATCCCGGTGAACCACCATGTTTTTGCCGGTCTGATCCGCGATCCACTGGATCAGCGTGCGGATATCGGCGTCCCGCATGTTCATGGTGACCGTGTCGCCGCCCTGCGGTGTCTGCGCGTGGGCGACCAGCGCGCTCAGCAGCAGCGTCATGACGGCGCCGCGAACGCGGTTTTTGAAGGCATGGATGAATGCGGAGCGCATGGCCTTGTCCTTGTTAAGTCACTGTGAGTTGCGCATGCGCAACTCCTCCAACCGCCGCAGAATGTTGGCTCTTTTTTGGTCTGCGGACAGTTCTCCTTCCGGCGGAGGCGAGGGGTTGTTGGGCGCTGCGGTTTCCGCCGGCGCGTTTTCCTGATTCTGGGTCGGCAGGCCGCCATTGTCCTGCGGCGTGGGGAAGTAAAGGTTCTCCATGGCGCCGTTGCGCGCCAGCACCACGCGGTTGTCGTAGACCTCTCTCAGCACGGTATCGGGCGCGACGCTCGCGCCGGTTTTGACTACCTGGGCATGGCCATCGCTGCTTTCGATAATCGCGCTGCCCTGTTGGGGGTCGTTGGCGTTGAACACTCCGCGCAGCACCAGCTGGGCGCTGGTTTCCGGCAACTGCTGCGCATTGGCGGTGGCGGGTGCGCTGGTGCGGCCGAATAAATCCGCGCCGGTGATTTGTCCGATCCGATCGGTATTCTGGCTGGGGGTGGCGGCTTGGGGAGCGGCGGCAGGCGTGGAGAAAGAAGCGTCGAATGCGGTCCATAGCTCCCAGCCTGCCAAGGCCAGCAACAGGACGGCTCCCGATGCCAGCAGCAGGCGCTGATGTCGGGCCAGGGCGCTCTGTAGGCCACCAGACTCCACGTTGTCTCTCCCGATTCTTGAATGAAACCCAACTTAAAGCCATTATAGCAGCGCAGACAAGCATTTAAGCTTAATTGTTAGTATTGTTTCCACATTTCGCTGGAGCGCTGACACAACTGTGATCCAGCTCCCATAGCAATAATAACCATTTGTTTTAGCGAAGTTTTTTACTATACAAACGGATAGGTCGGATCGACAATAACGCCGCGATCAAGCAGCGCAGGACGGTACCATGCAAGACCTCCAAGAGCAGAACGGGACCGCTACCGCCGAAGCGCCGGTGGCCCGGGCCCTGCCTTTCAGCTTCGCGCGTCGGTTCGGCGTTTTTCTCGACCCCACCGCGGAGGGCATGCCGGTTCTCTGTCATCGTCCGGGTATCGAGCCCCAGGTGCTGGCCGAGGTGACCCGCGTATTGCAGGTGCCCTTCGAGAGCCGCCTGCTGGAGGCCGAGAACTTTGACCGCGCTTTGGCCCGGGCCTATCAGCGCGACTCCACCGAAACTATGCAAATGGTCCAGGATCTCGGCGGTGAAATGGATCTGGCCAGTATCGCCAACTCAGTCCCCGAGACCGAAGACCTTCTCGAAAAAGAAAACGACGCGCCGATCATTCGTTTGATCAATGCGCTGCTGACCGAGGCCGTCAAGCAGAACGCTTCCGATATACACCTGGAAACCTTCGAGCGCCGGCTGGTCGTGCGCTTTCGCGTCGACGGCGTGCTGCGCGCGGTGGTCGAGCCCAAGCGCGAGCTGGCGCCATTGCTCGTCTCGCGGATCAAGGTGATGGCGAAACTGGACATTGCCGAAAAGCGCGTGCCCCAGGATGGGCGTATTTCGCTGCGGGTCGGTGGCAGGGATATCGATATCCGCGTGTCCACCATGCCTTCCAACGCCGGCGAGCGGGTGGTCTTGCGTCTCCTGGATAAAGAGGCCGGGCGGCTGACCCTGGATGCGCTGGGCATGCCCGCGCCATTGCGCAGGCAGTTGACCGATCTGCTGATGCGCCCGCACGGCATTCTGTTGGTGACCGGGCCGACCGGTTCGGGCAAGACCACTACGCTGTACGCGGGGCTGTCGGAGATCAACGACCAGAGCCGCAATATCCTCACGGTGGAGGATCCGATCGAGTACAACATCGAGGGCATCGGCCAGACGCAGGTCAATATCAAGGCCGACATGACCTTCGCGCGCGGGCTGCGCGCCATGCTCCGCCAGGACCCCGACGTGGTGATGGTGGGCGAGATCCGCGACCGCGAAACCGCCGAAATCGCCGTGCAGGCGAGTCTCACCGGCCACCTGGTGCTGTCGACCCTGCACACCAATACGGCGGTCGGCGCGATCACCCGGTTGCGCGACATGGGCATCGAACCGTTTCTTCTGGCCTCGAGCCTGATCGGCGTATTGGCCCAGCGCCTGGTGCGGGTGTTGTGCCCCCACTGCAAAAAGCCGCACACGCCGAGCCCCATGGAGCAGGCCTTTCTGGGCGCGGACAGCGGCACGGTATTCAGCGCGGTGGGCTGCGATCAGTGCAACCAGACGGGGTATCGCGGCCGTACCGGTATTTATGAGCTGCTGATCGTCGACGAGAGTGTTCGCCAGATGATCCACGAACAGGACACGGAGGAGGCGATTCTTCTGGCGGTGCGGCCGCAGGCCCGCAGCATTCGCGAGGACGGCATTGCGCGGGTGCGCGCGGGCCTGACCACCATCGAGGAAGTGCTGCGGGTGACGCAGGAGGATTGATATGGCGGCCTTTGCGTTTGCCGCGCTCGATCAGCACGGCAAGGAACAGCGCGGCGTCCTGGAGGCCGACAGCTCGCGCCAGGTTCGTCAGCTGCTGCGCGAGCGCGGATTGGCGCCCTTGCGGATCGAGCCCGCGGTCAAGGCGGCGGCCGAAGGACGACGGTTGCGTCTGGGCGGGCCCTCCCTGCGGGTGTCGGAACTGGCGCTGATCACCCGCCAGCTGGCGACGCTGCTGCAGGCGGCGATGCCGCTGGAGGAGGCGCTCGGCGCCGTCAGTCGCCAGTCGGAAAAACAAAAAGTCACCGAAATCGTGCTGTCGGTGCGTTCCCGCGTCATGGAAGGGCATTCCCTGGCGAGCAGCATGGCGGAATTCCCCAGCGCTTTTCCCGGCTTGTACCGGGCGACCGTCGCGGCGGGCGAACATTCGGGCCATCTGGACCTGGTGCTGGGGCGACTCGCGGATTACAGCGAGAACGCGCACGCGGCGCGGCAAAAAGTCCAGTTGGCACTGCTGTATCCGGTTCTGTTGTTGCTGGTGGCGATCGGCATCGTGGCCGGGCTGATGGCCTTCGTGGTCCCCAAGGTCGTGGATGTCATTGTCGGGCAGGGCCAGGAGTTGCCGTTTCTGACCCGGGCCCTGATCGGGCTCAGCGACTTCGTGACGCAATGGGGCTTGCTGGCGCTGGTGGCCATCGTCGCGGCGGTGATGGGCGTGCGTTATCTCGTGCGCAGCAACGAGGAGCTGCGCCTCGATTGGCACCGGCGCCTGCTGCGGTTGCCGCTGATCGGGCGCCTCAGCCGCGGCAGCAATACGGCGCGGTTCGCCAGCACGCTCAGCATATTGATCAGTAGCGGGGTGCCTTTGGTCGATGCCCTGAGCATTGCCGGCAATGTATTGTCCAATCTCTGGTTGCGGCGCGCGGTATTGGACGCGACCCAGCAGGTTCGCGGTGGCGCCGCGCTGTATCGCGCGCTCGAACGCTGTGGCTATTTCCCGCCGATGATGATTTCCATGATCGCCAGCGGCGAGATGAGCGGCGAGCTCGGCACGATGCTGGAACGCGTATCGGAAAGCCAGCAGCGGGAATTCGACAATATTGTCGCGACCCTGCTCGGTATCTTCGAGCCGGTGATGCTGCTGGTGATGGGCGGCGCGGTATTGTTGATCGTGGTGGCGATCCTGCAACCGATCTTCAGTCTCAATCAGCTGATTTGAAAGCATGCCTCGGGACGCACGTAGAATCCCTGATCGACCGCGAACCGGATGCCCCTGAATATGCTGCCGTTGGTTCGGGCAGTTTCTTGACGTAGCGGAGAGCAGTGTGAATAGAACGCGAAACTTTATCGGCAAGCGCGGCCAGGGTGGTTTCACCCTGATCGAAATCATGGTGGTGGTGGTCATCATCGGTATTCTGATCGGTTTGGTCGCCCCCAATATTCTGGGTCGGGTGGACAAGGCGCGCGTCACCGCGGCCAAGGCGGATATCGCCACCCTGGAGCAGGCCCTGGAAATGTATCGGCTCGACAACCATGCCTATCCCAGCACGGATCAGGGGCTGGAGGCGCTGGTGACCAAGCCCAGCGGCGAGCCCGATGCCAGGAACTGGAACCCGGAAGGTTACCTGAAGAAGAAAAAGGTGCCGCTCGATCCCTGGGGCCGGGCTTATCAATATGTGTCTCCCGGCCAGGACAACCGGCCCTACGATCTTTATTCCTTTGGCGCTGACGGACGCGAGGGCGGCGAGGGCTACGATGCCGATATTGGCAATTGGTCCACGGAGTAAGCTCGACCCGCGCCGTATTGCCGGCGCGGGTTTTACTCTGATCGAAGTCCTGGTGGTGCTGGTCATCGTGGCGGTGGTGGCCGGCCTGCTGGTATTCAGCTTTCAGGACAATCCCCAGCGGCGCATGCAGCGCGAGGCCGACATGCTGGCGGCCCTGCTGAATTATGCGTCCGACGAGGCCGTGCTGCGCGGCGTCGAACTGGGAGTGATCATCGATGAGAAGGGCTACCGGTTCGTTTATTTCGACGCGGAAAAAAAGCGTTGGCTGGGCTTGCCCGACAAATCCCTGCAGGGCCATGCCTTCGATGAACCGCTCGAAGTGTCGTTTTCCCTCGATGGCGAACAGCTCGATGCGAAGACGCAGGAGCGCATCAAGCAGTTCAGCGAGCGCAGCGAGGATGAGAAGCAGCGCCCCATGCTGTTGATATTGTCGAGCGGAGAAATTCTGCCCTTCACGTTGACGCTGAGCCACGGCGAGCAACTCGCGGTGACGCTCAGCGCCGATGGCGTCAATCCCGTTACGGTGCAGCGGAGCTGATCGGATGCGCGTCCGCGGTTTTACCCTGCTGGAAGTGCTGATCGCGCTGGCGGTGCTGGCGTTGTCGGCGGCGGCGGTGCTGCGCCAGACACAGCTGGGCATACAGCAGCAACAGGTGCTTGAGCTGAAGAGCTCGGCGATGTGGATTGCCGACGATGCCATCGCCAGATTGAGCGCACAGCCGCAGTGGCCGGAACCCGGGCGCAGCGAGAACAAGGTGGCGGTGCGCGGACAGGAGTGGACCGTGGTCACCGATGTGCAAACCACGCCCGAGCCGACATTGCGCAAGATCGTGGTGAGCGTCAATGTTTCCGGCCAGCCCGAGGACAGCGCGCTGGCGTCGTTCACCGCCTATCGGGGCCAGTACTGAAATGCGTTCATCGGGGAGGTCGGCGGCGGGTTTCACCTTGATGGAGGTCATGGTCGCGCTCAGTATTTTCGCGCTGATCGGCGTCGCCAGTTATCGGGTGTTGAGCAGCGTCATGCAGGCTGACGAGCGCCTCGCGGCGAGTATCGATCAGCTGCGCGTCATCAATCGGGCGTTCTGGACCATGCAGCAGGATCTCGAGGAATTGGCCCAGCGGCCCATTCGCGGCGCCGATGGCGCCGAGCGGCCCTGGCTGCAGGTATTTCCGGGCGATCCGCCGCTGGAGTTTACCCGTGGCGGTCGCTCCAATCCCCTGGGTTTGCCGCGCAGCGCTTTGCAGCGAGTGATGTACCGGGTCGATCGCCACCCGGATTACGACCGCCCCGAAAGCCCGTATTACCACCAGGATCGCTGGTTTCTGCTGCGCTACAGCTGGCCGATGCTGGACGGGGCCGGCGACCGCGACAAGGCGCTGGTGCAGGTGCTGCTCCCCGATATCGAAAAGCTCTCGGTCACGGTGTTGACCAAGAGCGGTCCGCACACGCAGTGGCCGCCGGAGCAAAGCGATAACGCCGAGCCGCCGCTGGCTGTGCAGCTGGAGCTTACGCACAGCGAGTGGGGCGTGGTGCAGCGTATTTATAAAGTGCTTTAGATGACATCGCGGCAAGAGATATGCGTTGAGCCCTTTTACGGAGTGTGCGCCGCGAACTTGATAGCGCTGCGCGAAGGAGGACATTTGCCGGATAACCCATTAACACACTATCGCGCGGCATTGTCGCGGCAAATCGATGTGGCGCTCTCTGGCTGGGACTTGCGGCAGTGTTGGCGCGTGCGTTGAATGGTGGCCCGGCGCGCCAACGCGGCGTGGCGTTGATTACCGTCATGCTGGTATTCGCGCTGGTCGCCGTGATCGCGACGGAAATGCTGCGGCGCAGCCAGCTCAATTTGCGCAGCGTCGGCAATCTGATCGAAACGCGGCAGGCGTATTACTTCGCGCTCGCGGGAGAAGAATACGCGCGGCAGGTTCTCGCCAAACAGGTGCAGGGGAATTACCAGGCCGATCGCTTGACGGACGCGTGGGCGCAGACCGGCCTGCTGGCGCCGTTCACCATCGAAAACGGCAAGATGAAAGTCGAAATTCACGACCTGCAGGGACGATTCAATTTGAACAACGTGGTGAACGAGGCGGGGCAGGTGGTGCCGGATGGCGTGGCGCAATTCCAGCGCCTGCTCGGCGTGCTGCAATTGAACCCGCGTTATGCCACGGAGTGGCAGGATTGGGTCGACAGGGATCAGCAGCGCTCGGCCAATGGCGCCGAGGACGTGGATTATCCGAATTACCGGACCGCGGGTCGCCCGGAAACGGATGTCAGCGCGTTGCGGCTGCTGCGTTCGATGACGCCGGAGGATTACGCAAAACTGGCGCCGCACGTGGCCACGCTGCCGGCCAGCGGCACGCCCATCAACGTGAATACCGCCGATGCCGTCGTATTGCGGGCGCTGTCACCTATAATCAACGACGCCAAGGCGAACCAGCTCGTGACTCGCCAGCAGAGCGAAGGTTTTCCGGATGTGCCGACCTTCCAGGCGGCGGCGGGCCTCGGCGGCAACCAGCAACTGCCGAGCATGGCGGTGAACTCCAGTTTTTTCGAAGTGATCGTCACGGTGACCTACGATAACCGCTGGCAGCGCCTGCGCACGGTATTGCGGCGCGACAACAAATCGGGACAGGCGACATTTACCGTGGTCAGCCGTCAGAACAGTCCTCTCATTGACGATGTGATTTATGAAACCACAACTGGTGCTGCTAATACCGAGCGCTGAGTTGAACGACGACACCGATGTTTTCTGGTGCGTATTCAATTCGGCCGCCGAAATCCAGGGTTCCGGCCACAGCGTGCTGGCTTCTCTGCAGCAGGCGCTGGCCGGTCTCTTCGCCGGAGGCGAGACGCTGGTGCTGGTGCCGGGCGAGCTGGTGCGCCTGGCGGCGGTGCAGATTCCTTCGCGGCAATTGCGCCAGATCAAGCAGGCGCTGCCTTACATGGTCGAGGAAATGATCGCGGACAACATCGAGGATGTGCATCTGGCGATCCCCGATGGCAAGCCCGGCGAGCGCGATGAGATTCCCGTTGCCGTGGTGCGCCACAGCCTATTGATCGACTGGCTCGATCAACTGTATCAACACGGCGTGCGCGCGGATTTCCTGGGGCCGGACAGTCTCGCGGCGCCCTGGAACGAAAACGGCCACAGTTTTTTCGTCTGGGACGACCGTTTCATTTACCGCGACGCGGCATTCAACGCCCAGGCCATGTTCCGGCCGCAGTTGCCCGCGTTCCTGTCTCTTCTCAAGGAGCAACAGGCTTCGGATCTGATCGCGGCGGTACCGCGCTACACGGTTTACGGCGGCGTGGACAACCAGGCCGATTTGCAGGACGTGGCGTCCGCGGTGCGCGGCGTGCTCGGCACCGAGGTAACCGTCACGGCCTATGAGGAGCGGGGCGAGGAGGTTTTGGCCGCGGCGGCGCTGCGCCAGCGCGATCAGATGATCAATCTGCTCCAGGGCGGCTATCGCGTGCAGCAAAACCCGCAGGGAGAGCAGCGCTGGTGGCGCGTGGCGCTCGCCGCGGGTATCGGCCTGGTGGCTTATGGCGTGATTACCGCGGCGAGCGGCATGTGGCTGTCGTGGCGCTCACAGCAGGTCGAACAGCAAACCTTCGCGCTGTATCACCAGTTGTTTCCGCAGGAAAAACGGGTTGTGAACCCGAAGCGGCAGATGTTGACGCATTTGCGCAGCCAGGGCGCGGTCAGCGGCGGCGGGCCATTGCCGTTGCTGGCGAAAGCCGCGCAGGCTCTGCACGGCAATAATGTGCATCTGGATGAGCTGCACTATCGCCAGCAGCAGAACGATTTGCAGGTGCAGCTGCGTACGTCCTCCCTGGAGGATCTCGACAAGATCAAGCAGGCGCTGGCCGGGGCCGGCCTGGGCGTTCAGATCAATTCGGCGGTACAGCAGGGCGCGGACACGTTGGGCAGGATGAGCATTCGGGAGAATCCGTCATGAGCCGTTGGCAGCAGTGGTGGGAGGCTTGCTGGGATCGCATCGCGGCGAGCACCCTGGGACAGAAAGCCTGGGCGCATTACGAAGCGGCGGCGCCGCGCGAACAACGGCTGCTCAAGTTGCTGTGCGCGTTCGCTCTGCTGGTGATCGCAATTTTGTTGTTGATGCCTCTGCATCAATTCAATCAGGACGCCGCGGCGGATTACCTGCAGCAAAAAGATACCCTCGCCTGGATGCAGGCCAATCGCGCCTCGGTGGGCAAGGTGACGGCGACCGCGCGCAAGCCGGGCGAATCCCTGCTCACGGTGGCGAATCAAAGCGCGCGCCGTTTCGGTCTGGCTTTCAAGCGCTATGAGCCCAAGGGAGAAAACGGCCTGAACCTGTGGCTGGAAAACGTGCCGTTCAATCAGGTGGTGCAATGGCTCGGTGCGTTGGAGCGGGAGTACGGCGTCGTTGCGGTGGATTTGTCCAGCAGCCGGCGCGATGAGGGCCAGGTGGATGTGCGCGTGGTCGTGGAAGGCTGACCGGCATGTACAATTTTCATTTCGGTTTTTCCGACGCGCCTTTTTCCATTGCGCCCGACCCGCGTTATCTGTATCTGAGCGAGCAGCATCGCGAGGCGCTCGCGCATCTGCTCTACGGCATCGGCGACCACGGTGGCTTTGTCGTGTTGACCGGCGAGGTCGGCACCGGCAAGACGACGGTATGTCGTTGTCTTTTACAACAATTGCCGCAGCATATCGACGTGGCTTTCATCGTCAATCCCAAGCTCGATTCGCGGGAGTTGCTGCAAACGATTTGCGATGAACTGGCCGTCGCGGTGCCGGAAAGCGAACCGAGCATCAAGCAATTGATCGATGCGCTCAACGCGTTCCTGCTGTCCACCCATGCCCGTGGCCGCAATACGATCCTGATCATCGATGAGGCGCAGAACCTGGATCCGGAAGTGCTGGAACAATTGCGGCTGTTGACCAACCTGGAAACCAACGACCGCAAGCTGCTGCAATTGATCCTGCTCGGGCAACCGGAACTCAACACCATGCTCGCGCAACCGTCGTTGCGTCAGCTGGCTCAGCGCATCACCGCCCGCTACCATTTGCGGCCGTTGTCGCGGGACGAGGTCACGCGTTATATCGAGCATCGGCTCGCGATTGCCGGATGCCGGGGCAATTTGTTTGCGGACAGTGCGATGGCGTGCATTTACCGTTACAGCCAGGGAATTCCGCGCCTGATCAATCTGCTGTGCGATCGCGCATTGCTGGGTGTGTACTCGCTGAGCGGCAGCATGGTCGATACCGCGATGGTGCGGCGCGCCGCGCGCGAAGTGCTGCCGCCGAAGCGCAGCTGGACCAGTAATTTCACGCCGACGTCGTTGGCGGTGGCCACGGCTTTGGCCATCGCGGTTTGTGCGTCATGGTTTTTTTATACCCCGGCCTTGAGATCGTTGGCGGGGGGATCAAGTGCGGAGCACGCTGCCGCCGCTGACGGGTGGCGCGATGCCGTCGAGTCCGCCGCCGCCGATGAGCCGGCGGCGCTTCGTCAGTTGTATCGGCTGTGGAATGATCGCGCGCCCAACACCGGGATCGCGAACTGTGCTTCGTGGCGGGACGGCACGCTGCGTTGCCTGCAGTTGAATGCGCTCAGTATCGAAGACATCCGACGCTATAACCGACCGGTTGTGCTGCGTTTGCGTGACGACGACAAGACCGGAGGCGACGGGCATTTCGTCGTGCTCAAGCGTTTGGAACAGGACCGTGCGCGTATCGGCGTTGGCGATCGCGACTGGGAGGTGCGCTGGACTGATCTGGCCAGGCAATGGCGAGGCGATGCCTTGTTATTGGTGGCGGTTCCGGTGGAGCAGCTGCCTCTGCAGCCGGGAGCGAGCGGTCCGCTGGTTGCCTGGCTCGATGAGCGTCTCTACCGGTATTTTCACAACAACGAACCGCGATGGCAGCGGGAAACTTCGGATCATAGCGATCGCCTCCAGGACGGCGCGGCCAAATCCGCCTGGCTGTTAAGCCATCATCTGGCGCTGCGGCAGCAGGAGGCCGGAAATACCTACGATGCGCCGCTGCTGGCGCAGGTAAAGCGTTTTCAACAGGAGCACGGCTTGCAGGAAAACGGTGTTATCGATCTCGCGACGGTGCTGGTGATAAGCCGCCTGATGGATTTGGAGCAACCTCGACTGAGCGATGCTTCTGTGCAGCGGGGCAGCTGACATGTCTCTGATTCTCGAAGCCTTGAAGAAATCGGAGCAGGAGCGGCGGCGCGAGCGCGGTCCCGATCTGCATACCATTCATCAACCGTTGCCGGCGCGTGCGCCGCAACGATCCCGCGCGGCATGGTGGGGCGCGGCGCTGATTCTGGCCAATGTGGGAGTGCTGATGGGCTGGTGGTTGCAGCAGCGCTCCAGCCATGCTCCGGCAGGTTCGGCTGCTGTTATCCCTGCGTCGGCGACTGTTTCTCCAGCGGTTGCCGCGCCATCGAACCCGAAGCCGGAAGCCAGGCCTGCGATGGCGCCGCCCGCTGTGACGAAACCCGTTGCGGAGGAGTCCGAATACACAAATATCGCTCCGGGTTCAGCGCTCCCGGATAAGCCGGCTGGCGCCGCGCCGGTTTCGCGCAGGCAGCCGCCGATCAAGGAGTTGGTCGAGCTACCGGAGGCGGCGCGCAGCGCGTTGCCCGCGATGACCTTCTCTTTTCATGTTTATTCGTCCGATCCGCAAAAGCGGACCATCATCATTAATAATCGCCGCCTGCGCGAGGGCGATGAAATCGGTGGGGGAGTGGAGCTGCAGGAAATTACCGAGGATGGCGTTATCCTTTCCACGCCCGAGCACCGGATTCATATCGGCGTGCTAGCGGGCTGGTGAGGCTCCAGCCGGCGTTGCGGCGGCCGCTGCTGTGGGTTCCGCGCCGGATTTGCGTTTGGGCTGGAGTTCCTCGTATTCCGGAAGCGTGACGCGGGGTGGGGCGTCCAGCTTGTTACTGGAATCGAGTTTTTCCACCTCGAAGTCGTGTTGTATTACGCGTATTTTCTCGTAGCTTTCGCGGGTGACGTTGTCCGCCACCGCTCCCGAGTCGATGACCACGGGGTGAATGAATACCATCAGATTCTGCTTGGTGACCGTATTGTTGGTGGAGCGGAACAGGCGCCCCACGAGCGGCATGTCGCCCAGGATGGGCACCTTGCTGACCGATTGCTGGATCTGATCGGAAATCAAGCCGCCCAATACGATCGTTGTGTTGTCCTGCACCAGCACCTTGGTGGAAATGCTGCGCTTGTTGGTGACGATATCCTTGGCCGCCGCCAACGCGGTGTCCGCGGTGTTTGCCACGGTTTCCAGATCCTGCATGATTTCCAGCGTCACCGCTTTGTTGGTGTTGACCTGTGGCGTGATCTTGAGTGTGACGCCGATATCCTTGCGCTCGATGGTGGTGAAAGGTTCGCTGGTCGTCGATGACGTGCCCGTGGCCTCGCCGGTGACGATGGGAATGTTCGAGCCGACGATGATCTGGGCTTCCTGGTTATCCAGGGTCATCACCGAGGGGGTGGAAAGCACATTGACGTCGCTGGAGCTGGCGAATGCATTGAGCAGGGCGCGCAGGCTGCCGTTGCGGTAGTAACCCAGGGTCAGGCCGGAGCCGAGAGAGTTCAATGTGCCGGCGCTGGTCGTCGGAGCAAGGCCGAAATTGGTCGCGGCCTGCACGCCGTCGCTCTGGAAGTCGGTGTTCCATTGCACGCCCAGCTGGTTGGCCAGATCCTGGCTGATCTCGACGATAACCGCCTGCACCAACACCTGCGAGCGTTGTATATCGAGTTTGGCGATCACGTGCTCCATGTTATCGAGCAGGTCGGGCGGTCCGCTGAGCACCAGCGCGTTGGTGCTTTTGCTGGGTTCAATCGTCACCGCCGCCTGTTTGGTTGCTTCTTCCTTGGCTTCTTTTTGTTCGGAGGCCGTCACGCTTTTCAGCGCGGGAATGATTTCCTCGGCGGATAAATAATGGAGGTAGACGACACGGGTGTTGCTGGCCGCTGTGATCGGCTTATCCAGCTGCTTCAATAATTGCGTGGCGCGCTGCCGTCCCACGGGATCGCCCGCCAGCAACACGCTGTTGGAACGTTCGTCCGCCGCGACGGAAAGTGCAGCCTCTGCGTTGGCGCCTCCGCCAGGCGCGGGTTTTACCAGGCTGCCTAAAACTTGAGCGGCCTCGCGCGCGCCGGCGTGCTGCAGCTTGATGACCGTGATTTCCAGCGAGCCGCTGCGATCCACTCTGTGCACCAGCTCCACCAGGCGCTTCACGTTGTCGCCGTCATCCGCGATCAACAGGCTGTTGCTTTCCGGCAGGGCGGTCACGTAGCCGGAGAGCCCGATCAGCGGCTTGACCAGCTCGATCAGCGCCGACGCGGCGACATTCTTCACTTCGGTAACGTATAAAACCTGGCCGCGGGTCGAGAGATTGTTGAAATCTTCGATCAGGTTCTTGGGGGCGCTTTTGGCCAGCGCCGAGGGGTAGATGCGCAGCACGCCATTGGTATCGGATGCGCTGAAGCCGTGAACATCCAGCAGCGCCAGGAAAACCTTGTAAGCCTGGGCGAGGCTCATTGGCTGTTCGGCCAGCACGCTGACACGGCCCTGCACCCGGGGATCGATGACGATCTGCTTGTGCGTCTGCTCGGCAATCCACTGAATGACGGCGCGAATATCCGCGTCGCGCATATTCAGCGTGACCTGTTCATCGGCATTGGCGAGCGCGAATACGCCCTGGCTTTTCAGGCACAGCGCCCACAGCAGCATGGCGAACGCCAAGCGGAGCGGTTTCAGGAATGTGTCGGTGGAAGATCTCACTTCCATTTGAGCGGGACCCGTCAGTTTTATAGATGAGGGACGCAATACGGTGTCAAGGTGGAGCTGGATCTGAATTTTCAAGAGAGACAAAAGCTTAGCTGAAAAACTTGCAAATGCCTATGACTCTGCATACAGGGGATGGAAATATCGTTAATGAGCGGATACACTGCGCTTCCGGAAAATTAAGAGCAGTTGAATTGACAGTAATTTTGCGGGATTTAAAGCGAAATTTTGCTTGACCTCAGAAATTATCCGTCCTTACACTTGCTGCTTTCCGGCGGCAGGAGCGGTGCAAAAAATGCCGCGAATGCCGTGAATAAATTTAAATTGCGTAGGGGTAATGCTCGCACTCGGCGTTCCCACTACTTGTGACATTGACTCGTTAGTTTCCGTAATGTGTGAGTGTTGCCTGCATCTGGATGTGCATAACGGTGCAGGTAGCGCCAGGTAAATAAAAACTATCATCGAGCCATTCGCAAAGGCGAACGGGTGTGTGTGGTCTCCCTCGCTCTTAGCGTGGGCGTTGTATCGGAAGATAATCGGTTCATGACATACAAATCTCGCAAGACAGTCCCGCAGCAGCTCTCAGGGCTCGGGTTCGTCATACTCCTTCATATCCTCGTTATTTACATTGTTGCGTCGGGCCTGGGCAAGACGGTCGTCGAGAAAATCGCCGGTCCGATCGAGACCAAGGTGATTGAAGAGGCGAAAAAGCAAACGGAAGAACCGCCTCCGCCGCCCCCGAAAATCGAAACGCCTCCGCCTTTCGTGCCGCCGCCTGATGTGGATATTGCCCCTGAGCCAACCGATACCAGCAGCACGGCTATCAAGTCGGTATCCAACGTGAAGGCTCCGCCGGCACCTCCGCCTCCGCCTCCGGCAGCGGAAGTTGCGCCGCGTAATGACCCGCGTCGTCCGGCCACGATTCCTGAATCCGCGTACCCACCGCAATCCAAGCGGTTGAACGAAGAAGGGGATGCAATCGTTACTCTGCTGATACGCGAGGATGGCACTGTTGGCGAAGTGAAGTTGGAGAAAAGCACCGGTTTTGCGCGTCTGGATGAGGCGACGGTTGAGCAGGTCAAGAAGTGGCGCTTCCTGCCTGGCACCCGCGATGGCAAGCCCGCTTCGATGTGGATTTCCAGGAAGGTGACTTGGAAGTTGAAGAAATTCTAAGCGCCCGTTCGCGGGCCCTAGCAATACCGATTTTAAATTTAACGCATGGTCTAAAGAAGGAAGATGCAATGATTACCAGACGCTTCACCGTATTAATGCTTCAGTTGGCGCTGGCTTTTGCCGGTCAGCAGATGTTGCTGGCGACGCCGGCTGTCGCTCAGGAGCAGTCCGCTCCGGCGTCCGAAGCTCCCGCTGCCGACCAGGCCGCTCCGGCCGCTGACCAGTCCGCAGCCCCCGCCGAGGGCGATCAGGCTGCAGCTCCCGCTGAAGCCAGCCAGGACGTAGCCTCCGCCGCTGCCGAGTCCACCGAACAACACAACCCGTACGGTCTGGGCGCTCTGTGGGCGCAAGGCGACTTCGTTGCCAAGGGCACCCTGGTGATCCTGCTGGTCATGTCCATGGTGACCTGGTACCTGATGCTCACCAAACTGTGGGAACAGCAACGTCTGCTGGGTCAGGCAAAAGCTGCCCGCAAACTGTGGGAAGCCAACAGCCTGGCTGACGGCGCACAGAAACTGCCGAAAAACAGCGCGTACCGCGGTCTGGTTGAAGATGGTCTGAATGCCGTCAATCACCACGATGGCCGCCTGACCGATCGTATCGACCTGCAAGAGTGGGTCACCATGACCGTTCAACGCGGCGTTGAGGCTGTAAACAGCCAAATGCAAGGCGGTCTGGCTTTCCTGGCCACCACGGGTTCTACCGCTCCGTTCATCGGTCTGTTCGGTACCGTATGGGGTATCTACCACGCTCTGGTGGCGATCGGCATGGCTGGTCAGGCCTCGATTGACAAAGTGGCGGGCCCGGTGGGTGAAGCGCTGATCATGACCGCTATCGGTCTGGCTGTCGCGGTACCGGCGGTACTGGGTTACAACTGGCTGGTCCGTCGTAACAAAGTGGCCATGGAAGACCTCCGTACTTTCGCGAATGATGTTCATGCCTACCTGTTGATGGGCGTTCGTGTGGCTGACCAATCCAAAGGCGGCCAGGCTGCAACTCGGAGCAAATAACCATGGGGATGAATGTTTCCTCTGGTGGCGGCGACGAAGAACTGAACTCCACTATCAACACGACACCCCTGGTGGACGTCATGTTGGTAATGTTGATCATCTTCCTGATCACGGTTCCTGTCGTTGTTCACACAGTACCTGTTGATCTGCCGAAGGCCAGTAACGTCCCAACGCAGACCAAGCCGGAAAATATCGTGATCGCAGTAGATGCCGATGGTGGCATCTACTGGAATTCGGCGGTCGTTCCCGACAGCAAGGCACTGCTTGCCAAGTTGAAGGAAGTGGCTGTGTTGAAGCCCCAGCCGGAGGTTCATATCCGTGCAGATCGCCGTACTCGTTACGAGAACGTCGGTAAAGTGGTACTGGCGTGTCAACACGCCAGTATCCGCAAAGTGGGTTTCATCACCGAGCCGACTCGTTAACGGTTCCTGATACCGCCGTCGAATTTAATTTATGTGGGAGACATACCATGGCGATGAGCGTAGGTAGCTCTGACGATGGCGGCATGATGATGGAAATGAACACCACGCCGTTGATCGACGTGATGCTCGTTTTGATCGTTATGCTGATTATCACCATCCCAATCCAGACCCACGCGGTGAAGCTCGACATGCCGCGTGGCAACACCGCACCGCCTCCGGTGCAACCTGAAGTCATCGACCTGGTCGTTGACTTCGACGGCACGCTGTTGTGGAACGATGTCCAGGTTCCTAACGGTGAGACGCTGGTGAACTATTTCAAAGAAGCGGCAGTCAAAGATCCGCAGCCTGAGCTGCATCTTCGTCCCAACAAACTGGCCAGCTATGACGTAGTGGCAAAAGTGTTGGCGACCGCGCAACGTTTGCATATCCGGAACATCGGCATTGTCGGTAACGAAATGCTGGAGTGATTCACTCCAGCCTTTTCACTCCATCTAATCAGCGCCGGTTGTGTAGTACAGGTGAGGCGAAATACCGAATGCGAAAAATTAAAGCTCTTGTCCTTGCATTGCCGTCGCTGGCTTTCCTCTGTAGCGAGGTTGGCGTTGGTTTGACGGCGAGTGCGGCATTTACCGCGCCTGCCTATGCGGCAGAAAAACAGACAGTCAGCGCCAAGGTAGGAAAGCCGCTCAAGGAAGCTCAGGATCTGGCCAAACAGAAAAAATTCAAGGAAGCGCTGGCCAAAGTGAAAGAAGCACAGGCAATGCCTGGCAAAACTCCCTATGAGGAAAACGTCATCAATGAGTTTACCGCCTATGTGGCGATGAACCTGGGTGATTACGCCAGCGCAGCCAATGCGTATGAGGCTACGTTGAACAGCGGTCAACTGTCTGCTCAACAACAGAAGCAGCGTCTCGATCAACTGGTCAAGCTGTATTATCAAGCCAAGAACTACCCGAAGGTGGTTCAGACCGGTAACCGCTATCTGAAAGAAGCAGGACCGAATGTTGATATCGCGCTGTTGATCGCGCAAACCTACTATCTGCAGAAGGATTATCCGCACGCGATTGAGGCCGCGCAGGCTTTGATCAAAATGGCATCTCAGACCGGCCAGCCTGTCAAAGAGGACTGGTTGAAGCTGTTGATGAGCAGCCAATATGCGCTGAACAAGGATGAGGATCGTATCGCCACGCTGGAGCAGCTGTTGGCGAAGTTCCCCTCCCAGGCTTATTGGCAGGATATGCTGAACTATGTGCAGTCGAGCGCGTCTGGCGATCGCCTGAATCTCGAAACTTATCGTCTGAAAGCGGCGGTGGGTGTGCTCAAGGACAAAGAGTACATCGATATGGCGCAGCTGGCGATGGCGATCGGTCTTCCCGGCGATGCGAAGCGTATCCTCGACAAAGGATTCAGCAACAAGGTCCTGGGGCAGGGCGCCAGCAAGGATCGCGAAGCTCGGCTGTTGAACCTTGCGAACACGCAGGTTGCTGCCGACCAGAAGTCACTGCCTGACCAGGACAAAGAGGCGCGTGCCGCTGCGACGGGTGAGGCTGATGTGAAACTTGGCGAAACCTATGTCACCTACGGTGACTACGCCAAGGGCATTGAAGCGATCAAGCGTGGTCTCGCCAAGGGCGGTGTCAAAGCGACGGAGGAAGCGAATTTGCATTTGGGAGTGGCCTACTTGGGAGCGAAGCGTAATGCCGAGGCTATCGCTGCTTTCAAAGCGGTTCCTGCAAGCTCGAAGTTGTCGCGTCTCGCCAAGTTGTGGGCTATTTATGCCCAGAACGCGAAAGGTTGATCCCTGATCGAACCGGTTCTGGCGTCAAACAAAAAGGGCAATGGATAAAACCATTGCCCTTTTTGCTTTCTGGCGTTTCAGAAGATTGTCGTTGTATTTTCGGTCCTCGTTTTGAAACTTCTTCATTCTTGGCATAGCTCAAGCCAACGCTGGATGCCTGCGCTACGGTATTTGTGCTTGTGCAAAATAAAATAAAAATGGCGGCGGAAATCCCGGTGCGGAACCTTCAACGGTATCAGGCTGCCACGATTAAAAGCTTCGCGAAGCGCAACCCGGGAAATGCAGCCAATGCCCAGGCCTGCCTCGACCGCGCGTTTGATGGCCTCCGTGTGCTGAAGCTCAAGCATGATATTTAATTCCGGGATCAAGCCATGCATGGCGCGCTCAAAGGTTTGACGTGTCCCGGATCCTGTTTCCCGCAGGATCCAGGTCGCGTTGCGCAGGTCATCGTCATCCAGCTCCGATGTTGAGCTCAGAGGATGCTGGGGAGAGCAGAACACAACCAATTCATCTTCGCGCCAAGGCGTGATTTCGAGGTCTGGGTGCGCCAGCTCGCCTTCCACCAGCGCCAGATCCAGCTCGAAGTTAGTAACCTTTTGCACGATCTCAGCCGTGTTAGCCACTTCCAGGGTTACCTGGGCCCCGGTTTGTTCGCGCATGAAGCGCGCCATCAGTTCAACGGCGAGATAGTTGCCGATCGTTAGGGTCGCACCGATTTGCAGGCGGCCTATCTCCGAGTGTTGGCGAAGGGCAAGTTCGAGGTCCTTGGCCTGCTCGAGTAACGCCTCCGCCCGCGGGCGCAGCGTCCGGCCGAGCTCGTTGAGCTGAATGCGCTTGCCAATCCGATCGAAGAGCAGAACATCGAAATGATGCTCAAGATCGCTCAAG
>Ga0153956_1001428_pt1 | contig 20843 bp, 18 predicted proteins | sample TSFL040MetaG_FD_104704 | JGI IMG/M metagenome (GOLD analysis project Ga0153956, IMG submission 104704) | Attine ant fungus gardens microbial communities from Florida, USA - TSFL040 MetaG | ecosystem: Host-associated > Fungi > Mycelium > Unclassified | place: USA: Florida, Wekiwa Springs...
ATCGTGCCGATCGCGATGGAAGAAAAGCTGCGCTTCGCCATCCGCGAAGGCGGCCGCACCGTCGGTGCAGGCGTCGTCGCCAGCATCATCGAGTAAGAGCGAATAGCGAATAGGGGGTGGCGAGTAGGGGATTGGGAAGCTTTCGCTTTTCCATTCGCTATTCGCCACTCACCATTCGCCCTCTTCCCTCTTGCAAATCAGGCCCGCGATGTGCTTCAAACGGCGCGCAACGACCGCTGCGTCGTTCCTGTAGGGGTGTAGCTCAGTTGGTAGAGTACCGGTCTCCAAAACCGGTTGTCGTAGGTTCGAGCCCTACCGCCCCTGCCATTTAACTCCTTGATCTAAAGGAGTTTTTCAGATTTTGGCTTTTCCCTAAAACTTCCGAATCAGCCGATTGCCACCGGATTGCCACCGGAGGGTGGGTTCTTTTGTTCTTTCTCTGTGCTCGGTGCGGCGAGTGCTATCTCAATGGCTGCCGCCGCTTTGTCGTCGGTCTGTGGCATCAGATGGCCGTAGACGTCCAGTGTGATGGTTGGCGATGCATGGCCAAGACGGCGACTGATGGTCAGGATATCGACGCCAGCCGCGATCAAATGGCTTGCGTGCCGTCGAGCCGCCGGCGCACGGCAGCGGCGGTGATGCGGTCTTCGCGAGCGGCACGAGCTGAGGCGGCGAGAGTTCTGTTAAGTGAATGGGCGCTTCCGGTTCGATCGATCAGGAGCAGGCCCGTCGCGCCAGTCGCGACGAAGGAACCGAATTCATGGGGGCTCCGTCGAGGTGCAGCCCCTCTGCAGGGGCGGGCTGCACCTTCGTTCAGCGAACGAGATTGATGGTGATGTTCTTGGTCTGCGTGTAGCTCTCGAGCATGCCAGCCAACGAGAACTCTCGGCCCAGGCCGCTCTGCTTGTAACCACCGTACGAATGGCCGGGCATCTGTCCGCCGCCTTGGTTCACCTGGACCCAGCCGGCCTCAAGGTCCCGCGCCGACCGCAACGCCTTGCCTATGTCGTGTGTCCACAAATAAGCGGCAAGTCCGTAGTGCGAGTCGTTGGCCATCCGGATCACGTCGTCCTCGTCGGTCCACGGAATCGCGACTAGGACGGGCCCGAATATCTCCTCGCGCGCCAGACGCCAATCGTTCGTACCCTGTGCGAAGATCGTGGGACGAAGATAATAACCGTCACCGATCGGGTGACTGTCCTTTGGATGACCGCCGCAGACGAGCTTGGAGCCGCTCTGCTTCAGACCGTCTTCGATGTATCCGCAGACTTTCGTATACTGACGCTCATTGATGATGGCGCCGATGTCGCTTGCTTCGTCCAGCGGATCCCCCACCTTGAGCTTGGAAGCCGCGTTCGCGAGGCGTTCCAACGTTCGGTCGTAAATGTCCCTGTGCACGAACAGGCGTGACCCTGCCGTGCAAGATTGGCTCTGACGCGTGAAACGCATAGCCGCGACGATTCCGTCGATCACCCAGTCGTCTGTCGCGTCTGGAAATACGATCGATGGGCTCTTTCCGCCGAGCTCGAGCGAAACCGGCAGGATGCGCTTCGCCGCTGCCTCCATGACAATTTTGCCAACCGCAGTGGATCCTGTGAAGGACAGTTTCGCCACCAGAGGATGGTTGAGTAGAGGCGCTCCGCACTCCGCGCCCGTTCCGCTCAGCATGTTGAGCGTCCCGGCGGGCAGGATTTCAGCGCAGATCTCGGCAAGGGCGAGGACCGCGAGGGGGGCGTCTTCGGCCGTCTTCATCACCATCGTGTTGCCGGCACACAGTGCCGGCGCGATCTTGACCGCGGCGAGGAGGAATGGCGCGTTCCAAGGAATGACAGCGGCGACTACGCCCAACGGCTCCCGCTGCGTGAAGCTCAAAAGGTCGTAGTTGAGGGGGAGGGTGTCCCCTTTGAGCTCCGAAGCCAGACCGCCGAAATACCGAAAGATGTCCGCGGCGATTTTCACTTCGGGCCGCGCCTGCGTACGCAGGGCGTTCCCCGTTTCTTCGGCGATCGCGCGGGACAATTCCTCATGCGCGGCGTCGATGCGATCGGCAATGGTCAGCAGCATGCGCCCCCTGTCGCGGGGCGCGACGCGTCGCCACGTGGTGAACGCCGAGATGGCTTCTTGGACGGCGAGATCCACGTCTTCGGCGCCACCGCGGGGGACGGTCGCGATTACGCGTCGACGGCCAGGGTTTTCGACCGCGATCGTCTGCCCCGAGAAGGCTGGGACCCACTGGCCACCGATCAGCATGAGCTGCGTGCGGACTGCTGGTTCGACGAATTGCTGATTCATGTTTCCTCCAAAGATATTTCTTGGTTTCTGTGGCTTCTTCTCGACGCCGCTTACGCGTTGCGCGTCATGTCGATGACCAGATCGGCGAACACCCTTCCCCCAATGCTGATGTGGTCGCGCATCGCATCCGCGGCCGTCGATGCGTCACCATTCGTGATCGCGTCTACGATCCTGCCGTGATCCGCGAACGACTGCCTGATGCGGCCGGGCTTAGTGAACGGATATCTGCGGTAAACACGTAGACGACTTCGGACATCTTTGACGTTCGCCTCAAGGTAGTCGTTGCACGACCCGCGATAGATCAGTTCGTGAAATTCCTTATTGATGCTGTCGTATGTTTCAGCGTCTTCCGCCGCGACGCACGCCTTGCTTCGGCGATGCGCGTCCTCCAGTTTGTCCCGCTCCGAGGCCGACATCCGGGAGGCCGCGAGCTTGGCGGCCATGCTTTCGAGCTCGGTCATTACCTCGAACATCGACACGACCTGATCCACGCTGAGCACAGTGACGATGGCGCCTCGGCGCTGGCGTAACTCGACAATGCCGAGCGAGGAGAGCTGGATCAGAGCCTCCCGCACGGGGGTCTTCGACACGCCGAACCGCTCAGAAAGTGGCCGCTCCTCAAGCCGCGTTCCGGGCATGAATGAACCGGCCTCAATTTCATCGCGGATCCATTTGGCAATTTCCTCGGTGCGATACGGTTTCTTGGTTGGGTCAGCGCATTCCATCGGCAGCAAGTCTCACGGGTCGGAAGCAAAAAAATCTCAGAAGCTATCTCACATATTTTTTTGTAGTTGACAAATATCTTTTTTATATATTTTTTGGCCCATATAAAACTCCAGATGGGCCGAAAAAAAGTGTCTCGATTAGAATCTCAGCCGATCATGGTGGTCAATCAGGGGGTCGCGCGTCTCACCCTGAACCGGCCACGCAAGCACAACCGGTTTGAACCGGCCGACATTGCCAGCACCTGCAAAGCGCTGCAGTCGTTGTCACCTCGCTCGGATGTCAGGGTCTTCCTTGTGACGGCTTGTGGACCGAGCTTCAGTTCGGGCTTCGATCTCGAAACTCTTTCAGGGCCCAGAGCCAACGAGTGCACTCGTCAGTTTGCGGAGATGTGCGACCTGATCGAAGCTCTCCCTATGCCAACGCTGTGCGGCCTGAACGGAGACGTGTACGGGGGCGCCACGGACCTTGCTCTGGCTTGCGACATCCGAATTGGTGCCATCGGTTGCAAGCTGCAGATGTCGCCCGCCCGCCTGGGCGTGCAGTATTATTACAGCGGCCTGCGGCGTTACGTGGAGCGTCTGGGTGTTACCGAGGCCAAGCGTCTCTTCATGACCAGTGAGCAGGTAGACACCGCCAAACTGCTGCAAAACGGCTTCTTGAGCGAAGCCTGTCCAGCTGATCGCCTCGAGGCACGCCTAGCCGAAATCACGCGTGGTCTTTCCCAGCGCTCTCCCGCATCGGTCCGTGGACTGAAGCGGTCGCTTGACGCGATCGCCCGCGGCACGGCGGACGCCGGCGCTATCGACGAGGCATTCTTCCAGAGCCTGACGTCCCAGGATGCCCAGGAGGGACTTGCGGCGTGGTCGCAAAAGCGACCAGCCGCCTTCGCCGACGCCTAGACGATTCAAGAAAAGTGGCACAACGCCGCGATCACAGGGAGGACTAAGATGAGACCGACGCGACTGTTCAGACTTGCCCTTGCTACGACCGCCTACATCGGGCTCGCCGGTACTTCAGCGGTACACGCGCAGAACAAAGGACCGATTCGAATTGGTGTCCTCAACGATCAGTCCGGCCTCTACGCCGAATTCGGAGGAACGGGCTCGGTCGCTGCAGCCAAGATGGCTGTCGAGGACTTCGGCGCGAAGATTTTCGGTCGAGATATTGAAGTCATTGCGGCCGACCATCAGAACAAGGTCGACAACGGCATCCAGATTGCCCGGAAGTGGTTTGATCAGGATAACGTGTTGGCGATCGCTGATCTGACAAACTCGGGCGTCGCGCTGGCGGTGCAGGGGCTGGCAAAGGATAAGGGTAAAATCACGCTCGCTTCCGGTCCCGGAACGACACGCCTGACGCAGGAAGATTGCTCGCCACTCGGCTTCGCCTGGACCTGGGACACGTATTCAAACGTGGTCGGTACGGCGCGCAACATCCTAAAGGAAGGCGGAAAGTCCTGGTTCATCCTTGCCGCGGACTACGCCTTCGGTAAGCAGATGGCCGAGGACCTGAAGACCGTGGTCAGCCAGAATGGCGGCACGATCGCGGGCGAAGTGCGCGCGCCCTTATCGACGGCGGATTTCTCCTCATTCCTCGTTCAGGCCCAGAACTCAAGGGCGCAGATCATCGCATTGGCCAACGGAGGCTCCGATACGACGACTTCCGTCAAGCAGGCGTCCGAATTCGGCATCGTCCAAGGCGGCCAGCGCCTGGCAAGTATGGCTCTCGTCATAAGCGACGTTCACGCGCTCGGGCTTAGCGCGGCGCAAGGCATCATCGCGACCGATGCTTACTATTGGGACCGCAACGACGAAAGCCGCGCGTTCGGCAAGCGGTACATGAAGATCACTGGGCGGATGCCGGGCATGATCCAGGCTGGCGTGTATTCATCCGTTCTGCACTACCTCAAGGCGATGCAGGCCGCTGGGACCGAGGAGGCGCATGCCGTCGCCTCGAAGATGCGCGAGCTTCCCGTCAACGACTTCTTCGCCAAGAACGGCAAGGTGCGTGAGGACGGCCGCATGGTCCATGACTTCTATCTCATTCAGGTGAAGGCGCCTTCTGAGTCCAAGGCGCCGTGGGACTACTATCGCGTGTTGCGGACAATTCCGGGTGACGAGGCCGCGATACCGCTTGCCGATAGCAAGTGTCCTCTGGTCAAGAAGTAAGGGACGCCGCGAAAATGACCCACACCGTAGCTTTCATCGGACTGGGCAACATGGGATATCCCATGTGCACTCATCTCCTGCGCAATGGCTTCGCCGTCAGAGGCTTCGACCTGTCGCCGGATGCCCTGAGCCGACTCCGACAGATCGGCGGCGTTCCCAGTGTTTCGATCGCGGATGCCGTTCGCGATGCTGATTTCGTCGTCTCGATGGTGCCAACCGGACGACATGTCCGTCTGGTCTATGAAGGCGAAGACGGCGTCATCAGGCACGCGAAACAAGGCGCCGTGCTGATCGACTGCTCGACGATCGACATTGAGAATTCCAAAGCCGTCAATGCGGCAGCGGCCGCGGCCGGGTTCGAGATGGTCGACGCACCGGTCTCCGGGGCGCAACCTGCGGCCATCGACGGCAGGCTGATCTTCATGATCGGCGGGACCGAAAGCGGCTACAACAGGTGTCTCCCACCCCTCAAGGCGATGGGCAAGACGTTTTACCATATCGGCCCTGCAGGTGCCGGTCAGGCGATGAAGATCTGCAACAACATGATGACCGGAATGAGCATGGTCGCCATCTCGGAGGTCATGACGTTGGCGGAGTCCCTGGGCCTCGATCATCAGGCCGTCTACGACGTCGTCTCGAAGAGCTCAGGCAATTGCTGGGCCCTCCAGGCCTACTGCCCAGTGCCCGGACCGGTCCCAACTTCTCCCGCCAGCAACGGTTACGCTCCGGGCTTCACCGCAGAAATGATGCTCAAGGACATGAGGCTGTCGCAGCAGGCAGCCGCCAGCGCTTCTGCGGCGACGCCGCTCGCCGGGGCATCTGCCGCCTTCTATCAGATGCTGGTGGCGAGCGGTCACGCGGAGCGCGACTTCAGCATCGTGTACCAACTGATTTCCGGGCGCCTTCCCGCGAAAAGTTCCAACTAAGGAGTAGTTATGAAAACCAAAGCCATGCGCGTGCATGAGGCCGGTGGGCCGGAAGTCATGCAGTTCGAAGAAGTCGAGATCTCTTCGCCTGGCAAGGGCGAGGCGCTCATCCGGCACACCGCGATAGGCGTCAACCTCATCGACGTATATCATCGAACGGCAACGGGCGGCCAGTACGCACTCCCGCGGCCGACCACGCTCGGCGTCGAGGCCGTCGGCGTCGTGGAGGAGCTCGGTCCGGACGTCGATTCCTTGAAGGTGGGTGATCGGGTCGCGTATTGGATGCTGCCCGGAGCCTACGCGCAGAAGCGGCTGGCGCCGGCCTGGCGGTTGGTAAAAATACCGGACGGCGTCGCGGATGAGGATGTTGCGGCGGTCATTCTGAAAGGCGTCACCGCAAACTATCTCCTGCACGACATCTGGAAAACGAAATCGGGCGATACCATCCTGCTGCATGCTGCCGCGGGTGGTGTCGGGCAAATCATGTCGCAATGGGCGGCGAAGATCGGCGCGACGGTGATCGGCACCGTCGACTCGGCCGAGAAGGCCGGCGCCGCCAAGGCTGCGGGATGTAGCCACGTCATTGTAATGGACGATCAGGACTTTGAGACCGATGTCAAGAAGTTGACCGATGGCAAGGGCGTGGATGTCGTCTACGACCTGATCGGCGGTGATGTCTTCGAGAAGTCGCTCAACGTGATCCGACCGCTCGGTATGATCGTCGGCGTCGGGCAGGCCGCCGGACCGGTTCCGCCTCTCGATATCAGTAAGCTTGCTCAAAAAGGCTCAATTTTCCTATCCAAGCCGACGCTCGCCACCTTTACGGCGAACCGTGAAACGATCGAACGGCTAGCCAACGGGGTCTTCGGCGTGCTGAAGGACGGCACCATCACCGCAAAGATCGGCCGTTCTGCCCCGCTCGAAAATGCTCAGGATATCCACCGCGCGCTAGAGGCGAAGCAGACGACAGGCTCGACAGTCCTTCTCCCGCAATGACTCTCCCAGCTGAACTGCGGCGCCGTGCTTCGGCGTCGCAGTTATTTTCAGGAATCCCAGCCGATGACCGGTGGAAACTTCTATCACCTGTTCGAACATTGCGTCGCGGAAGACCCCGATGCGGCCTTGATCGAGTTGGAGAACGGGGCATCGATATCCCGCAGAGAACTGGACACGCTGGCCGGCAGGTACGCGACCGCGCTTCGGTCCGCCGATTGTCAGGCAGGCGAAGTGGTTGCGGCACAGCTCGGCAAGTCGCTCCATGCCTTCGCGCTCTACCTCGGATGTCTTCGCGCCGGGCTGTGCTATCTTCCTCTAAACACGGCCTACCAGTCCGCCGAGCTCGCCTATCTGCTTGGCGATGCCCGCCCTAAGCTCTTCTTCAGGGATCTCGAAGCATCTGACCTTGCCGACGGAACGGTCCCCGCTTCGGCGGCGCTGCATACGCTAGGGAATGATGGCGAAGGGACGTTCGCAAAGCTGTTGCGATCCGCGGATGAGGCGCTCCCGGTCGTTATTGTGCAGGAAGAAGATGCAGCCGCGCTTCTCTACACGTCGGGAACGACCGGCCGCCCAAAAGGCGCCGTTCTGAGCCATCGGGCCCTTCGGTATTCGGCCAGCACGCTCGCCAATTTGTGGGGGATCACATCTTCCGACGCGCTTTTGCACGTTCTCCCGATCTTCCACAGCCACGGGCTGTTCATTTCGCTGAATACTGCGATCTCCGTTGGTGCTCGGATCATCCTCCGCACGAAATTCGATGCAGCGCAGGTCGCCGTCGATCTTGGTCGCGCGACCCTCTTCATGGGCGTGCCGACTTTCTATCATCGGCTTCTGGCGCTGACGACCCTGACGCGCGAAGCATGCGCGAACATGCGGTTGTTCGTGTGCGGGTCTGCACCGCTCTCGCCCGACGCACACAGACAATTTGAAGCTAGAACGGGTCATCGCATCCTCGAGCGTTACGGATCAACCGAGGCCATGATCATTTGCTCGAACCCGCTCGAAGGCGATCGGCGGCCGGGTTCTGTAGGACATCCTCTGCCGGGGCTCGATGTCCGCATCGCAGACAAGGAAGACGCTCCGCTTCCCGACGGCGAGATCGGCATGATCCAGGTGAGGGGGCCGGGACTCTTTACTGCCTACCTCAACAAAGTCGAGCAGACCGCGCTGGAATTCACGACGGACGGATATTTCCGGTCGGGCGATCTCGGAAAGAAAGATGCGGCGGACTATTACTACATCACCGGTCGCGAGAAGGATCTAATCATCAGCGGCGGCTACAACATCTATCCAGCCGAGGTCGAAGCGGTGATCGACGAGCTGCCGGCTGTCCAAGAAGCCGCCGTCGTCGCGGGGCCTCATCCCGATTTCGGAGAATGTGTTGTGGCTTTCGTCGTCCCGCAAGATCCAAGCTGGCCGCCACGGGCGGATGACGTGATACAAGCCGTAAAGTCGACGCTGGCCAACTACAAGGTTCCCAAGCAGGTTCACATCATAGGCGAACTCCCCCGTAATACCATGGGGAAAGTCATGAAGAATGAGCTGAGGGCGCTTCTCATCGCTTCCGGTCAGACTGTGCCGAAGAATCGAGAGGTTTCATGAAAGCGGTTCACGTCGGTGAGTATGCCCAGGTCGAGTCGCTTGAGCTCCGGGATGTGGAGCGCCCACATCTTCGGACAGGCCAGATCCTGCTGAGGGTGAGAGCTGTAGGCATCGGATTCGTGGACGCGCTCAAGGTTGCTGGACGCTATCAGACTAAGGACTCGCTGCCCTTCATCCCTGGCATGGAAATCGCTGGTGTGGTGGAGGAAGCCGATTCCGAGGATTCAGGCTTCCGCAGAGGGGACCGCGTATTTGGCTCGGTAACCAACGGAGCTTTGGCGGAGTTCTGTGCGGCTGACAGTGCGAAGATTCGTGTCATTCCATCAAGACTGTCTTTCGAACAAGCCGCAGCGGTTCCAGTAAATTACCTCACTGCCGCATATGGTCTGCTCGAGCTTGCGGACTTACGCTGCGGGCAGAATCTGCTTGTCCTGGGAGCGGCTGGCGGCACAGGCGTTGCCGCGATCAAGATTGGTGCGATGCAAAAAGCGAACGTTATCGCAGGGGCTTCGTCAGAATTGAAACGCGCATTCGCCCTGAACGCGGGCGCAGATCAAGCGATCGACTATACGGCATCCGGTTGGCGCGACGAGCTGATGCGCGTCACGAATGGTAGAACTATCGACGTCATCTTCGACGCCGTCGGAGGAGACGTGTCACCGACGGCGTTCCGGACGCTGGGATGGCGCGGAAAGCATCTCGTCGTCGGCTTCGCGACGGGTAGTATCCCCAGTCTGCCCTTAAACTTGGCCCTTCTGAAAGGTGCTAGTCTTGTGGGGGTGGACAGCGCTCAGATCGCACGGCGGGAGCCGGAAGTCTATTCGAGGCTGAACGACCTGATCATCGACAAGCTGGAAGATGGATCGTTGGGAGCCCCGCCCGTTTCCAGCTTTCCCCTGATCCGCTTCAAAGACGCGTTTGCCGAGATCCAGACGCGGCGGGCTCGCGGCAAAGTCGTTGTCACGATCGATTGATGCGTCAGTGCACGTCGATGGCCGAGTTCGCAGTGCTCAATCGGCTTGGCTCTACGTGGCGGCTGTCATCGATCTCTTCTCGCGCCGCGTGGTGGGATGGTCGATGAACGCCGCGATGACGACGCAGCTTGTCGCGGACTCCTTGATCATGGCCATCTGGCGGCGCGGCAAGCCGGACGCCTTGCTGCATCATTCGGACCGCGGCAGCCAGTACACGGGCGAGCAGTTCCAGAGCCTGATGGCCGACCACGGAATCGTCTGCTCGATGAGCCGGTCGGGCAATGTGCGGGACAATGCGGCGATGGAAAGCTTCTTCTCGTCGCTCAAGACCGAACGGATCGCCAGGAAGGTGTACAGATCGAGAGAAGAGGCCAGGGCCGACATGTTCGACTACATCGAGCGCTTCTACAATCCGAAACGCAGGCACTCGACGATCGTATATCTAAGCCCTATGGAGTTCGAAAAGAGAGTGGGATTAGCTTAACCGACTGTCATTCAAACCGGGCGCAGGCCAGTTCCATGTCTCCTGATGTGCCATCGGAGCCTCCACTTTTCAATGGCCGCCCGGTAGCACGCTCCTCGGCAGGTGCCGGAGCTGAAATCTTGGTTTAATGGATCGCACATTTTCTCCAAGTATTCGAATACTACAACAACTTTAGGGTGTGTAAAAGATTGGATGTGCAGTCTTTGACCGCAAAAGGAATTTGAGACAACATACCTAACGGCGCGCTCATACTACCGCCTGTCCGCCGCCGCGACCACGCGGTTGCGGCCGGCGTCTTTGGCGCGATAGAGGGCGCGGTCGGCGCGCGCCAGAACGTCTTCCGGCGTGTCGTTGGGGTGGATGCTGCTGACGCCGGCCGAGATGGTGAGGCCGAGATCCGGTGCGACCGCCTGCCAGTCGCATGCGGTGATAAGCTTGCGCAGGCGATCCAGAATCCGGACGGCTTCTTCCATGCCGGTATCCGGCAGGATCAGCAGAAATTCCTCGCCGCCCTGACGGCCGAGCCTGTCGATGCTGCGGATATTGGCATAGATCAGGATGGCGAAGGTGCGCAGCACCTCGTCGCCGACCGGATGGCCGAAATTATCGTTGATCTTCTTGAAGTGATCGAGATCGATGACCGCGATGCAGCAGGTTGCGGCATTGCGCTCAGTCCTGGCGATTTCGTCGTTCAGGCACTTCATGATGTAGCGCCGGTTCAGCGTGCCGGTCAGTTCGTCGGTCTGCGCCAATTCTTCGATCCGCGCATTGGCCGCCTTGAGTTCGTTGCTGCGGCGATAGAGCGTCGTGCGTATCGTGCTGCCATAGAGGCCGGTGCTGGCGCAGCGGCCAAGTGCCGTGACGAAACAGGCCAGCGCGAGCATGCGCTCGAGCGCGCTGTCCATCGGCAGGGCGATCGGCTTGTCCGTCAGCAGGAACACGGCGGCGAGTCCCAGTGCCGCGTAGCCCCAGGCCACGGCGGCTTGCTGCGCCCGCATGCGCAGCGCGCCGAAACTGAGAATGACGAAGATCAATGAAATGAAGTAGAGGCCGATCTGCGGCACGAAGTAGATCGCGCCAAGCTGAATCGTGGTGCTGCAGACGTTGAACGGGATCGTAAAATAATGATCGCGGAACCGGTCGTTGACGTTGGTTTCCGAGAGCCAGAGCCCGAGTCCGACCGTGGCGAGGCCGATGACCGGGTAGGCGATGGCGGCGGTCAGCGTGATCGCGCCGGCAAGGTGGTAAAGCAGCAAAATAGCGGCATCGAGCGCGTAGCTCAGAATCTGGGCGAAGTAAGCGGGGCGCCGTCGAACCGCGCGGTAGGCCAGATTCGGTCGTGTGGGATCGCCGGCTGGGGCCGTCCCGCACAATGTGGCGCTGCTGGTCAATGGTTGCATGGCGACCAAGTTCCTGATGACGCTCGCGCGATCCTCCGACGAAAACCTTTAAGTTGAGTGTTTCGTCGACTTTATGCGGTACCATGTTGCAGATTTCCGCGCAGGGTTGGTTAATCCGGTTAATCGCGCCTCACCGGAATAGGTTGCAGTTTGCGCTTCGGGAGGTGAAGGCCCGGTCCGGCGCCGTTATTCGGCTGCGGTCGGGCGGTATACATGTCGTTGATTTTTATGGTATTCAGTGGTCGGATGAATTGTCGCCGGCTCGCCTGCGGTTCTTGACCTTTTCCCGCCGCCGCCCTACAAGACGGCACTCGCTGTCGGCCCGCTTTGACGGACTTCCGACGCGGCTTCGATCTCCCAACACACGAGCTCGCTGGCGGCTCATCCATCGCGCAGGTTTCCCCTGGGGCCTTTGGGCGATGGATCGGGCGCAAGAGGGCTGTTCGGATTCCTGAAACCTGTTCAATCGTCTGACGACGGATGCGGATTATCTAACGATGGCGACGAGCCCGTTCAAATTCCTGCAGGAAGTGCGCGCCGAGACCAACAAGGTCACGTGGCCTTCGCGTCGCGAGACGACCATCACCACCATCATGGTTTTCGTGATGGTGGCGCTCGCCTCGATCTTCTTCTTCGCGGCAGATCAGATCATTCGCCTGCTGGTGACTTTCCTGCTCGGCATTCGCTAAATCGGACCTGAATTATGAGCATGCGCTGGTACATCGTTCACGCCTATTCGAACTTCGAAAAGAAGGTCGCCGAATCCATCAAGGAGCAGGCAAAGCAGCGTGGCGTCGAAGACCTGTTCGAACAGGTGCTGGTCCCGACCGAAAAGGTCACGGAAGTCCGCCGTGGCCGCAAGATGGAAGCCGAGCGCAAGTTCTTCCCCGGCTATGTGCTGGTGAAGATGCATCTCACCGACGAGGCGTTCCATCTCATCAAGAACACCCCGAAGGTTACGGGCTTCCTCGGCGCCGAGAACAAGCCGATGCCGATCTCGGAAGCCGAGGCGATGCGCATCCTGCATCAGGTGCAGGAAGGCGTGGAGCGTCCGAAGACCTCGGTGTCGTTCGAGGTCGGCGAGAACGTCAAGGTGGCCGATGGGCCGTTCGCGTCGTTCTCCGGCGTGGTGGAAGAAGTCGACGATGCGCGCTCGCGCGTGAAGGTCGCGGTGTCGATCTTCGGCCGCGCGACGCCGGTCGAACTGGAATTCGGTCAGGTCGAGAAGGTCTGACGCTCGCGAAGGGCGAGTAGCGAATAGCGAATGGAAGAAGCGGCTGGCTATTCGCCATTCGCCACTCACTATTCGCTTAACACGTGGGAGGCAGTGCCGGTCGCCAGCCGTCATGAGCCGTACCACTAACAGGAGTGTAAGATGGCAAAGAAAGTGACCGGATACCTGAAGCTTCAGGTGCCGGCCGGTGCGGCGAACCCGTCGCCACCGATCGGTCCCGCGCTTGGTCAGCGCGGCCTCAACATCATGGAATTCTGCAAGGCGTTCAACGCGCAGACGCAGAAGGAAGAAAAGAACACCCCGATTCCGGTGGTGATCACGATCTATGCGGATCGTTCGTTCACCTTCGAGATGAAGACCCCGCCGATGTCCTACTTCCTCAAGCAGGCGGCCAAGATCCAGTCCGGCTCGAAGCTGCCGGGCCGCGATTCCGCAGGCAAGGTGACTTCCGCCCAGGTGCGCGAGATCGCCGAGAAGAAGATGAAGGATCTCAATTGCGATACCGTCGAGTCGGCCATGCGCATGGTCGAGGGCTCCGCCCGCTCGATGGGTCTGCAGGTTCAGGGGTAAGCGGTCATGGCAATCGGAAAGCGTTTGAAGGCTATTCGCGAAGGCATCGATCGCGAGAAGCTCTACACGATCGATGAAGCGATCAAGATGATCAAGGAACGCGCCAAGGCGAAGTTCGACGAGACCATCGAAGTTTCGATGAATCTCGGCGTCGATCCGCGCCACGCCGACCAGATGGTCCGCGGCGTCGTCTCGCTGCCGAACGGCACCGGCCGCACCCTGCGCGTCGGCGTGTTCGCCCGCGGCGCGAAGGCCGATGAAGCCAAGGCCGCCGGCGCCGACGTGGTCGGTGCGGAAGACCTGGCGGAGAAGGTGCAGAACGGTGAAATCAATTTCGACCGTTGTATCGCCACCCCCGACATGATGCCGCTGGTCGGCCGTCTCGGTAAGGTGCTCGGCCCGCGCGGCATGATGCCGAACCCGAAGATCGGCACCGTGACCATGGACGTCACCGGAGCCGTGAAGGGCGCCAAGGGCGGCTCGGTTGAATTCCGCGTCGAGAAGGCCGGTATCATCCAGGCCGGCGTCGGCAAGGCATCGTTCGACGAAGCCAAGCTGGTGCAGAACATCAAGGCTCTGGCCGACGCCGTCGTGAAGGCGAAGCCTGCGGGCGCCAAGGGCACCTATGTCCAGCGCGTGGCCGTGTCCTCGACCATGGGCGTCGGCATCAAGGTTGAGCCGAACACCGTGCTCAGCTAAGCCGGATTCAGGCTTGCAAGTCTCCAGGGTGGGATCGGACAACCGGTCCCGCCCTTTTTTATCCGCAGCAGGAACGAGTTCGATGGCCGAGAAGGTTCTGATCTATTCGCGTTTCCCGAAATCCCAGATGGTGCGCATCGGCGAGCGCTACGATCTTCTCGACGCCGGCGGCAAGCCCCCGCTGGGCGTGTTTTCGGCGGACGCGTTGAAGGATGTGCGCGCGATGATCACGGCGGGCGGGCAATTGCTGCCGGCCGACGTGATGGACACGATGCCGTCGCTCGGTGCCATCATCTGCTACGGCACGGGCTATGACGGTGTGGACTTCAAGGCTGCCGCCGAGCGCGGCATCGTGGTCGGCAACAGCCCCGGCGCCAATGCTGCTTCGGTCGCCGATCTTGCGCTGACCCTGATGCTGGCCGTCACGCGCCGGCTGCTGCCGGCGGATCGGTTTCTGCGCGACGGCGGCTGGTCCGGCGCCAAACCGTCGCCGCTGCTGTCGCCGCAGCCGGGCAATCCCGGCCGCAAGGTCGGCGTTTACGGCATGGGGGAGATCGGCCGCAAGATCGCGGCGCGCGTCGCCGCTTTCGAATGCGACGTCGCCTATACCAGCCGCAGCAGATACGACCTGCCGTATCGCTTCGAACCGGACCTCGCCGCGCTGGTCGCGTGGTGCGACGTGCTGATGATCGCCGTGCGCGCCGGCCAGGAGACGCATCACATCATCGATGCCGGCATGCTGCAGAAGCTCGGGCCGAACGGTTACGTGGTCAACATCTCGCGCGGGTCGGTGATCGATCAGGCGGCCCTGGTGCAGGCGCTGGCCGACAAGACGATCGCGGGCGCCGGCCTCGACGTGTTCGAGAAGGAGCCGCATGCGCCGGACGCGCTGACGGCGTTTCCGAATGTCGTGCTGACGCCGCATATCGGCGGTCACACGCAGGACTCGCATACGCGGATGCAGGGGTGCGTGATCGCCAATCTCGATGCGTTCTATGCCGGGAAGATGTTACCGCATCCGGTCACGGTGTAGCCGCCGGCCCGCCCGCACGAGTTCCCGGCGGGCGGTATCCGCGGGAACCGGGCGGAACCCGTAAACCATTCCACGCGGATGCGTAGCCGAGTGTGGAAAAAAGCTTGCAGGCCGGAAAACTGTTTCGATATTCTTAACGCGGTCCAGATTTGGGGGAAGCGTGCCCGTGAAGGGGGCGACAGGAGCGGCTATTGCATCCGGGGCAGCCATCGCGGCTGTTGCCTTGGTATGTGTCTGCGCGGCGGAGTGGCGCTTCCGCTCGCAAGCCTCGACGCAAATTTCCAGTCCTCAAATTTCCAGTCCTCAAGCTTCGAATCTGCCGTCGGCCTCGTTTGCGTCCCGTTTTCCGTCGCGGGATGAACTGGGGACTTCTCGCCTCATTGAGGTGGATCCCCGGCTCGAAAGAGCCAAGGCCGATCTCGCAAAAGCTTTGACCGCGCAATTCGAGCCGAAGCTGCCGATGCCGGACCCGCGCGACGCGGTTGCGGAGGCATCCGAAAAGGTGCCGCTGCCGAGGATGCGCCCGTCGGCGGCGAGCCTGATGGCCAGCCTGGAGCCGGTTCCTCAGCAGGCGCCGATCGCCCAGCCGGCCGCCCGTCAGACCGATCCATTGAGCGGTGTCGGCGGTGCCTTCCGCAAGGTGTTTGCGATGCTCCAGCCGTCCGATGCCGATCCGGCCGGGATGTCTGGTGAGACCCGCAGCGATGTTGCCCGGCAATTGCCGGTGCAGACCGCCCTCTACGATATCTCGGCACGCACGGTTTACATGCCGGACGGGTCGCGCCTGGAAGCGCATTCGGGGCTGGGCGATCTGATGGACGATCCCGGCAATGTGCATGTCAAGGATCGCGGCGCAACGCCCCCGCAAGTGTACGAGTTGAGCATGCGCGAAAAGAGCTTCCATGGCGTCGAGGCGCTACGCATGAAGCCGGTCGGCGAGGGCAGCCTGTATGGGCGCGACGGCTTCCTTGCACACAGCTACATGATGGGTCCGAAGGGCGACTCGAACGGCTGCGTGTCGTTCAAGGACTACGCGGCGTTTCTGAAGGCCTACAAAGACGGCAATGTCAGAAAGCTGATCGTCGTGCCGAGCCTCGCCGGAACCACGGTGGCGAGCGCTGCAAGGACGTAGCGTCTCGCGCGCTTGCGGTCCCTGTAGCCCGCACGAGCGAAGCGACTGCGGGGAAGGCGCTTGAGGTTCCCGGCAAAAATGATGCCAATTCGGCGCTTCCCCCCCTTGGCAAGCAGGGAGAGACTCGGTAAACAGCCCACTCTGGATGTGCTGGCCTGTGCCGGCCGTCCATGCTCGCATTCCGATAACCGGCTATTCAGGAGACCTTTCCTTTCAGGCTGTCCTTATGGATCGCTCGAAGGGCATGGGAGCCGCGACCCGGTTTTGACGAAAGCGGGCAGGGATCATTGAGCGGCCGATTTGGCCGAAAAATGGTCTCGAATCCTGTCCGAGACTGCTGGCGCCCGCGACGAACCTGTGTTCGGTCAACGGCTTAATCCGCAAAGCCAGCATAGATGGGTGAAGACTGATTTCGCATCCGCCGCTTCATGCGGCTGACAGCGTATTTGGTTCGAACCTCGACACCCCGTGCTCCGGCTGCTCGCAGCCTTGGTTCGGGAGGGCAGGCTATCATGATCGTCTCGCCCGACGTGTCTTCAGGCCATGTGTCTTGAGGTCGTTTCCGGTGAGGCGGTTGGTGCAAACCGGCGGCTTCATCAAGGGTGAGGCCGTCAACCGGAGAGAGCTTGCTGTGGAAAGAGCGGCAAAGAAGGACGCGGTCGAATCGCTGAATGGGGTCTTCAAGACCACCGGCGTTGCGATCGTCGCCCATTATTCCGGCCTCACCGTTGCCCAGATGCAGACCCTGCGCAAGCAGATGAAGCAGGCGGGTGCCTCGGTGAAGGTCTCGAAAAACCGTCTCGCCAAAATTGCTCTTGAAGGCACGGATGTCGTTGCCATCGGTTCCCTGCTGAAGGGCCCGACTGTGATCGCCACTTCGGACGATCCGGTAGCTGCACCGAAGGTTGCCGTCGAATTTGCCAAGGCGAACGATAAGTTCGTCATCCTTGGCGGCTCGATGGGCAAGACCGTCCTGAACGTCGACAGCGTCAAGGCTCTGGCCTCGCTGCCCTCGCTCGACGAACTGCGCGGCAAACTCGTTGGCCTCCTCGTGGCGCCGGCGACCAAGATCGCTCAGCTCTCGACTGCGCCCGCGGCCAAGGTCGCGCGCGTCGTTCAGGCTTATGCCTCAAAGAGCGAAGCGGCCTGACGCCCTTCGCAATCAACCTGGTTCGAACCAAATACGCTTAAGGATATAGACAATGGCTGACCTCAATAAGATCGTTGACGACCTCTCGAGCCTGACCGTGCTCGAAGCCGCCGAACTCGCGAAGCTTCTCGAAGAGAAGTGGGGCGTGTCGGCCGCCGCTGCCGTGGCTGTTGCCGCTGCTCCGGGCGCTGCCGGTGGCGGTGCTGCCGCTGCTGAAGAAAAGACCGACTTCACGATCGTTCTCGCCGCTGCCGGTGACAAGAAGATCGAAGTCATCAAGGAAGTCCGTGCGATCACCGGCCTGGGCCTCAAGGAAGCCAAGGATCTGGTCGAAGGCGCGCCGAAGCCCCTCAAGGAAGGCGTTGCCAAGGACGAAGCCGAGAAGATCAAGGCTCAGCTCGAGAAGGCTGGCGCCAAGGTCGAGCTCAAGTAAGAGCTTCGCGTTCCTCCAAAGGGCGGCCTTTGGCCGTTCTTTGGGTGAAGGGTGCCCTATTTGAGGCGTTCTTCGTCGGGAATTCGTGCAGCCGGTGCCGGCTGCACACAAGAAAGTGTGGAGATACGCGGGGATGACCCTCGAATCTCCACGATTGCTTTCCCATATCGGGATGGCAGCACGAAAGCGCGGTTAGACGGCGAGAATGGTGACATTGTACCCTAAGCCGTTGGGAGACAGGGCAATTTCGGGCTTTTTGGTCCGTATTTAGACGGTTTGGACGGGCAGGATGCAGCCAGGCATCCCGCACGTCGTTTTGCGTTCTGAGGTCTGAACGTTCGGCTTGGGGACTTTGTTCCTGAGTTTGGGTGCGGACTTCGGGGCGGTGTCGGAAAATTCAACCCGGAGGCGGCGGCAGTCGCGCTCTGGAAGGTTCGCCCGTCCCGGGCGACGCAATGAGAGGCCACGATGGGTCAGCAGACGTTCACCGGTCGCAAGCGCGTTCGCAAATTCTTCGGTCACATCAAGGAAGTCGCCGAGATGCCGAACCTCATCGAGGTTCAGAAGGCGTCCTACGACCAGTTCCTGATGGTCGATGAGCCCGCGGGCGGTCGGCTCGACGAGGGCCTTCAGGCCGTGTTCCGTTCGGTCTTCCCGATCTCCGATTTCGCCGGCACCTCGATGCTCGAATTCGTCCGTTACGAATTCGAACCGCCGAAATACGACGTTGACGAGTGCCGCCAGCGCGGCATGACCTATGCTGCGCCGCTGAAGGTGACGCTGCGCCTGATCGTGTTCGATATCGACGAGGAAACCGGCGCCAAGTCCGTCAAGGACATCAAGGAGCAGGACGTCTATATGGGCGACATTCCGCTCATGACGATGAACGGCACCTTCGTCGTCAACGGCACCGAGCGCGTCATCGTCTCGCAGATGCACCGTTCGCCGGGCGTGTTCTTCGATCACGACAAGGGCAAGACCCATTCGTCGGGCAAGCTGCTGTTCGCGGCCCGCGTGATCCCGTATCGCGGCTCCTGGCTCGACATCGAGTTCGACGCCAAGGACATCGTCTATGCGCGTATCGACCGTCGCCGCAAGATTCCGGTGACGTCGCTGATGTATGCGCTGGGGCTGGACGGCGAGGAAATCCTGTCCACCTTCTACAGCAAGATCATCTACAAGAAGATCAAGGACGGCGGCTGGCGCGTGCCGTTCGATCCGTCGCGCTTCCGCGGCTACTCCACCGTCAACGATCTGATCGACGCCGATACCGGCAAGGTGGTGCTTGAAGCCGGCAAGAAGCTCACCGTGCGCGGTGCCCGCCAGCTCGCCGAGAAGGGTCTCAAGGCGCTGCAGCTGACCGATGAGGATTTGATCGGCAGCTATCTGGCCGACGATCTGGTCAATGCGAAGACCGGTGAAATCTATGCCGAAGCCGGCGAGGAGATCACCGAGAAGTCGCTCAAGGCGCTGGACGAGGAGGGCTACAAGGAACTGCCGCTGCTCGACATCGACCATGTCAATATCGGCGCCTATATCCGCAACACGCTTGCGGCGGACAAGAACATGACGCGCGAAGACGCGCTGTTCGACATCTATCGCGTGATGCGTCCGGGCGAGCCGCCGACTCTCGATTCGGCGCAGAACATGTTCCAGTCGCTGTTCTTCGACGCCGAGCGTTACGACCTATCGGCGGTGGGCCGCGTCAAGATGAACATGCGCCTTGAGATGGATGCGCCGGACACCCATCGCACGCTGCGCAAGGAAGACATCCTCTCCGTCATCAAGACGCTGGTGGACCTGCGCGACGGCAAGGGCGAGATCGACGACATCGACCATCTCGGCAACCGCCGTGTGCGTTCGGTCGGCGAACTGATGGAAAATCAGTATCGCGTCGGTCTGCTGCGCATGGAGCGCGCCATCAAGGAGCGCATGTCGTCGGTGGATATCGACACCGTGATGCCGCAGGACCTCATCAACGCGAAGCCCGCGGCCGCCGCGGTGCGTGAATTCTTCGGCTCGTCGCAGCTGTCGCAGTTCATGGACCAGACCAACCCGCTGTCGGAAATCACCCACAAGCGCCGCCTGTCGGCGCTTGGACCGGGCGGTTTGACCCGCGAGCGCGCCGGCTTCGAAGTCCGCGACGTGCATCCGACGCATTACGGCCGTATCTGCCCGATCGAAACGCCGGAAGGTCCGAACATCGGTCTGATCAATTCGCTCGCCACCTTCGCGCGCGTGAACAAATACGGCTTCGTCGAGACGCCGTATCGCAAGGTCAAGGAAGGCCGCGTCACCGACGAGGTCGTGTACCTGTCGGCGATGGAAGAAGGCCGCTACTCGGTCGCGCAGGCCAATGTGCCGCTGGATGCGAAGGGCAAGTTCACCGATGAAATGGTGATCTGCCGTCACGCCGGCGACGTGATGCCGCTGCCGGCCGATAAGGTCGACTACATGGACGTGTCGCCGAAGCAGCTCGTGTCGGTCGCCGCGGCGCTGATCCCGTTCCTTGAGAACGACGACGCCAACCGCGCGCTGATGGGCTCGAACATGCAGCGTCAGGCCGTGCCGCTGGTGCGCGCCGAAGCGCCGTTCGTTGGCACCGGCATGGAAGCCGTCGTGGCGCGCGATTCCGGCGCCGCGATCGCGGCCCGCCGCGCCGGCGTGATCGACCAGATCGACGCGACGCGCGTGGTTATTCGTGCGACCGAGGATCTCGATCCGACCAAGTCGGGCGTCGATATCTATCGTCTCATGAAGTACCAACGTTCGAACCAGTCCACCTGCATCAACCAGCGTCCGCTGGTGAAGGTCGGTGACGTCGTACGCAAGGGCGACATCATCGCCGACGGTCCGTCGACCGATCTCGGCGAACTCGCGCTCGGCCGCAACGTGCTCGTCGCGTTCATGCCGTGGAACGGCTACAACTTCGAAGACTCGATCCTGCTCTCCGAGCGGATCGTGAAGGAAGACGTCTTCACCTCGATCCACATCGAGGAATTCGAAGTGATGGCGCGCGAC
>Ga0153956_1001429_pt1 | contig 20842 bp, 23 predicted proteins | sample TSFL040MetaG_FD_104704 | JGI IMG/M metagenome (GOLD analysis project Ga0153956, IMG submission 104704) | Attine ant fungus gardens microbial communities from Florida, USA - TSFL040 MetaG | ecosystem: Host-associated > Fungi > Mycelium > Unclassified | place: USA: Florida, Wekiwa Springs...
CCTCGACATTGGCAAGATCATCGTGGCTGGCCCCTTGCAGATCCTGCACGAGTTGCGTGGGGAAAGCGTAGGTGCAGCCATTCACCAGATCGATGACGACACGCCCGCTCTTGCGGTCATAGTGAGCGGACACCGCACGAGGTTCGGTTTCCAACAACTTGCGGCCGCCTACCCATCCTACGACTTTGTGACGGCGGATCATCTCAGCGCAGCGACCGCGTTCAATGCGCAGCCTGCGTTTTCGGCTTGATGCCCGACAGCCAGGAGCAGACCAGCCCCTGCGCCGCACCGACAAGACCGAAGGTCAGGATTTGAGGCAGCGGGATGCTGACCGAGGTCCAGATCAGGAGCATGGCGATACTGGCGAGATAGCCGGTGATCGTCGAGGTCAGCACTTTCAGCGCAAGCCCCAGCTTGTCTTCGAGGAACCAGTCCTCGCCCCACATGATGAGCGACGGGACCAGTCCGAACCAATAGGCGATCGGCAATCCCATGATGAACCCGATGAAGCCGCCGATGATCCGGCCGCTGAGAAGTTCGCGGATTTCGAAGACCGCAAAACCGATCGCGGGACCGAGCAGCAGGAACAGGAGAAAGCGCTTCATTGGAGGCTCGCTTACAATGGAATTCCCATCAGTTTCGACAGCCGCTCGATGCTGAGATAGCCCGCGCCGTGCGCCGCCATGCCGGCGGCAAAGAATACGGCCGACAGCAATGTCGTCCAGATCAGTTTGCGACCCATGCGCGCCATCACCGGCGCGCCGGGATCGGTCCCCTCCGCGCCCCCGCCCGCCTCATGCTGGCTGCGCACGCCGAACGGCAATGTCAGGAACAGCGTGACCCACCAGATCACGAAATAGATCGCGAGCGCGGTCGAGATCGCATAAGCCATCGCTACCTCAGGACTGTTCGATTTCGACCAGCGCGCCGGAGAAATCTTTCGGATGCAGGAACAGCACCGGCTTGCCGTGCGCACCGATCTTCGGTTCGCCGTCGCCGAGCACGCGGGCGCCGTCCTTGATCAGTTGATCGCGCGCCGCGATGATGTCCGGCACCTCGTAGCAGATGTGATGGATTCCGCCGTCGGGATTGCGCTCGACGAATTTGGCGATGGGCGAGCTGTCGCCCAGCGGCTCGATGAATTCGATCTTGGTGTTCGGCAGCGTCGCGAACACCGTGTAGACGCCGTGCTCCGGCAACGGCACGCGGTCGGAAATCTCCGCGCCGAACGCGGTGCCGTAAATCTTTGCGGCCTTCGCGGCATCGGCGACCGCGATCGCCACATGATTGAGCCTGCCCAGCATGAGGTGTCCTCCGTAACTCTAATTTCTTATTCGACCGTCAGCACGTGCACATAGCAGATGGTCTTCTTACCCCAATGCTCGGCGATGGTGGAGCGCACCGCGCGCCGCACCGATTCCGCCATCGCGTCGGGATCGCGCCGGCGCGCCTTGGGCAGGTTTTCGACGGTATCGACGACGACGTCGAACACGATGTCGTCCAGCAACTGGCCCTCGGTATTCTTTTCGGGGATGCCGATCAGATCCACAGCGGGATCGTCGACGAGATCGCCCTTGTCGGTCACCGCCAGCGCAACGAAGGCACAACCGGCGAAGCCGAGGCGGCGGCGCTCGACAACGGCGCGCGACTTCTCACTTTCAAGGATCCGGCCGTCCTTGAACACGCGGCCCGACGGCAACTCGTCGATGACGGCGGAATCGCCGGGGCCGAGCTTCACGAGATCGCCGGTCTTGACGATCATCACCTTCGGCACGCCGCAGGCGCGCGCCAGCTTGGCGTGCTCGCTGAGATGCAGCGCCTCGCCGTGCACCGGGATCAGCAGTTCCGGCCGCACCCAGGAGATCATGTCGCGCAGCTCGTCGCGGCGGGGATGGCCGGAGACATGCACCAGCGCGTCGCGGTCGGTGATGACCGTGATGCCCTGCGTGACAAGGCCGTTGATGATGGTGCCCACCGCCTTCTCGTTGCCGGGAATGGTGCGCGACGAGAAGATCACCGTGTCGCCCTTGTTGAGCGTCACCAGCGGATGATCGTCATTGGCGATCCGCGCCAGCGCGGCTCGGCTTTCGCCCTGGCTGCCGGTGCACAGCGCCAGCACCTTGTCCGGCGGGAAGTGGCCGTAATAGTCGGCATTGCGGAACGCCGGCAGGCCGTCGAGATAGCCGCATTCGCGCGCCACCTGCACGACGCGCTCCATCGCGCGGCCCACCAGCACCACTTCGCGGCCTGCCGCCTGCGCGGCTTCGGCCACGGCACGCACGCGGGCGACGTTGGACGCGAAGGTGGTGACGGCGACACGGCCTTTCGCCGCCATCACCAGTTTGGTGAGGGTCGCGGCGACTTCCATCTCGGACGGCGAGCGGCCGTCGCGGACGGCATTGGTGCTGTCGCCGACAAGCGCAAGCACACCCTGATCGCCGAGTTCGCGCAGGCGCTTCTCGTCGGTGGGCTTGCCGATGATCGGCGTCGGATCGATCTTCCAGTCGCCGGTGTGAAGAACCGTGCCGACCGGCGTATGCAGGGCAATCGCGTGCGATTCCGGGATCGAATGCGCAACCGGAACGAATTCGACATCGAACGGGCCGATATTGATCCGCGCACCGGACTCAACGACCGTCACCGGAATCTTCGGCGCGCCGCGCTCCGCCGCGCATTTCGCCTCGAACAGCGAGGCGGAGAACTTCGTCGCATAGATCGGGCATTGCAGCTTCGGCCACAGATCGATGATGGCGCCGAAGTGATCCTCATGGGCATGCGTCAGTACCAGGCCGACAAGGTTCTTGCGCTGTTTTTCGAGGAAGGTGACATCGGGCATCACCAGGTCGATGCCGGGCAGATGTTCCTCGTCGCCGAAATAGACGCCGAGATCGATCGCCAGCCACGAACGCTGGTGGCGGTTGCCGAGGCCGTAGATCGACAGATTCATGCCGATCTGGCCGACGCCGCCGAGCGGCGCAAATGTGAGTTCGTCCGGTCGTGTCATTGTCCAGTCCTTGCCGACGCCGCAGAGCCGAAGTGAACGTCGCCCGCCGAGATCGGCACGCGCCGGCCGTCCGCAGTCGCGACGATCAGACAACCGGCGTCGTCAATCGTATCGAAAATTCCCGAAATGGTGGAGATCCCGGTGACCACGGAAATCGGCTCACCGAGCCCTGCGGCGCGTTGCAGCCAGACGTTCCGAAGGGCTGCGAAGCCGCGTCCGGCGTCCCAAAGACCGCGATACTCCGCCCAGGCGTCCGACAGCGCGAAGAACAGCCCCTCCGCATCGACATCGAGCCCGAGTTCGCGCAGCGATGTGGCGGGAAACGGCGTGCCCTGGGGCGACGCCACCACATTGATGCCGATGCCGACCACCACGGCCAGGCCGCCCGCCGGCATCGGCTCGGCTTCCAGCCCGATGCCGCAGATCTTGCTCTTGCCGGCCAGGACGTCGTTCGGCCATTTCAGGGCGAATGTCAGGGCGTCCGATCCGGGCGTCCGCAGCCGCGCCTCCATGCTGACGCGCTGCAGCGCCGCCTGAACCGCAAGACCGGCGGCAAAGCCGAGGGTTGCCGCCTGCGCGGGCTCGACGTCTAGCACTTCAAGGACGCTGTTGGCGAGATTGCCGCGCGGGGCGATCCAGGCGCGCTGCCGCCTGCCCCGCCCTGCCCTCTGTTCGGTGGTCACGAACCACATCGGCCCGCGCTCACCCGCACGCGCAGCCGCCATCGCGTCGTCATAGGTCGAACCGGTACTGTCGAAGACGGCGAGCCTGGTGCCCGCCGCCAGTGCCCGTGGCCCGAGCGCGAAGGCCACTAGAACAGCGACTTCGCGGCCAGCGAGGCCGCGCTGACCAGCGGCGCCGGATAGACGAAGAACAGGATGTTAAACACGCCCGTCACCGCCAGAACGGTGCCCAGTTCGACGCGGATCGGGTCGAGTTCACCGGCCGGCTCGTCGAAATACATCGTCTTGACGATGCTCAGGTAATAGAACGCACCCACCACCGAGGCCAGCACGCCGACCACAGCAAGCACGAACAGGCCGGCCTTGATGGCCGCCATGAATACATAGAACTTGCCGAAGAAGCCGGCGAGCGGCGGCACGCCGGCCAGCGAGAACAGGAACATGGCGAAGAAGAACGCCACGACCGGGTTGGTGCGCGACAGGCCGGCAAAGTCCTTGATGGTCTCGACCGGCTGGCCGTTCCGCTTCATGGTCAGGATGATCGCGAACGAGCCGAGGGTCATCGCGACATAGATGGCGATATAGACCAGAACACCCTGCGCGCCCTCCTGCGTCCCGGCCGCGAGACCGACCAGCGCGAAGCCCATGTGACCGATGGAGGAATAAGCCATCAGGCGCTTGATGTTGGTCTGGCCGATGCCGGCGAACGCACCGAGCACCATGGATGCGAGCGACACGAACACCACGATCTGCTGCCACTGCGCGGTAATGCCGGGAAACGCGGTCAGCGCGACACGGACGAATACTGCGAGCGCGGCCACCTTCGGCGCCGAGGCGAAGAACGTCGTCACCGGGGTCGGCGCGCCCTCATAGACGTCCGGCGTCCACATGTGGAACGGCACCGCCGACACCTTGAAGCACAGACCGGCCAGCAGGAACACAATGCCGAAGATCAGGCCGATATTTCCGGTCCTGGCTTCGGCGGCAATGCCGGCGAAGTTCACCGTGCCGGTGAAGCCGTAGACCATCGAGGCGCCGTAGAGCAGCATGCCCGACGACAGCGCGCCCAGCACGAAATACTTCAGGCCGGCTTCGGTGGATTTGACATTATCGCGGTTCGAGGCAGCGACGACGTAGAGCGCGAGGCTCATCAGTTCGAGACCGAGATACAGCATGATCAGGTCGCCGGCCGAGATCAGCACCATCATGCCGATGGTCGAGAGCAGCACCAGAATGGCGTATTCGAAGATGCGGCTGGATTCGCGCGCGAGGAATTCACGCGACAGGATCAACGTGACGCCCGAGCCGATCAGTGCGAGAATCTTGAGATAACGCGCATAGTCATCGACGATGAAGCTGCCACCGAAGGTGACGAGCTTGCCGCCCGGCAGCATCAGTTCGGCGATGCCCACGGCGATCAGCAGGAGAACGGCAAGCACCGTCACCGTGCCTGTCGCCTTCTGCCCGTTGAAGGCGCCGATCATCAGCAACACCATGGCGCCGATGGCCAGGATCAGCTCCGGCAGCACCGGCAGCAGCGAATATCCAGCAGTCGTAATTGTCATAGCACGATATCCTGGTCCGCTGCGGTCAGTGCAGCAACGATGCTGCCTTCACGGCAGCGGTTGCAGCAGCGTAATTCTTGACGACGAGATCGATGGAGGCAGCCGACATGTCGAGCACCGGCTTCGGATAGACACCGAACAGGATGGTCAGCGCAGCCAGCGGCGCGAGCAGCAGACCCTCACGGAACGTCATATCCTTGATGCTCGCCAGCGACGGCTTGGTCAGCGCACCGAACACCACCTTGCGATAGAGCCACAGCGCATAAGCGGCCGAGAAAATCACGCCGGCGCAGGCCACGGTGGCGGTCGGGATCGAAACCTTGAAGGTGCCGAGCAGTGTCAGGAATTCACCGACGAAACCCGACGTGCCGGGCAGACCGACATTGGCCATGGTGAACACCATGAACAGCAGCGCATAGACCGGCATCCGGTTGACGAGGCCGCCATAGGCCGCAATCTCGCGGGTGTGCAGGCGGTCGTAAACGACGCCGACGCAGAGGAACAGCGCGCCCGACACGATGCCGTGCGAGATCATCTGGAACACCGCGCCGGAGACGCCCTGCGTCGTGCCGGCGAAGATGCCCATGGTGACGTAGCCCATATGCGCGACCGACGAGTAAGCGATCAGCTTCTTGATGTCTTCCTGCATCAGGGCGACGAGCGAGGTGTAGATGATGGCGATCGCCGACAGCGTCCACACCAGCGGCGCGAAATACAGCGACGCATCCGGGAACATCGGCAGCGAGAAGCGCAGGAAGCCGTAGCCGCCCATCTTCAGCATGATCGCCGCCAGCACGACCGAACCTGCGGTCGGCGCCTCGACGTGCGCATCGGGCAGCCAGGTATGCACCGGCCACATCGGCATCTTCACCGCGAACGAGGCGAAAAACGCGAGCCACGCCCAGGTCTGCAGGTTACGCGGCACGGCGGTGTGCATCAGCGTCGGAATGTCGGTCGTCCCGGCGTTCCAGTACAGCGCCATGATGGCGAGCAGCATCAGCACCGAGCCGAGGAACGTGTAGAGAAAGAACTTGAACGACGCATAGACGCGGCGCGGACCGCCCCAGATGCCGATGATCAGGAACATCGGGATCAAGCCGCCTTCGAAGAACAGATAGAACAGCACGAGATCGAGCGCCGAGAAGGTGCCGATCATCAGCGTTTCCAGCACCAGGAACGCCATCATGTATTCAGGCACGCGCTTGGTGACCGACTTCCAGCTGCACAGGATGCAGAACGGCATCAGCGCCGTGGTCAGGATCACGAACGGAAACGAAATGCCGTCGACGCCCATATGATAGTTGATGGTCGCGGCCAGCCAGGGCGCCTGCTCGACGAACTGCATGCCGGCATTGGAGGCGTCGTAACGCGCCACCATGATCAGCGACACCGCAAAGGTGACGATGGTCGCCCACAATGCGATCCACCTGGCATTGCGATCCGCCGCCGCGTCGCGGCCGCGCGCCATCAGATAGACGAGCACGGCGCCGACCGCCGGCAGGAAGGTGGTGACCGAGAGAATCGGCCAGGTCATGACAGAGCCGGACATTACTGGCCCCCCAGGCCGAAGATAAACCAGGTGATCAGCCCGGCGACGCCGATCAGCATCGCGAAGGCATAGTGATAGAGATAGCCGGTCTGCACGCGGACCACGCCGCGGGTGACGTCCAGCACGCGCGCTGCAACGCCGTCAGGCCCGAAGCCGTCGATGACGAAGCCGTCGCCCTTCTTCCACAGGAAGCGGCCGAGCCACTTGGCGGTGCGGACGAACACGATGTCGTACAGCTCGTCGAAGTACCACTTGTTGAGCAGGAACTTGTAGAGCAGCGGCTGCTGGTTCGCGATCTCGACCGGAAGGTACGGCTTGCGGATGTAGAACAGCCAGGAGATCAGGAAGCCGATCGCCATCATCACCGTCGGCAGATAGGCGATATGCTCGGGGATGTGGTGCATCTCCTCGATGATGTGCGGGTTCATCTTCAGCGACTCGCGGAAGAACTCGCCGATGTGATGGCCGGCGAAATAGTCCTTGAACGGCAGGCCGGCCGCGAACGAGCCGATGCCCAGCACCGCGAGCGGAACCAGCATCCACATCGGCGGTTCATGCGCATGATCGTAATGCTTCTGATCGTGCGGCGTGCCGTGGAAGGTCTTGAACACCAGACGCCATGAATAGAACGAGGTCAGCAGCGCCGCGATCACGGTCATCAGGAAGCCGTAGAAGGCGAACGGATTATGCGAGGCAAACGCCGACTCGATGATCGCGTCCTTCGAGAAGTAGCCGGCGGTGAACGGGAAGCCGGTCAGCGCGAGCGTGCCCACGGTCATCATCGCATAGGTGAACGGAATCTTGTTCCACAGGCCGCCCATCTTCCGGATGTCCTGCTCGTGGTGCATCGCATAGATCACCGAACCCGAACCCAGGAACAGCAGCGCCTTGAAGAAGGCGTGCGTGAACAGGTGGAACATGGCGACCGAATAGGCCCCTGCCCCCAGTGCCACGAACATGTAGCCGAGCTGCGAACAGGTCGAATAAGCGACGATGCGCTTGATGTCGTTCTGCACGAGGCCGATGGTCGCCGCGAAGAACGCGGTGGTGGCGCCGATCAGCATGACGACGGCCTGGGCGTTCGGCGCAAGCTCGAACAGCGGCGACATGCGGGCGACCATGAAGACGCCCGCGGTGACCATGGTGGCGGCGTGGATGAGCGCCGACACCGGGGTCGGGCCTTCCATCGCGTCCGGCAACCAGGTGTGCAGCAGGAACTGCGCCGACTTGCCCATCGCGCCGACGAACAACAGCAGGCAGGCGAGCGTCAATGCATCGGCGTGCCAGCCGAAGAAGTTGACGGTCTTGCCGACCAGCCCCGGCGCGGCGCCGAAGATGGTGTCGAAATCGGTCGAGCCGATCAGCATGAACAGCGTGAAGATGCCGAGCAGGAAGCCGAAATCGCCGACGCGGTTGACCACGAACGCCTTGATGGCGGCGGCATTGGCCGAGGGCTTCTGGAACCAGAACCCGATCAGGAGGTAGGACGCGAGGCCCACGCCTTCCCAGCCGAAGAACAGCTGCAGCAGGTTATCGGCGGTCACCAGCATCAGCATCATGAAGGTGAACAGCGACAGATAGGCCATGAAGCGCGGCCGGTTCGGATCGTCCTCCATATAACCGATGGAGTAGATGTGAACGAGCGACGATACCGTGGTGACCACCACCAGCATGACAGCCGTGAGCGTATCGACGCGCAGCGTCCAGGACAATTGCAGGTCGCCCGAACTGATCCAGTTCAGCAGCACCACGCGCAGATTGTGCTCATGGAAGCCGACATCGACGAAGGTGATCCAGGCCAGCGCGGCGGACGCCACCAGCAGACCGGCCGTGATCAGCTCGGCGGCACGCGAACCGGCGGCCGCCGGCTCGGCGACGTGGTGATCGTCTTGGCCGTGGTCATCGTGACCATGATCGTCATGCGCATGCGACGCGTGGGCGTCGGCATGGCCATGATCGTCGTGACCGTGCGCGTCCATCTCGTCGCCGCTTGGGTTGCGCCCATGCGCGCCCGCGATGGCGATGAAGCCGGCGATCAGCGCACCGATCAGCGGCAGGAATACGAGAGCCTGGATCATCACTGGCTCAGCCCTTCATCAGATTGACGTCTTCAACCGCGATGGAGCCGCGGTTGCGGAAATATACGACGAGCACAGCGAGGCCGATCGCCGCTTCGGCGGCGGCCACGGTCAGCACCAGAAGCGCGAACACCTGCCCGACGATGTCGTTGAGGAACGTCGAGAACGCCACCATGTTGATGTTGACGGCGAGCAGGATCAGCTCGACCGACATCAGGATCACGATGATGTTCTTGCGGTTCAGGAAGATGCCGAGGATGCCCAGCGTGAACAGGATCGCGGCGACCGCCAGATAGTGTCCGAGACCGACCGTCATTTCACCCAGCTCCCTGCATCGGCGTCCTGCAGCCCCTGCCCGGCCGAAACCTTGCGGACTTCCATCGCCATGGTCTTGGTCCGCGCGTTCTGGACGTTGATGTCCTGGCGCTTGACATAGCCGCGATGGCGCAGCGTCAGCACGATGGCGCCGATCATGGCGACCAGCAGCACCAGCCCGGCCATCTGGAAGTAATGGATGTACTTCGTATAGAGCACGAGACCGAGCGCCTCGGTGTTCGTCACACCGGCCGGGATCGCCGCGGTGATCGCCTTGCCGGCATTCGGGTTCATCACCCAGCCGCCCGCGACCAACAGCAGCTCCGCCATGAAGATCGCGCCGACCAGCAGCCCGACCGGCAGATACTGGATGAAGCCTTCACGCAGCTGCGTGAAATCCACGTCGAGCATCATGATCACGAACAGGAACAACACCGCGACCGCGCCCACGTAAACGACGATCAGCAGCATCGCGAGGAATTCGGCGCCCATCAGCACGAACAGGCCGGCCGCATTCACGAAAGCGAGGATCAGGAACAGCACGGAATGCACAGGGTTGCGCGCGGTGACGACCATCACCGCGCAGGCAACGCAGACGCCAGCGAACAAATAGAAGAACAGTGCGGGAAGGATCATGATTGCCCCTTACCGGTACGGCGCGTCGAGCGCCATCGACTTGGCGATCTCGCGTTCCCAGCGGTCGCCGTTGGCGAGCAGCTTGGCCTTGTCATAATAAAGCTCCTCGCGCGTCTCGGTCGCGAACTCGAAGTTCGGTCCCTCGACGATCGCATCGACCGGACAGGCCTCCTGGCACAGTCCGCAATAAATGCACTTCACCATGTCGATGTCGTAACGCACCGTGCGGCGGGTGCCGTCGTTGCGGCGCGGGCCGGCTTCGATGGTGATCGCCTGCGCCGGGCAGACCGCTTCGCACAGTTTGCACGCGATGCAGCGCTCCTCGCCATTGGGATAACGGCGCAACGCATGCTCGCCGCGGAAGCGCGGCGAAATCGGCCCCTTCTCGAACGGATAGTTCAAGGTCGGCTTCGGCTTGAAGAAATACCGCATGGCGAGGACGAACGCTTGCGCGAACTCCGCCAGCAGCAGCGAGTGAGCAGTTGCCCTGATATTCATAGCGACCTCATTTCGGGGCCAGGCCCCCGAATTGCAGCACGCCGGCGACGATGATCACGTAAGCCAGCGAGAGCGGCAGAAACACTTTCCAGCCGAGACGCATCAGCTGGTCGTAGCGGTAGCGCGGCACGATCGCCTTCGCCATCGCGAACATGAAGAACATGAAGCACACCTTTAGGGCGAACCAGATGATGCCCGGCACCCAGGTGAACGGCGCGAACGGAAGCGGCGACAGCCAGCCGCCGAGGAACATGATGGTCGCCAGCGAGCACATGGTGACGATGGCGACATATTCGCCGAGCATGAACAGGAGATACGGGGTCGAGCCGTATTCCGTCATGAAGCCCGCGACCAGTTCGGATTCCGCTTCGACCAGATCGAACGGCGGACGGTTGGTTTCCGCCAGCGCCGAGACGTAGAACACCACGAACATCGGAAACAGCGGAATGAAGTACCAGCCGAGGATACCCCACTTGGTGTCCTGCGCGGCGACGATGGCCGACAGGTTCAGCGAGCCGACGCAGAGCAGCACGGTGATGATGACGAAGCCGATCGAGACTTCGTAGGACACCATCTGCGCCGCGGCGCGCAGCGCCGACAGGAACGGATATTTCGAGTTCGACGCCCAGCCGGCCATGATGATGCCGTAGACCGACAGCGACGAGATCGCGAAAATGTAGAGGATGCCGACATTGATGTCGGCGATCACCCAGCCCCAGTTCATCGGGATCACGGCCCAGGCGGCGAGCGCAAGCACGCACGACACCAGCGGCGCCAGCAGGAACACGCCTTTGTTCGAGCTTGACGGAATCACCGGCTCCTTCAGCACGAACTTGAGCAAGTCCGCGAAGGATTGCAGCAGGCCGAACGGGCCAACCACGTTGGGACCGCGGCGGATCTGCACCGCCGCCCAGATCTTGCGGTCGGCGAGTAGGATATAGGCGATCGCGATCAACAGCACCACGAGCACGAGCAGGCTCTGTGCGACCATGACGATCAGAGGCCAAAGAGTGCCAGTCCAGAATTCAGCCATCGTCTTACTCCGCCGCCGTCAGCAACTGGCCAGATGCCAGGCGAGAGCATTCCGCCATGACGGCTGACGCGCGCGCGATCGGGTTGGTGAGGTAGAAATCCTCAATGGGACTCTTGAACGGCGCCTTGTCGATGGCGCCGCCCTTCCCTGCGAGAATCTTGATGCCGGTGGCATCGCCGGCCTCGATCTGGTCGAGGCGCATCAGATGCGGCACCTGCTTGAAGATCGCCTGCCGCAACTGGGCCAGCGAGTCGAAAGGCAGCTTCTTGCCGAGCACGTCCGACAGCGCGCGGACGATCGCCCAATCCTCGCGGGCATCGCCCGGCGGGAAGCCGGCACGCTCCGCCATCTGCACGCGGCCTTCGGTGTTGACGTAGAGGCCGGACTTCTCGGTATAGGCAGCGCCGGGCAGGATCACATCAGCGCGGTGCGCGCCGCGATCACCATGGGTGCCGATATAAACGACGAAGGCGCCGGCGGCGACCTCGACGTCATCGGCGCCGAGCGAGAACACGACATCCGCGCCGCTGGCGATAGTGCCGCCGGTGAAACCGATATCGAGCGCGCCGACGGTCGACGCCGCCGAATGCAGCACGGCGAAACCGTTCCAGCCGTCCTTGATCGCGCCGATGTCGGAAGCAAGTTTTGCGGCCTGCGCCAGCACCGCTGCGCCATCGGCCCGCGAAGTCGCGCCCGCACCGACCAGCACGATCGGGTTGCTGGCGTTCTTGAGCACGTCCGCGAAAGAGTGCTTGCCGGCGGCCACATCGGCCAGCGTCTCGGGGCCGGCGCCGAGGTGCTCATAGCGATAGGTCAGATCGGCCTTCTCGCCTATCACGCCGATCTTGAGCTTGCCACCGCGCCACGCCTTACGGATGCGGGCGTTGAGCACCGCCGCTTCCTTGCGCGGGTTGGAACCCACGATCAGCAGCGCGTCGGCCTGCTCGATGCCGACGATGGTCGGGTTGAAGATGTAGGACGCGCGGCCCGCGCCGGCATCGAAGCCGGCGCTCGCCGGCGTCGCGACATTGGCCGAGCCCATGGAGGCCAGCAGCGCCTTGATGGCGAACATTTCTTCGACGGCGGCGAGATCGCCGGCAATGGCGCCCACCTTGTTGCCGGCGGCTGCGACCTTCGCGGCAATGGCACCGAAAGCTTCGGTCCAGGTTGCGGCGCGCAGCTTGCCGTTCTCGCGGATGTAGGGACGATCGAGGCGCTGGGTGCGCAGGCCGTCCACCACATGGCGGGTCTTGTCCGAAATCCACTCCTCGTTCACCGCCTCGTTGACGCGCGGCAGGATGCGCATCACTTCGCGGCCGCGGGTATCGACGCGAATCGCCGAGCCGACCGCATCCATCACGTCGATGGACTGGGTCTTGCCGAGCTCCCACGGACGCGCCGCGAACGCATAAGGCTTCGAGGTCAGCGCACCGACCGGACAGATGTCGACGAGATTGCCCTGCAGTTCGGACGTCAGCGCCGTTTCGAGGAAAGAGGTGATTTCCATGTCCTCGCCGCGGCTGATGGCGCCCATTTCCGGCACGCCGCAGACTTCGGCGGCGAAGCGGACGCAGCGCGTGCACTGGATGCAGCGGGTCATCGAGGTCTTGACGAGCGCGCCGAGATACTTGTCCTCGACGGCGCGCTTGTTCTCGGCGAAGCGGCTGGTGTCGACGCCGTAGCCCATCGCCTGATCCTGCAGGTCGCACTCGCCGCCCTGGTCGCAGATCGGGCAATCCAGCGGATGGTTGATGAGCAGGAACTCCATCACGCCTTCGCGGGCCTTCTTGACCATCGGCGAACGCGTGGAGATTTCGGGCGGCTCGCCGTTCGGGCCGGGACGGCAATCACGCACGCCCCAGGCGCAGCTCGCGACCGGCTTCGGCCCGCCCTTCACTTCCACCAGACACATGCGGCAGTTGCCGGCGATCGACAGCCGCTCATGATAGCAGAAGCGCGGAATCTCGGCGCCTGCCGCTTCGCATGCCTGCAACAGCGTGTACTCGGCGGGGACATCGATCTCTTTGCCGTCGATGATCAGTTTCGTCATTGTTCTTACTCCGCCGCAACCAGACGCGCGGGATCGAGGACACCCTGGTCGTCGAGCGAAGCCTTGCGGCTGAACTCGTCCATGCGGCGTTCGATCTCCGGGCGGAAGGCACGGATGAGGCCCTGCACCGGCCACGCGGCCGCATCGCCGAGCGCGCAGATGGTGTGGCCTTCGACCTGTTTGGTGACTTCGAGCAGCATGTCGATCTCGCGCCTGTGGGCGCGTCCCTCGACCATGCGGCTCAGCACGCGCCACATCCAGCCGGTGCCTTCGCGGCACGGGGTGCACTGGCCGCAGCTTTCATGCTTGAAGAAATAACTGATGCGGGCGATCGCCGCGACGACATCGGTGGACTTGTCCATGACGATGACGCCGGCGGTGCCGAACGACGACTTCACCGCACGGGTGCCGTCGAAATCCATGATGAGTTCTTCGCAATCCGCCGCCGGGATCAGCGGGCACGACGCGCCGCCCGGAATGATCGCGAGCAGATTGTCCCAGCCGCCACGAATGCCGCCGCCGTGCTTCTCGATGAGTTCCTTGAACGGAATGCTCATGGCGTCCTCGACGACGCAGGGCGTGTTGACGTGGCCGGAGATGCCGAAAAGCTTGGTGCCGACATTGTTCGGACGGCCGATGGCGGAGAACCACGATGCGCCGCGGCGCAGGATTTCCGGCGCCACCGCGATGGACTCCACATTGTTCACCGTGGTCGGGCAGCCATACAGACCGACATTGGCCGGGAACGGCGGCTTCAGGCGTGGCTGGCCCTTCTTGCCTTCGAGGCTTTCGAGCAGCGCGGTTTCCTCGCCGCAGATGTAAGCACCGGCACCGTGCGCGACATAAAGGTCGAACGGCCAGCCGTGAATGTTGTTCTTGCCGATCAGATTGGCCTCATAGGCCTGATCGATGGCGGCCTGCAGATGCTCGCGCTCGCGGATGAATTCGCCGCGCACATAGATGTAGCAAGCGTTCGCGCCCATGGCGAAACTGGCGATCAGACAGCCCTCGACCAGCGTATGCGGATCGTGCCGCATGATCTCGCGGTCTTTACAGGTGCCGGGCTCGGACTCGTCGGCATTGACCACGAGATAGCTGGGACGGCCGTCCTTGCTCTCCTTCGGCATGAAGGACCACTTCATGCCGGTCGGGAAGCCGGCGCCGCCGCGGCCGCGCAGGCCCGACGCCTTCATCTCGTTGATGATCCAGTCGCGGCCCTTGTCGATGATGGCCTTGGTGCCATCCCAACCGCCACGACGGCGCGCGCCTTCGAGACCGAAGTCGTCGAGACCGTAGAGATTGCGGAAGATGCGATCCTTGTCGTCGAGCATGGCTTCCTCGATCAGCGATTGGTTTGCTTGAAGGCGAGCATCGCGGCGCCACCGCCGAACACGACACTCCACAACAGGCTGGATTCAAGCGTGGCGTTCAGAAAGTAACGCTGCAGCAGGAAAATGAACGCGGCCGCGACCACGGTGTGCAGCGAGACATACAACCACTTGTTCATGACGTCGGCATCCGGCTTCAATGCAACAGCTTTGGCGCGCGCCCGCTTCATTTGCCGGCCTCCTTCTTCAGAGCTGCACCGCTATCCTTCAAGACGCGCGGGCCGCCGACGGGAGCGGCATGCTGGCGATCGATCTGCGGCCCCGGCTTCGGCGGATTGCCCGAGGCGAAACCGTCGATCAGCTTGTTCATGCTGTCCTTGGTGAGATCCTCGTAAGTGTCTTTCCAGATCATCACCATCGGCGCATTCACGCAGGCGCCGAGGCACTCGACCTCCTCCCACGAAAAATCGCCGTGTTCCGACAGATGGAAGGGATCATGATGGATGCGATGCTTGCAGACATCGATCAAGTCGCCCGCGCCGCGCAGCATGCAGGGCGTGGTGCCGCACACCTGGATATGCGCCTTCTTACCGACCGGCTGCAGCTGGAACATGGTGTAGAAGGTCGCGACCTCCATCACGCGGATATACGGCATCTCCAGCATGTCGGCGACGTAACGGATCGCAGCCTCGGAAATCCAGCCCGCATGCTGCTCCTGCGCACGCCACAGGATCGCAATCACCGCCGAAGCCTGCCGGCCGGGCGGATACTTCTCAATCTGCTTCTTCGCCCACGCCAGATTCTCCGGCGTGAATTCAAACGAAGCGGGCTGCTGTTCTTTCGGGGCCAAACGGCGGACGGACATGTTCGATCTCTCAGTGAGTGCGGCGCGCCGCACTCGCATTCAGGCTATTGAAGCGATCGAGCCAGAACGCACTCGCGGTGCCGAACACATTGTAGCCAACGTGCGTGGACACCTTGATGCGATCGAGAATCGAAAGCTCGGTCACGGTTTCGAAACGATTGGTGGCGGGATCGTGCACGATCAGTTCGAGCGGCGTTTGATCCAGGATGTAGCGCGAGACCGTGTGAAGCGGGTCATTGCCGTGTTCTTCGCACATGACGACCGAGTCGCCCTGCAGCAGACGCGCGCTGCCCTTGATGGCCTCGATCTCGACGCCTTCGACGTCGAGCTTGATGAGATACTTCCCGCTCATCGACAGCTTGCCGTCGTCGAGCAGGTTATCGAGCGCGATCACCGGCACTTCCTCACCGGCGGTCTGATCGCCGGCGATGCTGAACGCCTCGTGCTTGGTGCCCGACAGACGCGCGATGCCCCGGTTAGAGCCGATCGCGCATTTGATGATCTCGAAGCGATCGCCGTTGAGCCGCGCGTTGTCGGCCAGCTTGGCGAAATTGGCCGCCGACGGCTCGATGGCAATCGCCTTATGCGCGCCGAACGGCGCGCTCGACACCAGCACCGACCAATAGCCGTAGTTCGCGCCGCAATCGAGCAGCGTGTAATCGACGCTGATTGAGTCCTTGAACAGCAGTTCAAGCTCGTCTTCGTAAGAGAACGTCGGATTGAGCAACTTGCTCCAATACCCGTCGCCGAACGGAAACGCGAACAGCGCATCGGCGTTCAGCTTCACGACGAGATCGCGCGCCGGCAGCACGGTCCTGCGCATCAGGTTGGCGCACATATTGTAGCCGCGATGCGAGAACGTCGACGAAATCTTCGAGCCGACCACCAGCACACACGCCATCGTGCGTTCCCAGAGGTTCACCCCTTGGAGAATGCCGGAAGAACGATCGAACTGGATGGGCGGCGTCAATGTCACCGATCGACCTCTCCGAACACGATGTCGATGGAGCCGAGAATGGCCGACACGTCGGCCAACTGATGCCCGCGGCAGAGGAAATCCATCGCCTGCAGATGCGCGAAGCCCGGCGCGCGGATCTTGCACTTGTACGGCTTGTTGCTGCCGTCCGAAACCAGATACACGCCGAACTCGCCCTTCGGCGCTTCAACGGCCGCATACACTTCACCCTCGGGCACGTGCACGCCTTCGGTATACAGTTTGAAGTGATGGATCAGCGCTTCCATCGAGCGCTTCATTTCGCTCCGGCGCGGCGGGAAAATCTTGTTGTCCTCGACGGCGACCGGCCCCTGCCCGTCCGGCGCGCGCAGCTTGGCGACGCACTGCTTCATGATGCGCGTCGCCTGGCGCATTTCCTCGACGCGGATGCAATAGCGGTCGTAGCAGTCGCCGTTCTTGCCGATCGGAATGTCGAATTCCATCTCGTCATAGCATTCGTAAGGCTGCGCCTTGCGCAGATCCCACGACGCGCCGGAGCCGCGCACCATCACGCCGGAGAAGCCCCACTTCCAGGCATCCTCCAGCTTGACCACGCCGATATCGACGTTGCGCTGCTTGAAGATGCGGTTGCCCGTGAGCAGCGTCTCGAGATCGTCCAGCACCTGCGGGAACGCATCGCACCAGGTATCGATGTCGTCGATCAGCGCGGGCGGCAAGTCCTGATGCACGCCGCCGACGCGGAAGAACGCGGCATGCATGCGCGAGCCCGAGGCGCGCTCATAGAACACCATCAGCTTCTCGCGCTCCTCGAAGCCCCACAGCGGCGGGGTGAGCGCGCCGACGTCCATCGCCTGCGTGGTGACGTTGAGCAGATGCGACAGGATGCGGCCGATTTCCGAATACAGCACGCGGATCAACTGGCCGCGACGCGGCACGGTGATGCCGAGCAGCTTCTCCGCGGCGAGACAGAAGGCATGCTCCTGATTCATCGGCGCGACGTAATCGAGGCGATCGAAATACGGAATCGCCTGCATATAGGTCTTCTGCTCGATCAGCTTCTCGGTGCCGCGATGAAGCAGACCGATATGCGGATCGACGCGCTCGACGATTTCGCCGTCGAGCTCCAGCACAAGGCGAAGCACGCCATGCGCCGCCGGATGCTGCGGGCCGAAATTGATCGTGAAGTTACGGACGCCGGGCTGATCGTTCATCGGACGCTCCGCGCCGAGGCGAATAGCGAATGGCGAATGGCGAATGGCATCATCTGGCAGCCTTGTCCTGCAGAGACCTTATCAAGGCCCGCAGCATTTTGCCCAAGCTGTCGCACTGGGCGAGGATTGTCTGAGAGGCGGCAGGCGAAATAAGTCCGACGCGCTCCGCCAAAATCAAATGTGTCTCCAGCTCTTTCAACGATCCTTGCGAAACTCGGAGAAACTGAATGAAACTTCCGGTACTCTCCCGACCATGTCCCTCTGCGACGTTCGCAGCGATCGAACCGGCCGCGCGCCTGATCTGCGCTGTCAGCCCGAACAACTCGTCGCGCGGAAACGCCTGCGTCAGACGATAGCACGCCTCGGCCACGGACATGGCTTCCTGCCACACCCGCAAGTCCCGATACGAACTGATGGTCGGCTCGCTCAACGCTCATCCCTATTCGCCACACACCATTCGCCATTCGCTATTTCGCCGCCTTCTCGTCGCCGGGCAGCACCGGATAGTCGGCGCCTTCCCATGGCGACAGGAAGTCAAACTTGCGGAATTCCTGATTGAGCCGGACCGGCTCATAGATCACGCGCTTTTCCTGATCGTCGTAACGGACCTCGACAAAACCGGTGAGCGGAAAGTCCTTGCGCAGCGGATGGCCGTCGAATCCGTAGTCCGTCAGCAGACGGCGCATGTCGGGGTGGCCGACGAAGATCACGCCATAGAGATCATAGGCTTCGCGCTCGAACCAGTCGGCGCCCGGAAACACGTCGATGATCGACGGCACCTGCGTGGTTTCCGATGCAGCAACCTTCACGCGCAGACGCACATTCAGGAATGGCGACATCAGATGATAGACGACGTCGAACCGCTTCTCGCGGCCGGGATAGTCGACCGCAGTAGCATCGGTGAAGTTGACGAAACGGCAGCCGGGATCGTCACGCAGAAAGCGCATGACCTCGACGATGGCAGACGCTTCCGCAACGATCGTCAGCTGGCCGTACGCGACCGAATGCGCGAGAGCGGCACCCGGAAGGGCGCCGACAATCGTCTGACCCAGTGTGTCGAGTCTCACATCGTCCATGACATAGCCTTAAAGGTTCGCAGTCTTAGCGCTCGATCGTTCCGATGCGCCGGATCTTCTTCTGCAGCAGCAGCACCCCGTAGAGCAGCGCTTCTGCGGTGGGCGGGCAGCCGGGCACATAGATGTCGATCGGCACGATGCGGTCACAGCCGCGGACCACTGAGTAAGAATAGTGGTAGTAGCCGCCGCCATTGGCGCATGACCCCATCGAGATCACATAGCGAGGCTCCGGCATCTGGTCATAGACCTTGCGCAGCGCCGGCGCCATCTTGTTGGTCAGCGTGCCGGCGACGATCATCACGTCCGACTGGCGCGGCGACGCCCGCGGCGCGAAGCCGAAGCGTTCGACGTCGTAACGCGGCATCGACACCTGCATCATCTCGACCGCGCAGCAGGCGAGACCGAAGGTCATCCACATCAGCGAGCCGGTGCGCGCCCAGGTGATCAGATCATCCGCCGCAGCGACGAAGAATCCCTTGTCCGACAGCTCGGCATTGACCTCGAGGAAATACGGATCGTTCGCGCCGACCGGCTTGCCGGTGGACGGATCGATGATGCCACGCGGCGCCTGCGCGATCGCAGGAGTCGTTGCAGTTGCGGGGCTCAATCCCATTCGAGCGCGCCTTTCTTCCATTCATAGGCGAAACCGATGGTGAGCACGCCGAGAAATACGATCATCGACCAGAAGCCGGTGATACCGACTTTGCCGAACGCCACCGCCCACGGAAACAGGAACGCGACTTCGAGGTCGAAAATGATGAACAGAATCGCCACCAGATAGAAGCGCACATCGAATTTCATACGCGCATCGTCAAAAGCATTGAATCCGCATTCATAGGCGGACAGCTTTTCCGGATCGGGCTGCTGGTAGGCGACGAGGAATGGCGCGATCAGCAGGGCCAGACCGATGACGGTGGCGATGCCGATAAAGACCACAAGAGGAAGATAATTCTGCAAGATGCCGTTCATCGGCGATCCCTAACCCCATGGCGCGAAAACCGCCACAGATTCGAACATTGGAATGGTTCTGAGCCTTAGCGCAGCGCAACAAGCCATGCAAGACGAGCGGTGTTGACAGTTTTCCGCCCTGCTATGCACGATACGCCGTGTTGCCGAACCCGACCGCCGCCGCCCGGATCGTACTCATACTGGCGCCATGCGACAGAAATTTGCGACGAACGCTGGCCTGCCGGAATCGTTTCGCGCTGCTTTCCGGGCCGCCGACGTTTAGTCAACACAGCGAACGTTGCCGGGATCGCCCCACCACACGCGGATACGGCCGTTCGGACAGACCGCGGACGCCGGCTTCGCGCTTTGATGGCCGGCGCATGACCGGCAACGACTGAAAAAAGACGTAAGCGCCACCCAAGCAGCCGCAAGGGACGGCGCCGAAATTCAACTTGGCAAGACCGCACAGATTCGATAAAGAACAAAAGAAGAACAATGTCGCAAGTCGTTGTTAAGCCGAATCTGACCGGAGGCTTCCGTGACCCAAGCCCAGCTGTCCGCCCCATCGGTGATCGTTGCATCCTATGACACCGACACCCTCCTCGACCGGCTGTCCGGCCCGATGACCCACGGCCAATCGCTGACGCTGAAGTCGCTGGCGATCGAAGCCTATCAGCCCAGGCAGTTTGAAAAGGAACTGACCCGCGCTGAAGCCGCACGGCGGATCCAGGCCCTGCGCGACGAGATCGCGCTGGCCGATTCGTTCTGACGAAGCGGCTCTGGCGCGAAATTTCAGCAACCGCATCGCGGCAGGCTCTCGCGGCCGCGCCGAAAACCTCCCTTCCCTCATCTTTGTTCAACAAAATCAGGATCGCAAAGAATCGATCTTTGGTGGTTCATTTTTACATAGCAACCATTGATATGTTTTATTTTCGTACACAAATAATAACATGAAGATCGTATGGGATGAACCGAAGCGCCGGAGCAACCTCGCCAAGCACGGCTTGGACTTCGCTTCTTTGACCGTCGAGTTTTTTGAAGCCGCCCG
>Ga0153956_1001430_pt1 | contig 20820 bp, 19 predicted proteins | sample TSFL040MetaG_FD_104704 | JGI IMG/M metagenome (GOLD analysis project Ga0153956, IMG submission 104704) | Attine ant fungus gardens microbial communities from Florida, USA - TSFL040 MetaG | ecosystem: Host-associated > Fungi > Mycelium > Unclassified | place: USA: Florida, Wekiwa Springs...
CGATGGCTGGTCGCAGAGTTCAGGAGCGTCTTTCGAGAGTGGCCGCCCCATGCACCGAAGCTGGGAACGGCGACTCGCATCTCCGCACGGTCAGCATACAATCGGCGCACTCCTCTTCCGCGAATCATCCCAAACAGCGACAGTTTGAAAATCAATCACGAACAAGCCGATAAAAAATTAACAATAGAACAAGGTTACCAAGTTTTACTTTCTCGCGAAGTCGCCCCGATCCTCGAAAGGACTCGACGGTTCTGAGAGGAATTTTTGATGAGCCCCGTCAAACGGCGCCATGCGAGTGGCGCGCCTCGCTAAAAACGGCCTTCGGCGAGGGACGGTTTGAGCCTTTGAAGGCTCCGGCTCTATGGTGCGATCGCCTTGATCCGGCATCCGCAACTGCTTGATATGTCCCTACCATGTCGGCTGGGCGCGACGTGTTGCTGGGTCATGAGGCATGGTGGGCCGCGACAGCAAGAGTGCCGACAATATCGGCGCTGAGCGTGCCGATGAGGCGCCGACCATCCGGGCTGCAAGGTTAAGCAGGTTGTGAAGCATCGGGCTGCTGTTGTTGGGCGACCAGACCGCCGAAAAAGAGATGGCTTCGGGTTCGTCGGTGATCGGCAGGAAAACGACATTCGCCGTGTTCGTCGCCACGGCTTCCTCGGCAAAGAGCGAAATGCCATGCCCCCCGCGATCATCGACAATAGCGCGCTGCGCCCTACATCGACGCGGATGATCGCGGGTGTCAGCCATTTTCCCGCCGAGCGGTTCACGATCAGGTCGTAGACCTGCGGGCCGGTGCCACCGTGGCGGACGAGGAAGGTTTCTCCGGCAAGCTGCGGCCACTCGACCCCTGCGCTGCGCGATAGAAGCTAAGATATTCCGCAACCGCGAGCGTCTGGATCAAGGCGGCCATCGGAATACGATGGTGCAGAACAGACGCATGGAATGGCTCCGCTTGCTTCATCGGGCGACGGCGCATATCGCTCTCGCCCCTTATTCGCCGTCCGGCTTCTTGCGGGCGATCAGAACGATGAGGACGGCCGCAACGATGACGGCGACAAGATTGTAAAGCATCGCACCGGAGAAGGCGGCGGCATAGTGGCTCGCCTTGGCGGTGCCTTCGCCCGTTTCGTTGCCGAGAATGCTGACGAAGAAGATGCCGACGATGGAAATGCCGAACCCGCCGCCCAATTGCTGCATGGTGGAGATGAACCCCGCCGCCATTCCGGCGTGGCGTTCCTCGACATAGCCGATCACCAGATTGAGCAGCGGTGTCATGGACAGCCCTTGCCCGAAGCCGAACAGGACGAGCGGCGGCAGGAGAGCGAAGGTTTCGGTGCGGTCGTGGATGCCGGAGGCGGTGACGATCAGCCAGCCGATCCCGGCGGCGTAGAGCAGCGCGCCGCCCGCAATGCCGATGCTGCCGAACCGCGCGACCAGCTTCGGCGCGACCAGCGACGCGATGACGAAACCGACACTCGCCGGGGCGAACAGGGTGCCAGCCTCGAACGGGGTCAGGCCAAGGCCGGACTGCACCAGCAGGGCGAAGCATAGAAAGAGCGAGGCGGCGGTCGAATAGATCAGCAGGACCACCAGCGATCCCACGGAGAAGCCGGTATTGCGAAACAGGTTCGGGTCGATGGCCGGATCGCCGCCGCGCTTCGCCACGCGGTTCTCCCACATGAGGAAGGTCGCCAGCAGCAGAACCGACGCGGCCATGCTGATCCATGTCCAGAGCGGCCAGCCGATATTCGGGCCTTCCAGAAGCGGCAGCAACAGGAGCAACAGCCCCGCCGTCGCCATGCAGATGCCCGGCCAATCGACGCGCAGCGCATCGGGGGAACGGGATTCCGGTATGATCCGCGCCAGCAGCACGGCGACGATGCCGATCGGCACATTGATGAGGAAGATGATCCGCCAGCCAAGACCGAACAGATTGCTCTCGACGATGAAACCACCCAAAACCTGTCCGGCGATGGCGGCCATGCCCAACGTCATGCCGAGCAGACCGAAGGCGCGGCGACGGCCCGCATCGTCATACAGGACGCGCAACAGCGCATAGACTTGCGGGAACAGGAGCGCGCCCGCGCTGCCTTGCAGGAGACGGGCGACGATCAGACTGGTGGCGTTCGGGGCGATCCCACAAAGAAGCGACGCCGCGGCGAAACCCGCCATGCCGAGAACGAACAGGCGGCGGCGCCCATGACGGTCGCCGAGCCGCCCGCCCGCAAGCAGCAGCACGCCGAAGGCCAGCTCGTAGCCGGCGATGACGAAGCCGATCTCGGCAAAGCCCGCGCCAAGGTCGGTCTGCATCGACGGGATTGCGACGTTGACGACGAACAAGTCGAACACGGTGATGAACCCGCCGAGCAGCAGGACGGCGAGTGCGAGCGCGGACGGACGTGCTCTTGATGGGGAGGATGGGCGGTCGACGGTCATGGCAACTCCAATGGTCTTGAAGTTGCATCGCACGCGCCTTAAACTGTTACTATGGAACAAATTATAGTATTACTATGAGCGATACGCTGGACAATCGGCTTGACCGCACACGCATCGAACTGGCCGATTTTCTCCGGCGTCGGCGGGAAAGCCTCTCACCGCTCGATGTCGGATTGCCGGCCGGCAAGCGGCGGCGGACGCCGGGCCTTCGCCGCGAGGAAATCGCGGCGCTCGCTGGCGTCGGCATCACCTGGTATACGTGGTTGGAACAGGGCCGTGCGATCAAGGTGTCCTCGACCTTCCTCGACAATATCGCCCGCGTCCTGAAACTGGATGAGATAGAGCGGCGACACCTCTTTCTTCTCGCCCATCAGCGCCCCCCGGCCATGGCCGGACAGGCATGGTGCGAACTGCCGCCGCTGGTTCGCCGACTGCTGGACGATCTGACGCAACGCCCGGCCTATGTGCTGAACCTGCGATGGGACGTGATCGGGTGGAACGCCGCCGCTGATCGGCTGTTCGGCTTCGGAGAACGTGATCCGTCCGAGCGGAACACGCTATGGATGATGTTTGCCGACGAGCGGCTGAGTAGCCGGATTGTCGAATGGTCCGTCCAGGCTCCGCAGATACTGGCCAGCTTCCGGCGCGATTTCGCGCAGGCCCCGGAAGACGAGACTATGCTGTCGCTGGTCGAGGCGTTGGAGCAGGTTTCTCCCTCGTTCCGAAGCCTGTGGAATCAGCATGACGTGCATGGCCGCTGCGAAGGTCGCCGTAGCTTCATGGTCGACGGATTGGGTCCGGTGGCGTTCGATCACTCGTCCTTCATCGTGGATCAGGAAAAGCATCTGCGCCTTGTGTTCTATGCTGCCGTTCCCGGCCAAGACGCCGGTTCGGTCTTTGACGCGACTATCATGGGCGCGTTGCCTGTCCCGCACATTCGAGCAGTTTCATAAGCGCGGGGTTGCCATTGATCGGCGACCAGACGCTATCCTGAATCTGCCGGTGGAAGAAACAACGCCATTCAGAAACCGACATGGCCCGCTGCCGCGTGATCTTCATGGCATGGGTGGAAGGTTCCCGACGTTAAGCTCAGCGTATCGAATCGGATGCGACCGGCTTCGGTCGGATGCGGATTTCGTCATTGGTGCTCAAGGGCGCGCCTCCGGTTAAAATCGTAGAAAATCGGGCTTGCGGCGGTCATGGTGCCGGTCGAAACCCTGCAAAGCCAAGGCGTTGCGCCAAATCACGGCACTATAGCGGTAAAATGTGGGGTGCCGGAAGCAGCAGCCTAACCAGTGTGCAGACAACGATAATTACCAGAACTTTGGCAATGTAGTGCCATGTACCTTTATCTTGCCCTCTTAAAATTCGCCCCTTTTCGCCCAAAAGGCCAATTTCCGATTCTGCACGAAACGCGCCATTCTCGGTATTGAAACAGCAAAAGTAGCGCGCAGGCAAAAACACATAACTGCAACGGCCAATCTGCAAAGGTGCCGCCGGTTTCCGGCCAGGCCGGCATATGCTGCGTGACGCCCGGCCTGTCGCCAACAGGTAGTTGGACCCGTACAAGCGCAGCCGTACAAGCGCCGCCAACGTGCCATTCCACCACCGGCAGGCCGCACGATGAAACACGTCAGCTCCTGTAATTGCACTGACGGAGCGGACGAACAGCCCGCCGGAGCGACCGCCAAGGGCGGCATTCAGGATCAGATCATTGAAGGCGTCTATACCGTCGCGGAGGACTTCCCGCGCCTGATCGACGCCAGCGAGACCATGAAGCCGGCCGCGGGCTATATCGACGGGAAGAAGCAGCTTTCGCTAAACCGTTGCCATTTGATCTTGCGCGCCGTGCCATTTGATTTTGCGCGCTATAGTTACAGACGCTTGTTGCCGCAACAGGGGGGAAATCGGCGGCGATTGGCGTGCCCAGAAGCGGACTGAAATGGCGGAGCCGGAGGGATTCGAACCCTCGATACCCTTTAACAGGTATGCCGCTTTAGCAAAGCGGTGCCTTCAGCCACTCGGCCACAGCTCCATCATCGCTGCATATGCCCGACACGAGCGTGAGCCGCAAGCGTCAGATCGCATCTCCATCAACAGCAAGATGAGATTTGCGACATTGACGCCCGGACCGGCGCTGTTTCGCCGGAAAACATCGCGTTGCCGGTGGGGGAGGCGGTGCCGCCTTGCGCGTGAGCGTGCCGCGAGATGTCGAAAACCGCTTTCCGAAGCAGGCATTCCGATTCGTGCGTTTGGCAGGCGTGATTCAATCGATTGCCGATATCGGCACGCGGCGCGCGTATTCCGCGATGTTTGTGACAGTTATATTAAACGTCAGAATACATATGCAGAAACAATGGCTTGTGGCGATTTTACCGTTATCTGCCCGTGTGATTTGGGCAACACCTCCCCGCAAATGGCTAAACCGCGGCTGCTTTGAGGCGTTCCAATGTTGCGAAGCGGAACACCTTGGGAGATGGTCTGCCTGCGACGGAGGGGGGCATCCCGAGGTCGTCCCGCTTTGGGTGATTTCTCCGTCGCTCCGCATCCGATTGATGCGAGCAGCGCCGAGGGTGAAGCGCCGGGCGGGTTGTCAGGGATCAAGGGGCTAGTCTTCAGGGTGCATCACCCCGCAGCGGACCTTCCCTAAAGCAACTTGGAGGTTACATGAACACGATTAAGAGCCTTATCCTGGGCTCTGCAGCGGGCATCCTCGCTGTGGGTGGCGCTCAGGCCGCCGATCTTCCCGTCAAGGCCAAGGCCGTTGAATATGTGAAGGTCTGCTCTCTCTACGGCGCGGGTTTCTACTACATCCCGGGCACCGACACCTGCCTGAAGATCGGCGGCTATCTGCGTGCTGACACCAGCTTCAACACGTCGGGCAGCTACGGCCAGCCGGAGTTCACCGGTAACGGTCTCTCGAACACCCGTTCGAAGGACTACTTCATCGGCCGTGTTCGCGCCAACCTGACCATGGATACGCGCACCGCCACCGAATACGGCGTGCTCCGTACCTACCTCAACACCCAGTTCCAGTGGACCGATAGCTCCGACACCATCGCCGGCGGCGCCATCGAAGTCGACTATGCGTTCATCCAATTCGCGGGCTTCCAGTTCGGTAAGGCCGTGTCGCAGTTCGACACCCAGTGGGTTCTGGCGCGTCCAACGATTTCATCGGGTGTGATCGGCGGTTCGGACAACACGACAGGCATCCCGCAGCTCGCCTACACCGCCAGCTTCGGCAACGGCGTGTCGGCCACGATCTCGGCTGAAACGCCGCGTCCGTATCGCAAGGGCTATGTTTACAACGACGGCACTTCGATTGGCGTCCCCGGCGGAACCTTGTTCACCGACTCGACTGCCGGCCAGATGATGCCGGACTTCGTCGCCAATCTGCGCCTCGACCAAGCCTGGGGTTCGCTGCACCTCGGCGCCGCGGTTCACCAGGTGGCCGCCAGCTATTACGGCTCCACCTCGACCTCCGGCAGCCCGGAAGACAAGTACGGTTGGGCTGTCATCGGCGGCTTCGAGCTGAAGAACCTGCCGACCGGCGCCGGCGATACCCTGCGCGGTGATATCACCTACGCTCAGGGCGCGACCCGCTACATCTGGGGCGGCACCTCGGACAGCAAAGGCATGGGCTTTGCCGTTTACAATGGCGATGGCGTTGCCTTCGGCAACTATCTCGACGCGGTGTTCTCAAGCCCGAACGGCGACCTACAGCTCTCCACCGACTGGTCGGCCCGTTTGTTCTATGAACACTACTGGAACCCGGCCTGGCGCACCTCGCTGTGGGGCATTTATGCCCGCCACGAGAACACCGATGCAGGCAACGCCGCTCTGATGAGGGGCTATAGCGCCGCATTCGGCAGTAGCCTGACTGGCAACGCGAACTTCAGCGTCTACCAGATCGGTTCGCGTACCGCCTGGACCCCGGTCAAGAACCTGACCATCTCGGCGGAAGTGTCGTACTTCTCGCTGCAGACCGACATGAGCGGCGTCGTTACGAAGAATCCATGGAGCAACAGGTCTGGCCAGAGCGCGATCATCGGCAACCAAGGCACCGTTGCCGGCCAGGTTCAGATCCTGCGCTCGTTCTAATATCGACCGCCTCACGGCGATCGATATCTGACAAACAAGATCCCCGGCAGGCGACTGCCGGGGATCTTTGTCGTTTGGTGTTGTGTACGGGAGCCCACCACGATTGATCAGCGACGCGCTGAGGCCGCTGGTTTCTCTCCCTCAAGCGGCGTAGCCGCGCAGTGGGGAGGGTGGATCAATCGCGAAGCGATTGAGACGGGTGGGGTGTTTCCACCGGCACCGAGCCTGCGGATGCGCCCCACCCGTCCGGCCTACGGCCGGCCACCCATGGCGGACGAATTCGTCCGCCAGACCCCACTGTACCGCTACGCGGCTTGGGGGAGGGAGGCGACCCGCCGCCGGTTGATCGATGCTATTCCACGCTGCTGCCGCGGCCGCGGTTGAGGTCGGCGTCGATCTGCAGTTTGGTGTTGCCCCCGAAGCGGGCGCGGTAAACCTGCAGGTTTTCCATGATGCGCTGGACGTAGTTGCGCGTCTCGGAGAACGGAATCAGCTCCACCCAGTCCACCGCGTCGACCTTCGGATCGCGCGGATCGCCGTAACGTTCGATCCATTTGCGCACGCTGCCGCGGCCGGCGTTGTAGCCGGCGAAGGTCATGATGTAGGAGCCGCGATAGTCGTCGAGTAGCCCGCCGAGTTCGGCGGCGCCGAGGGTGGCATTGTAGGCCGAGTCATTTCTCAGTCGCGAGAGATCGTAATGCGCGCCGTATTTTTTGGTGACATATTGCGCGGCGCTCGGCGTCACCTGCATCAGGCCGTAAGCCTTCGCGGGCGATACGACGGCGGGATTGAATGCGCTTTCCTGCCGCGCGATCGCATAGACGACCGCAGGCTCCACCTCCGGCCCGATCTGCCGGAAGTTCGGGATGCCGCTGACGGGATAGGCGTAGTGATCGAACGGCATGCCGCGGTTGAGCGCGGCCTTGCCGACCAGCAGCATGCCGCGTGCATCCTTGTTTTGCGCTGCCAGTTCGCTGAGGCCGAGCACGGCTTCGGGATCGCCGTTCTCGCCGATGTCGGCGAAGATCGGCACCGCGACCTCCCGCTCATCCAGCGCATACAGCAACTGCACGGCGCGGACGATCTCCAGCCGTTCGACGCCGCGCGCGCGGGATGTCAGCGATCCGCTGATGTCGAGCTGCGGCAGGCCGAGTTTGGCGCGTGCCAGCTGGCCGTAATAGCTGGTCGACTGCTCCGCAGCGTGCGTATAGGCGGCGCGGGCGTCCTGTGTGCGGCCGGCGGCTTCGGCGGCGCGGCCCTGCCAATAGCCAGCGCGTGCCACCGCGGTCGGATTGACGCTGCCGACGCCGATGCGCGCGAAGTGCTGCGCGGCTGTGGCAGGGTCTTTCAGGAAACGCAGCGCGATCCAGCCGGCCGTGAATTGCTGTTCGGTTTTGTAGACCTCGCGTGAGGGCGGGGCGGCGTCGCGTGCGACGATATAGGCGGCGCGCGGCTCGCCGACGTCGAGCAGCTTGCGCGCCAGCAGGCGCCGTTCGATCCACCATTCGTCGAGATTATGCAGGCGGCCGGGATCGCGTGGCACCGCCGACATCAGTCGTGCGGCCTCGCTGAAGCGGTCGTCGCGGCGCAGGAGCTGGATGCGGCTGAACAGATAGCCGGGGTCGCTGTGCAGTTCGGACGGCACCGCATCGAGCAGCGCCTTGGCGTTCGATGCATTCTTCGCCGCGGCAAGACGCGCGCGCGCCAGCGCCATCTGGGCGCCGCCCAGCCGTTTGGCCGAGCGCAGGCCGGCCGCGCCGTCGCTGCCATAGAGCAGCATGTCCATGCGCGCTTTGTAGTCGCCCGGCGTGATCAGGGCGCCGAACAGATCGATGACCGCATCTTCGGTGTCGCCCGAGATCGGATCGTTGCGCCAGGCATCGCGGATCAGCTGTTCGGCACTGGCGCGGTCGCCGCGGGCAAGCAGCGCCTTGGCGAGGGCAAACTTGCCTTTGGCCGAAATCGGCTTCTCGCTGTCGAAATAGGACAGGATCGCGCTGTCGTCGCGTTTGTCGTCCCACAGCGCGGCTTCGGCACGCCGGCGCAGGAAGGTCTGCGACGGCCAGCTCGGATTGGCGGCGATGAACGCGCGGTAGCGCTCGACCGATGCGTTATTGTCCTCGCTGCGCAGATAGACCCATTCGCCGAGTTTGCGCGCGACGGGATCGCCGATGGTCTGCACCGCCTGGCCGGCCTCCGCGCTCTTGCCCTTGCGGATCAGAGCGATGGCGCTCTCAAGCGTTTGCGCATCGGCCTGCGAGGTTGAACTGGTGGCGGCGATTGCGGCGCGGGCAGGCGGCCTCGCGGCGGGCGGTGCTGCCGTATGCAGGCGGGTGGGCGGCGGGACCGCCGGGGCGGGTTTAACTGTCGCGGCATGCGGGCGCGCGGGCGTGGCGGCATGTTTGGCCGCCGGTTTGGCGGCGGCCGGCTTCCTGATTGCCGTCGATTTGGAGGTTGCCGGCTTGGCGTTCGTCGATTTGTCGGCGGCCTGTTTCTTGGCTGCGGGCTTGGTCGCGCTGTTGTGCGTCGCCGGATGGGACTTCGGCTTCGCGGAGGTGCCGGCGGCGGTGGCTTCGAGGGCGGGAACGGAGACGCCGATCATCAGCGCCAGGGCTGTGCTCAGTACGGTCCGTCGTGTCGCAGGATTTGGGAGCAGTTGCGTCACGGTGTCTCCTCGCCGCGAATCAGAACTTTAAAGGCATTCCCACGATCTATTTGATTGAAAGGGTGACCAAATCGTCAATGCCCGCTGCCTCCGGCCGAGATGTGCCGTTCCATGGCGGCGAAATCGGGGCGAAAACGCCGCAAAACCGGCATGAAACCGCAAGGGGCGGTCTTTCGCTGCAGCCGCGAAGTCGGTAAGACTTGCAATTCGTTCAACAGGTTCAATCGAGACGGCGCAAGCCGCAGCGTGTTCGGAGCAGACCATGGCAGCCACCAAGACGATTTTCCGGGGGTCTTACACAGCTCTGGTCACGCCGTTCAAAGCCGGTGCGCTGGATGAGGAAGGGCTTCGCGCGCTGGTGAGCTGGCAGATCGCGGAAGGCAGCAACGGCCTGGTGCCGGTCGGTACCACCGGCGAGAGCCCGACCCTGAGCCATGAGGAACATTACAAGGTCGTCGAATGGTGTATCGACGAGGCCAAGGGCCGCGTGCCGGTGATCGCCGGCGCGGGATCGAACTCGACTCGTGAAGCCGTCGCCCTGGCCCGGCATGCCGAGAAGGCCGGCGCCGACGCCGTGCTGGTGGTGACGCCGTATTACAACAAGCCGACCCAGGAGGGCATGTATCAGCACTTCAAGGCGGTGAACGATGCGGTTGGTATTCCGATCATCATCTACAACATTCCGCCGCGCTCGGTGGTCGACATGTCCGTCGAGACCATGGCGCGCCTGTATGAGCTGAAGAACATCGCCGGCGTGAAGGATGCGACGGCCGATGTCGGCCGTGTGTCCAAGCAGCGTCATGCCATGGGGCCGGATTTCATCCAGCTCTCGGGCGAGGACATGACTGCACTGGCCTACATGGCCGCGGGCGGCCATGGCTGCATCTCGGTGACGGCGAATGTCGCGCCGAAGCTCTGCGCCGAACTGATGTCGCACGTGTTCAAAGGCGATTATGCCGGTGCCCTCAAGGTCCAGGATCGTCTCGCACCGCTGCACGATGCCATCTTCAAGGAGCCCGGCCTCGCCGGTGCCAAGCACGGCCTCAAGCTGCTCGGGCGCGGTGACGAGAGCGTGCGCCTGCCGCTGTTGCCGGTCACGGATGCGACCGGGCAGGTGATCCGCGGCGCGATGGTTCATGCCGGTCTGATCAACTAAACGTTGAGTGACATTCGCGTCGTCATCGCAGCTTATTTCGTCGATGGCGATGGATCACCAGAGCAATGAAACAAGAAGGGGCTGCGCATGCTGAAAGAGTTTCGTGATTTCGCGATGAAGGGCAACGTGATCGATCTCGCCGTCGGCGTGATCATCGGTGCGGCTTTCGGCGCGATCGTGTCCTCGATGGTCGCCGACATCATCATGCCGATCGTCGGCGCCGTCACCGGCGGCCTCGATTTCTCGAACTACTTTACCGGCCTCTCGAAGGCGGTGACGGCGACCAATCTTGCCGATGCCAAGAAACAGGGGGCGGTGCTCGCCTGGGGCAACTTCCTCACGCTCACGCTGAACTTCCTCATCGTCGCCTTCGTGCTGTTCATGGTGATCCGCGCGATGAACCAGCTGAAGCGCAAGGAAGAAGCCGCGCCGGCCGAGCCGGAGAAGCCGAGCGAGGAAGTCGCGCTGCTGACCGAGATCCGCGATCTCCTCAAGAAAGCCTGAGCTGCCTGGACCGGGCTGCGGGCCTTCCTATGTTTGGCGTCCGGAGCCTGCTTCATGTTCGGTGAAGCAGGCTCCGGAATATGTTTGAGCGCCGAAAGTTCGTTACGATGTCTGCGAAGAATGAACGCCCGATCAAGCTGATTGCGGAAAACCGCAAGGCCCGCTTCAACTACGCCGTGGAGGACACGGTGGAGGCGGGCATTGCCTTGACCGGAACCGAGGTGAAGTCGATCCGCAACGGCAAGAGCACCATTGCGGAATCCTACGCCGATCCGAAGGGCGGCGAGATCTGGCTGATCAACGCCAACATTCCGGAATATCTGCAGGCCAATCGCTTCAATCACGAGCCGAAGCGCCCGCGCAAGCTGTTGCTCCATCGCAAGCAGATCAACAAGCTGCTGGGCGCAGTGGAGCGTCAGGGGATGACCCTTATTCCGCTCAAGATGTATTTCAACGAGCGCGGCCGGGTGAAGCTGCAACTCGCGCTCGCCAAGGGCAAGCAGCTCCACGACAAGCGCGCCAGCGAGAAGGAGCGCGACTGGAGCCGCGAAAAGGGCCGGCTGCTGCGCGCGCGCGGATAGAGCCGGGCTTAGCCGCCCCGAACGAACGAGGATGCGATGACCCAACCGAACCTTACCGACGTTGATTGGAGCCGGATTCCCCCGCCGAAGGACGATGGCGGCGCGGCGCATCTCGTCGGCATGACGATTCCTTCCGTCGGCCTGCGTGCCACCGACGACACCGTCGTCGATCTGTCCGGGTTGAAGGGACGGACCGTGGTGTTCGGTTATCCGCGCACCGGCGAACCCGGCAAGATCGCGCTGGTCGACGACTGGGACATGATCCCCGGCGCGCGCGGCTGCACGCCGCAGACCTGTGCGTTCCGCGACCTGTTTGCCGACCTGCGCGCCGCCGGCGCGAAGCATGTGTTCGGCCTCTCGACCCAGAGCAACGACTATCAGATCGAGATGGCGTCGCGGCTGCATCTGCCGTTCCCGGTGCTGTCGGACGCGCAACTCGAACTTACGGATGCATTGAACCTGCCGACGATGGATGTCGCCGGCCTGACCATGATCAGGCGTCTCGCCATGATCGTCGATGACGGCAGGATCAGCCATGTGTTCTACCCGGTGTTTCCCCCGGACCGGAACGCGGGCGACGTGCTGGCCTGGCTGAAGGCCAATCCGGTTTAGTTGTCTGCTCGTTTTGCTTCGCCGGCCCTACCGCTTTCAGGATCGTCGGTGAAGGTAATTCGATCCGGTGCGATATCATGATCGGTAAAGTTGCGGCTGCGGGTGTTGTGGAGGCGGATGGAGGCTGTAACATTGCCCGGAGTTTGTCGGCATAAAGCCAGTCATGAGGCGGTATTATCCGGCGTTGATGAAGAAGCCTGTTAGCACCCAGTCCACATCAATGCTCACCGCCGCGTATCAACGGACGGCAGACGCTTATAGCAGGCGTGAATATCTCAAGGTCGTGAGCATTCTTAAGCCGGCCTTGATGAAGGCGCCCCGTTTCGCTGACGGGCATCATTTGCTGGGGCTGGCCTATGATCTCCAGAACAAGCATTCGGACGCAGAGAAAAGCATCAAAGCCGCGCTCGTCGTTCGGGAGGCCGCACAATACTATTTCAACCTCGGGCTGGTGCAGGCCGCTCTGGAAAATCACGACGGTGCGGTCGCGACGTATCGAAATGCGCTGCGCATGAATCCGAATGATGCAAAAGCGGCGAGCAACCTCGGCAATATTTGATGGCCCGATCGCATCATGCCGAAGCAGAGAAGCTGTATCGGCACGCGATAACGGTGCAGCCCGGTTACGCGATTGCGATCAAAAATCTCGGTGCGACGCTTCGCAGGCAGAAGCGATATGACGAGGCGGAAGAGGCATTGCGTCAGGCAATCACGGTTGATCCCAATTTTACGGATGCAATTCTGCAGCTTGCCGAAGTCCTGTCGGATCAGAGCTGACTTAAGGAGGCTGGTCCGCTTTTTGAGTCCGTCGACGGCTTCGGACGTCTGCAGTTTGCATGACGCAAGTATGCCGAGTGGGACCGGCTTCCGGAAATCGATGAAAACGTCTGGCGCGCGCCGTCGCGGTCGTCGGGGCTCATCGGCCCATGGGCTCCCATCAACATGCCGAGCCTCACGCCGGCCCGCCATCGATGCGCTGCGAAAGCTTATGCGATCGCGGAAGTTGCTGGCCTGACAACGGCTGCTTTGTGTACCGAGCTGGCGCCGAACACGGAAAAACTCCAGATCGGCTATCTTTCGTACGACTTCTTCGAGCACGCTACCATGCGTTTGCTCGCCGGCGTATTCGAGAGGCGTGACACGAACGCTTTCGACATTGTGCTGTTCTCTTACGGCCCGTGCAAAGAGGATGACTTCACGAAACGCATCGCGGAAACGGGCCTGCCTGTCATCGATATCGCTGCTCTGTCGGACCAGGCCGTAGCGGCTCTTATTCATGACAATAAGATCGATGTTCTGGTCGATCTGAAGGGATACACGACCGGCAGCAGGCTGGGCATTACGGCGCGCCGGCCGGCACCGATCATCGTGTCGTGGCTTGGTTATCCCGGTTCGCTTGGCCACGGGCGTCTGGCGGATTATATTATCGGAGACGATATCGTCACGCCGGCCGCGCGTGCCGATGACTTCAGCGAGCGTCTTGCACTGATGCCGCACACTTATCAGCCCAATGACGATAAGAGAGTGCTTCCGTCGGTTCCGCCTGGGCGGCAGACGGTTGGTCTGCCCGAGAAGGGGATGGTGTTTTGCAGTTTCAACCAGATGATGAAGCTGAATCCTGGCATGTTTGATGTCTGGTGTCGCTTGCTGACTGATACGCGCGACAGCGTTCTTTGGTTGCTTGATCCCGAATCCGATACGGCCAAGTCGAATCTTCTTCGCGTGGCGGGCCGTCACGGCGTTGCCGAACGATTGATATTTGCTCCGCAAGCCTCTCAGGTCGAGCATCTGACGCGGCTGCAATTGGCGGATATCGCCCTCGACACCTATCCCTGCAATTCTCACACGACCGCGAGCGATGCTTTATGGGCCGGTGTGCCGCTTGTGACTGTGATGGGCGATACTTTCGCCGGCTGCGTCGCGGCAAGCTTGCTGTCCGCGCACGGGCTGGGTGAATTGGTGTCGACGGATATCAACGGGTATTTCGAAAAGATCATCGGAATTGCCCATGATCCAGACTGGCTCCGGCGTCTGAAGCGACAGCTCATCGATCGCCGCGCATCGTCGCCGCTTTTCGATACGACGCGGTTCACAAGGGATCTGGAACAGCTCTATCGCGCCATCGTCAGCAACGAGCGTGCCGGAAGGCCGACGCGTGTCGTTCGTTCAGGATGAAGTCAGTCGCGCGGACCGAGAGTTTCCGTCTCACGTCAGCAGCAGGGTCGTGATCCCCTGCGCTTCGATCCGCTTCGCTGCTTTCTTATCGAACGACACGAAGGTCTCGCCGCCGAGCCATTGGCCGTCGAACGCGATAATACCGTCCGCAAAATCCCCGCCGGCGTCGAGGATCGCGAGTCCCGCTTCGATTGCCGGCCGGTTGGCGACGACGTTGCGCATGTCGAGGATTCGGCGGATCGCGCTGGAAATGTCCGGCTTCGCCACGCGGTAGCTTCGATCCAATACCCAGACGAATTCACAAAATACGTGGACGCTGATCGCGACCAGTTCTGCTTTTTCCAACGTTTCAGCCGCGGTTTGTTGCTGCGCCTCGTCGTCCCCGACGACGAGGCGCAGCAACACGTTGGTATCAAGGCTGATCTTCATTTATGCTTAATGCCGGCCATGCCGGCGGTCGCACCCGCCTTGGCGATCGCGTCGTTGATATCCTCGATCGAAAGCCGGGCGCCGTTGCCCTTGCCTTTGAGCATCCCGCTCAATTCGCGCCAGGAACCATTGCCGCTGTCGGCTTTCAACTCAGCCCGTCCATCGGGCAGCAGATCGAGCCTGATCTTGCCGCCGGGTTGAATGCCGAGATGCTTCAGCACGTCTTTCCGGAACGTAACCTGTCCGCGTGCAGTGACTGTCAATGTCGTCATGATGCGATCTCCGAACATCCGGGATTGTAAGGTGAAGTTGCATTATTCTCAATGCGGAGATCGACCATCCCATAGTGCTGTCGAAGCCCCAAACTCTCCCTGCATTCTGAAAGCATGTGAATCTTTTTCTATTGGCATGATGCCGTAGGGCGGATGGGCGCAGCACATCCGCCGCAGCGCTTGCGGCAAGCGATGGCGGCGGATGACATTCGTCATCCGCCCTACGGTCGAGCCTTGGCGAGGTCCGCCTTCACGCGGGCGAACACGGCGCGGAACATGTCGGGGGTCAGCACGCCGGTATTCGTGTTGTAGCGCGAGCAGTGATAGCTGTCGTACAGCTTGAAGCGTCCGGCATCGTGGACGGCGCCGTGCGCGAACGGGGCCGCCGCCGCGCGGATACCCAGCGTCTTCAGCATCGTGTCATGGGCCACGCGGCCGAGCAGCACGACGGCGCGCAGCCGCGGCATCGTCTCCATCGTCGCGATCAGGAACGGCCGGCAGGTGGCGATCTCCGCCGGAAGCGGTTTGTTCTGCGGCGGCACGCAGCGCACGGCGTTGCTGATGCGGCTGTCGGTCAATGTCAGGCCGTCATCCGGCCGTGCGTGATAAGTGCCGGCGGCAAAGCCGAAATGGAGCAGGGTGTCGTAGAGCAGGTCGCCCGCATAATCGCCGGTGAACGGGCGGCCTGTCCGATTGGCGCCTTGCGCGCCCGGCGCGAGACCGACGATCAGAAGCTGTGCATCCGGCGCGCCGAACGAGGGCACCGGCGCATTGAAGCCGTCAGGCTCGCGCGCGCGTAGCGCCGTGCGATAGTCGACGAGACGCGGGCAGAGCGGGCAGTCGCGCCCCGGATCGATGGACGTGTCGGCGGCGATCGTTGTTGCGACCACCGCCGGCTGTTGTCGGCTGAGCTGGGTCCGGGTCTTTTGCGTGCTAGTCTTCGAAATCGTCGCCACCCCTTGATGCCGCGGCGACCGAGCGCTGCAGGAATTGCGGCGTCTGGTGACGGGGCTCGCGCGGGGCAGGGCGTTCCGACGGATCGCGGCCGATCTTGGCCTGCAGCTCGACGAGATCGGTGAACACGTCGGCCTGGCGGCGCAGTTCATCGGCGATCATCGGCGGTTGGCTCGAAATCGTCGAAACCACCGTGACGCGAACGCCGCGGCGCTGCACGGCCTCCACCAGCGACCGGAAGTCGCCGTCGCCGGAGAACAGCACGATCTGGTCGACATGTTCGGCGAGTTCCATGGCATCGACGGCAAGTTCGATATCCATGTTGCCCTTCACCTTGCGCCGGCCGGAAGCGTCGATGAATTCCTTCGTCGCCTTGGTCACGACCGTGTAGCCGTTGTAGTCGAGCCAGTCGATCAGCGGGCGGATGGACGAGTATTCCTGATCCTCGATGATCGCCGTGTAGTAAAAGGCGCGGACGAGCGTGCCGCGGCTCTGAAATTCCTTGAGAAGTCGCTTGTAGTCGATGTCGAAACCGAGCGTCTTCGCTGTGGCGTAAAGGTTGGCGCCGTCGATGAAAAGCGCGATCTTATTAATGGATTGAGACATCAAGGTTTCTCATGGGTTTGTTGGTGTTTTTGGCGCAACGAATCCGTCGCAACGCGCTGGCATTAAAAGTCTTTCGTCCGCCTTCTGGCAGAGCGGGTTATCCGAAGGTCACGCAAAGGACGCAGCAGAAAAAAGCGACAATCACACTCCTCTGCCTGCGCAATAAAGCCTTTTAGTGGCCCCTAAGATGCCGAAAACACATTATTTTGCCGGTGGCTACTACCATATAATATGTCCAGGCCGCGTTAATGGTAATATAAGGGTGGCAAGTGGGGCTGCGCAGGCGGGATTCCAATTTCGTTCTTGCGCAGGATGCGAACCCGCTATACCTAGCCCGGAATAATCATCATTTTCGGTCCCCCAGCACACGGAGCGACATTTTATGGCGCGCGTTACCGTCGAAGATTGCATCGACAAGGTCGATAACCGGTTCGATCTGGTCCTCCTGGCCGCTCACCGGGCGCGGATGATCTCATCCGGGTCACAACTTACAATTGATCGTGATAACGACAAGAATCCGGTCGTTTCGCTGCGCGAAATCGCCGACCAGACCATTTCGCCGGAAGATCTCCGTGAGGAACTCGTGCACTCGCTGCAGAAGTTCGTCGAGGTGGATGAGCCGGAGTCGGACATGGTCCCGCTGATCGGCTCCGCCGGCGCCAGCGCCGATGCCGACGACACCGAGGTGGCTGTCGAGCGCATGACCGAGGAAGAACTGCTCAAGGGTCTCGAGGGCCTTGCTCCGCCGGAAGAACAGCCGGAAGAGGACGAGTAATCCGGTCACGTCGGATGCCGTTCGGCTCACCTTCGATCAACATCTCGCGCAAAGGCCCGGACAGCCGTCCGGGCCTTTGCTTTTTTTCATGGTTTCATGGAAACTTGTCGCAGTAAACGCAGGATCACTACTGACCGTATGGACATGACAAGGATGGCGACCTCGCGCGGCGATACACGGCAGGTGGAGGCCGCGAGCGAAACGGCCGCTCCGCCGTCGGCGCAGGCCGAAGCCCCGGCGGAGGCTCCCGCCAAGACCGCGCGCGGTTCCCGCGTGCGCATGATGCGGCAATACGATCTGGTCGAACGGGTTCGCTCGTACAATCCGAATACCGACGAGGATCTGCTCAATCGCGCTTACGTCTATGCCATGGTCGCTCACGGCGAGCAGACCCGGGCCTCCGGCGACCCGTATTTCACCCATCCGCTCGAAGTTGCAGCGATCCTGACCGATCTCAAGCTCGACGACGCCACCATTGTGGCGGCGCTGCTGCACGACACCATCGAGGACACCGAGGCCACCCGCGCCGAAATCGACAAGCTGTTCGGCCCGGATATCGGCGCGCTGGTCGAGGGGCTGACCAAGCTGAAGCGGCTGGAACTCGTCTCGCGCGAGGCCAAGCAGGCCGAAAACCTGCGCAAGCTGCTGCTCGCCATCGCCGACGATGTGCGCGTGCTGCTGATCAAGCTTGCCGACCGCCTGCACAACATGCGGACGATGGAGTTCATGCCGCCGGCCTCGCGGCGACGCATCGCCGAGGAGACGCTGGATATCTACGCCCCGCTCGCCGGCCGCATGGGTATGCAGGCGATGCGCGAGGAACTGGAGGAACTGTCCTTCAAGGTGCTCGACCCCGATGCGTATCTGGTGGTGGTGCAGCGGCTCGATGCGCTCACCGAGCGCAACCGCAACCTGATCGGCATGATCGAGAGCCATCTGTCGAGCAAGCTCGAGAAAAACGGGATCAAGGCGCGCGTGACCGGCCGCCGCAAGAAGCCGTTTTCGATCTGGACCAAGATGAAGCGCAAATCGGTCGGCTTCGAACAGCTCTCCGACATCTACGGTTTCCGCGTCATCCTCGACGATCTCGAAGCATGCTACCGCGTGCTCGGTGCGGTGCACACGACATGGCCGGTGGTGCCCGGCCGTTTCAAGGATTACATCTCGACGCCGAAGCAGAACGACTATCGCTCGATCCATACGACCGTGATCGGCCCCGGCAACCAGCGTGTCGAATTGCAGATCCGCACGGAGGACATGAACCGCATCGCCGAATACGGCATCGCGGCGCATGCCTTCTATAAGGAGGGCGCGGGGTCTCCGAACGAACGCCTGAAGCATGAATCGAATGCTTTCGCCTGGCTGCGCCACACCATCGGCATTCTCTCGGAAAGCACCAATCCCGAGGAATTCCTGGAACATACCAAACTCGAATTGTTCCACGACCAGGTGTTCTGCTTCACGCCGAAGGGCAAGCTGATCGCGATGCCACGCGCCGCCAATGTGATCGACTTCGCCTATGCGGTGCATACCGATGTCGGCAACAGCGCGGTGGGCTGCAAGATCAACGGCAAGTTCGCGCCGCTGTCGTCCGAGCTGCAGAACGGCGACGAAGTCGAGGTGCTGACGTCGAAGGCCCAGCAGGCGCCGCCGGCGGCTTGGGAGTCGCTGGCCATCACGGGCAAGGCGCGCGCCGCGATCCGCCGCGCGACGCGCACCGCCATGCGCGACCAGTATGCGAGCCTCGGCCGCCGGATCGTCGAGCGCCTGTTCGCGCGCGCCAAGATCGACTACGCCGACGACAAGCTCAAGGGCGCGCTGCCGCGCCTCGCGCGCGCGTCGATCGAGGATGTGATGGCGTCGGTCGGCCGCGGCGAATTGCGCGCAGCCGATGTCGCCCGCGCGATGTATCCCGACTACAAGGAGGAGCGCGTCGGCCGCTTCGCCGCCAACAAAAAGAGCACCGCGGACAAGGTCCGTTCGGGTGAGGGCGCCGGCAAGTTCACCTCGGTGATTTCCATCGGCGGCGTGAATTCCGATCTGCCGGTGCGGTTCGCGCCCAATGGCGGTGCCGTGCCGGGCGACCGCATCGTCGGCATCGTCACGCCGGGTGAGGGAATCACCATCTATCCGATCCAGTCGCCGGCGCTGCGCGAATTCGAGGAAGAACCCGAGCGCTGGGTCGATGTGAAGTGGGACGTGGACGATTCCTCGCCGCAGCGTTTCCCGGCGCGGCTGTTTCTGCAGAACGTCAACGAGCCCGGCAGCCTCGCGCAGATCGCACAGGTGATCGCCGATCACGACGGCAATATCGACAATATCAGCATGCATCGCCGCTCGCCCGATTTCACCGAGCAGACCATCGATCTCGGCGTCTACGACCTCAAACACCTCAGCGCGATCATCAACCAGCTGCGCGCGAAAGCGGTGGTGGCAAAGGTGGAGCGGGTGAATGGGTGACACAGCCCGTCATTCCGGGGCGCGTGCGCGTTGCGCATGCGAACCCGGAATCTCGGCATGGTGTGGTGCGCCACCGGAAACTCTCACGCCAAGATTCCGGGTTCGGTCCACCACCTGCGGCGATGGACCGCCCCGGAATGACGAGTGTGAGGGCGTCTCGCAATGACGGCTCCCGGTTGCTAGAAAGACGCCATCGACACTGCTGATCTTCGAAAGCCGCCCATGTCTTCGTCTTTGCGCCTCGGCGTCAATATCGATCACGTCGCCACCCTGCGGAATGCCCGTGGCGGCAGGCACCCAGATCCCGTGCGTGCCGCGCTGGAAGCCATCGCGGCCGGTGCGGACGGCATCACCGCGCATCTGCGTGAGGACCGCCGGCATATCCGCGATGCCGATATGGAGAGGCTGAAGGCGGAGATATCGAAGCCGCTGAATTTCGAGATGGCGGCGACGCCGGACATGGTGCGGATCGCGCTCGGCGTGAAGCCGCATGCGGTGTGCCTGGTGCCGGAGCGGCGCGAGGAACTGACCACCGAGGGTGGGCTCGACGTGATCGGCCAGCGCACGGCGCTGGCGCCCGTCATCGCGCGCTTCAACGACGCCGGCGTGCGGGTGTCGCTGTTCATCGCGGCCGATCCGAAGCAGATCGAAATGGCCGCGGCGCTGCGCGCGCCGGTGATCGAAATTCACACCGGCGCCTGGTGCGACGCCATTACCGACGGTGCGGCGGCGAAGGCTGAAAGCGAGTGGCAACGCATCGTCGCCGGGGCGAAGCTGGCGCAGTCGGCTGGGCTGGAAGTCCATGCGGGGCATGGGCTGGATGACGCCACTGCGGAGACGATCTCCGCGCTGCCCCAAATCAGGGAACTCAATATCGGCTACTACATGATCGGCGAGGCGCTGTTCGTCGGCCTGCCGGAAACCGTGCGCCGGATGCGCGCGGCGATGGCGCGCGGCGCTGGGAAGCGAGAGGGCGCATGATCATCGGCATCGGCTCCGACCTGATCGACATCACCCGCGTCGCCAAGGTGATCGCGCGCCACGGCGACCGTTTCCTGGATCGTGTCTTCACCGAGACGGAGCGTGCGCGC
>Ga0153956_1001431_pt1 | contig 20819 bp, 18 predicted proteins | sample TSFL040MetaG_FD_104704 | JGI IMG/M metagenome (GOLD analysis project Ga0153956, IMG submission 104704) | Attine ant fungus gardens microbial communities from Florida, USA - TSFL040 MetaG | ecosystem: Host-associated > Fungi > Mycelium > Unclassified | place: USA: Florida, Wekiwa Springs...
CAGCGCGGCCATTTCGATCTCGTTGTCGAAGTGGCCGATGTTGCCGACGATCGCGTTGTGCTTCATCTTCGCCATGTGGTCGACGGTGATGATGTCCTTGTTGCCGGTGCAGGTGACGAAGATGTCGGCCGCGCCGACGACGTCATCGAGACGCCGCACCTCGTAGCCCTCCATCGATGCCTGCAGGGCGCAGATCGGGTCGATCTCGGTGACGATCACCCGGGCGCCCTGGCCGCGCAGCGATGACGCGCAGCCCTTGCCCACGTCCCCGTAGCCGCAGACGACGGCGACCTTGCCGCCGATCATCACGTCGGTGCCGCGGTTGATCCCGTCGATCAGCGAGTGTCGACAGCCGTAGAGGTTGTCGAACTTCGACTTGGTGACGGAATCGTTGACGTTGATCGCCGGGAAGAGCAGCCCGCCCGCCTCCGCCAGCTGGTAGAGCCGGTGGACGCCGGTGGTCGTCTCCTCGGTGACGCCCTTGATCTGGGCCGCCGCTTTGGTCCACTTCGTCGCGTCGGATTCCAGCGACCGCGTCAGCGTCTCCAGCACGATCCGGAACTCCTCCGAGTCGGCCGTGTCGGGCGAGGGCACCGCGCCCGCCGCCTCGTACTCGACGCCTTTGTGGACCAGCAGGGTCGCGTCGCCACCGTCGTCGAGGATCATGTTCGGCCCGTCCTCGCCCGGCCAGGTCAGCGCCTGCTCGGTGCACCACCAGTACTCCTCCAGCGTCTCGCCCTTCCAGGCGTAGACCGGGACCCCGGCCGCCGCGATCGCCGCCGCGGCATGGTCCTGGGTCGAGAAGATGTTGCAGCTCGCCCAGCGCACCTCGGCGCCGAGCGCGACCAGCGTCTCGATCAGCACCGCGGTCTGGACCGTCATGTGGAGCGAGCCCGTGATCCGCGCGCCCGCCAGAGGTTTCTGCGCCCCGAACTCCTCCCGGGTCTGCATAAGGCCCGGCATCTCGACCTCGGCGAGGGAGATCTCCTTGCGGCCGAACTCGGCGAGGCCGATGTCGGCGACCTTGTAGTCCTGGGTGGGCGTGACGGTCATCTGAGTGATTTGGCTCCTGGTCGTGTTCCGTGACGCGTCGGTGCGAAAGGCGTTCCCTTCCGAGACGCAACCGTTGAGGGTAGCCGAATAGAGTCGCGCCCGATGAGCCTTGACGACGAGAAGCGGCTCGCCGCCGAAGCGGCGGCGGAGCTGGTCGAGAGCGGCATGACGGTCGGCCTCGGCACCGGCTCGACCGTCGCCCACCTCCTCCCGGCCGTCGCCCGTCGCGGCCTCACCGACCTGCGCTGCGTGGCGACCTCGGTGGCGACCGAGGAGCAGGCGCGCTCGCTCGGCATCCCGGTGGAGGAGTTCAACACCCTCCAACGCCTCGACATCGCGATCGACGGCACCGACGAGGTGACCCCCGACGGCTGGCTGATCAAGGGCGGCGGCGGCGCTCACCTGCGCGAGAAGATCGTCGCCGCGGCGGCCGATCGCTTCATCGTGATCGGCGACTCGACCAAGCCGGTGGAGAAGTTCACCTGGCCGGTGCCGCTGGAGCTCTTCGCCTTCGGCCTCTCCTCGACCCTCGCCCGGCTCGGCGACGACGTCACCCTCCGTCCCGACACCCCGCCCAGTCCCGACGGCGGCCTGATCGCCGATTACCGCGGCCCGGGGCTCGACGACCCGGCGGCGCTGGCGGCGCGCCTCGAGGCCGATCCGGGGGTCGCCGCGCAGGGCCTCTTCCCCCCGAGCCTCGTCAGTGAGATATTCGTCGCGCGAGGAACTGACGTTGAGAGGACGACTATCGGATAGCTGATGGACCTGGTCGAGCGCGAGGACGATCTGGGCGCCCTCGCCGAACTCCTCGATGGTCTCGTCGACGGCCGCTCTCGGGCGGCGCTGATCGAGGGTCCCGCCGGGATCGGCAAGAGCCGCCTCCTGGGTGCGCTGCGTGATGGCGCCGCGGCGCGCGGCGTGCGCACCCTGGCCGCGCGCGGCTCCGAGCTGGAGCGCGAGTTCCCCTTCGGCGTCGTCCGCCAGCTGTTCGAACCCGCCCTCGCGGAGGTCGACCGGGAGGCCGCCTTCGAGGGCGCCGCCGCCTCCGCCCGTGCGGTCTTCGCCGGCGAGGCCGACCAGGGGGCGACCTTCGCCGTCCTCCACGGCCTCTACTGGCTGACCCTGAACGTCGGCGAGGAGCGGCCGCTGGTCCTGGCGGTCGACGACCTGCACTGGTGCGACCGGCCCTCGCTGCGCTTCCTCGCCTACCTGACGCCGCGCCTGGAGGGGGCGCCGCTGCTGCTCGGGGCGACGCTGCGGAGCGCCGAGCCGGGGACCGACCCGGTGCTGCTCGGGGAGATCGCCCGCGATCCGCTGACCGCGTCGGTGCGCCCGCAGCCGCTCAGCGTCGACGGGGTCGCGGCCCTGCTCGGGCCCGACGCGGAGCGCGATTTCGTCGCCGCGGTCCACGAGGCGACCGGGGGCAACCCGCTGCTGCTGCGCGAGCTGGTCGGGATGCTGATGGGCGAAGGCGTCGCCCCGACCGCCGCCAACGTCGGCGCGGTGCGCGCGCTGGGGCCGACGGCGGTCTCGCGCAGCGTGATGTTCCGGCTCTCGCGCCTGGCGGCGGAGGAGAACGAGGTGGCGAAGGCGGCGGCGGTCCTGGCGGAGGGCGCATCGGTCGCCGACATCGCGGCGCTGACCGGCCTCGACGAGGCGACCGTCGCCCGCGCCACCGGGGAGCTCGCCCGGGTCGAGATCCTGCGCCGCGAGCCGCCGCTCGGCTTCGTCCACCCGCTGGTACTGGAGGTCGTCTACCGGGAAGGGTCCCCGGGCGAGCGCCAACTCGCCCACGCGCGGGCCGCGGCGCTCCTGCGGGCGCGCGGGGCGAGCCACGAGGAGATCGCCACGCACCTGCTGGCGACGGCGCCGGCGGGCGACCCGGAGGTGGTCGAGACGCTGCGCGAGGCGGGCCGCTCGGCCGCCCGCAAAGGCGCCGTCGACAGCGCGATGACCTACCTGCGCCGCGCCCGCGAGGAGCCGCCGGCGCCGGACGAGCGGGCCGACGTGCTGCGCGAACTGGGCCTCGCCGAGTCCCTCAGCGACGGCCCGCTCGCCGCCCGCCACCTGCGGGCCGCCTACACCGCGACCCAGGACCCGGCGATGCGCGCGGTCGTCGCCCACGTGCTGCTGCGGCTCGTCCTCTTCACCGAGAGCCCCGCCGAGGCGCTCGCCCTCGCCCGCCGCTATCGCGAGGACCTGCCCGCGGAGATGGAGGACGCGCGGCTCGGCATCGAAGCCTTCGAGCTGAGCCTGACCCTCTTCGGCGTCGCCGACCCGGTGCAGGCGGAGCGGCTGGAGCGCTTCCGCGACCCGCGGCTCGGTGCCGGGCCCGGGGCGAAGATGGCGATGGCGATCGCGGCCGTGGCCTGGTCCCAGCTCGACGGCTCGGGCGAGGAGTGCGCGCGCCTGGCGAGCGCCTCGCTGGAGGGCGGCGACCTGCTCGGCGCCGACCCCGGCTTCCTCGGGATCGCGCCGATCACCGTGCTCGCCTGGGCCGACCGGCCGGAGGTGACGGCGGCGATCGACGAGGCGCTCGCCGAGGCCCACTGCCACGGGTCGCTCTTCGCGATCTCCGGGCTCCACATGTGGCAGGGCGGGGCGCACCTGCGTCGCGGTGAGCTCGACGAGGCCGAAACGGTGCTGCCGCTGGCGCAGAGCGAGTTCAACCTCTGGAGCTTCGGCGCCGGTGCCGGGGTCTACCTGAACGGCTTCCGGGCGATCGTCCAGCTGGAGCGCAACGACCTGGCGAGCGCCCGGCGGTCGATCGCGGCGGTGACCGAACGTCCCGACGACGACTCCGACGGGACCCGGTACTTCGACAACGCGAGGCTCGCCGTGGCGGCGGTCGAAGGCGTCGACCCGGAGCGGCTGCTGGAGATGGCCGACGCCCACGCCGCCCGCCACGCCCGCGTCCTCAACCCCGCCTACAACCCGTGGCGCGAATACAAGGTCAGGGCGCTGGCCAAGCTCGGCAGGCGCGAGGAGGCGCGCGAGCTCGCCGAGGAGAACCTGCGGCTGGCGCGCCACTGGGGCGCCCCGGGGACCGTCGGCGCGGCGGTGCGGGCGATGGCGCGGGTCAGCGAGCCCGACGAGACGTTGCCCTACATCGAAGAAGCGGCGGCGGTGCTGGACGGCGGCACCGCCCGGCTCGAGCAGGCCAAGGCGCTGACCGCCCTGGGCCGCGCCCTGCGCGCGGCGCGCCGGCCGACCGACGCGCGCGAGCCGCTGCGCCGGGCGGTCGAGCTGGCTGAAGCGTGCGGCTCCGAGCGGGTCCGGGACATCGCCCGCGCCGAGCTCGCCGCCAGCGGCGCCCGCCCCCGCCGCACCGCCCTCTCCGGCGTCGCCGCCCTGACCCCGAGCGAGGAACGCGTCGCCCGCCTCGCCGCCGACGGGATGACCAACCGCGAGGTCGCCCAACAGCTCTTCGTCACCCCGAAGACGGTCGAGGTCCACCTCTCCAACGCGTATCGGAAGCTTGAGATCCGGTCTCGGCGGCAGCTGTCGGGGGCGCTGGAGATGGCCTGAGGTTGTGCCGGCGGGGGCGGCCGGGCGAGGGTGGTGTCCTGGGCGTCTCATGGAGGTCCTGGCAGGCCGTGACCTCCATGAGACGCCCAGGACGTGAGGGTCTCGCGAGACACCGGGCACGGGTCCGTCACGAACTCCGGACTTCCGTGACCCTTCTGCACGTAAGGAACCCTCGACCAGAGGTTGAGTTCGCACTTAGCCACGCTATGTGTGGCTATGTGCGAACTCACCGGGGCGGGACATGGGGAAGGCGCGCGGAAGGGTGACGTTCCCGGCATCTATGTGACCCCCCACATCCCCGGCCGTCTCGGCCACGGCCACAGCCTGCCAGGGCCGTGGCCGAGACGGCCGCGCCGGCCGAAAACCCCTGCGTCCCGTGCCAAAGGCCCCGCCCCCCCTAGGCCCCCTAGACCCCCCTAGCCCCCAACTTAGGGGTCTCACATTGGGGTTCGCCCCGATGTGCGAAACGCCCTCCCCGCCGAAGCTGGCCTCATCGACCACTTCGAATCCGAGGAGAACACGATGAGCACCAACGACACCCTGCAGAACCGACGTGCACCCGGCGCGCTTCGCGCCGAGGTCGGCGGTGAGGTCCACTGCCCCGGCGAACCGGGCTATGACGCCGCCCGCGGTGGCTTCAACCTCGCGGTGGATCAGCGGCCGGCCGCGATCGTCGTCCCCCGCCACCCGAAGGAAGTGGCCGCGGTGATGCGCTTCGCCCGCCGCGAAGGGCTGCGCGTGGCGCCGCAGCGCACCGGGCACAACATGGCGCCGCTGGGACGGCTCGAGGACTCGATCCTGCTGAAGACGAACGCGATGGACCAGGTGTCGATCGACGCCCCGTGTCGCCGCGCCCGGGTCGGCGCCGGTGCCCGCTGGGAGGACGTCGTCCCGGCCGCGTCCGAGCTTGGCCTCGCCGCCCTGCACGGCTCGACCCCCGACGTCAGCATCACCGGCTACAGCCTCGGCGGCGGGATGGGCTGGTACGCCCGCAAGCACGGGCTGGCCGCCAACCACGTGACCGCGATCGAGGTCGTCACCGCTGACGGCGAGATCCGCTGCGCGACGCCGGAGCGCGACGCCGAGCTCTTCTGGGCGCTGCGCGGAGGCGGCGGCAACTTCGGGGTGGTGACCGCGCTGGAGTTCGAGCTGTTCCCGATCGAGGAGGTCTACGCGGGCGTGCTCTTCTTCCCGATCGAGCGGGCGCGGGAGGTGCTGCACGCCTGGCACGAGTGGACGGCGACGGCGCCCGAGGACGTCACCTCGGTCGGCCGCGTCATTCAGTTCCCACCGGTGCCGGAGGTGCCGGAGCCGATGCGGGGCAAATCGTTCGCGGTGATCGAGGCCGTCTTCCTCTGCGACGAGGCGGAGGCGGCGCGGCGGCTGGAGCCGCTGCGGGCGCTCGGCCCGGCGATGGACACCTTCACCACCCAGGCGCCCGACGGGATCGCCGAGCTCCACATGGACCCGCGCGACCCCGTCCCCTACGACTCCGCCCACGCGATGCTGGGTGAGCTGGACGCGGCGGCGATCGACGCGCTGGTCGACGCGGCGGGGCCGGACTCGGGCTCGGCGCTGATCTCGGTCGAGCTGCGGCACGCCGGCGGCGCGCTCTCGCGGGCCGAGGCCGGGGCCGGCGCCATCGCCACCCTGCCGGGCTCCTACGCCTTCTTCGCGGTCGGGATCGCCGACCCGGCGCTGGCGGAGAAGACCGACGCCGACCTCGCCCGCGTGGCGATCGCGATGCGTCCCTACGAGGCGGGCCACTACCTCAACTTCGTCGAGGAGAAGGCCGACGCGGCCGGGTTCTTCCCGCCGCTGGTGGCGATGCGGCTGGAGGCGGCGCGGGACACCTACGACCCGGACCGCCTGATGCACGCCAACCACGAGATCGGCGGGCGTCGATAGGCGACGAAGGTCGGATGACAGCGGCGTCGATTGCCTCTAGCCTCCCCGGGCACCGAGTCTCGTTCAACTGATCTCAGGGGGAAGCTGGATGGCAATCGACGTTCTGTCGCGTGGCAGCGACGGCTACGAAGCAAACCGCGGCGCGTTCAACGTGCTGCTGAGCCAGGACCCGGCCGGGATCGTGACGCCGGCCGGCGCCGCCGGCGTGGTCGACGCGGTCGATTACGCGAAGGCGGAGGGGCTGCGGATCGGCGCCCAGCGCACCGGCCACGGGGCCGAACCGCTCGGCGACCTCGCCGACACGCTGCTGATCCGCACGGCGGCGCTGGACACGGTCTCGATCGACGCCGAACGGCGGATCGCGCGGGTCGGCGCCGGGGCGCTCTGGGGCGACCTCGTCCCGCGCGCCTCCGAGCTCGGCCTCGCCGCCTGCCACGGCTCCTCGCCGACGGTCGGCATCGTCGGCTACAGCCTGGGCGGCGGCGTCGGCTGGTACGCGCGCAAGCACGGGCTGCAGGCCAACCGCGTCACCGCGGTTGAGCTGGTCGACGCGACCGGCGCCGAACGCCGGGTGGACGCCGAGAGCGACCCCGAGCTCTTCTGGGCGCTGCGCGGCGGCGGCGGGGACTTCGGCATCGTCACCGCGCTGGAGTTCGAGCTGCTGCCGATCACCGAGGTCTTCGCCGGGGCGCTCTTCTTCGGCGTCGAGCGCGCGAGCGAGGTCCTCCACGCCTGGCACGAGTGGACGGCCGGCGCGCCCGAGGAGATCACCTCCGTGGGACGGATGCTCTCCTTCCCGCCGCTGCCGGAGATCCCCGAGCCGTTCCGTGGCCAGAGCTTCGCCGTCATCGAGGCGGCGGCGCTCCTGCCGGAGGCGGAGGCGAGCGAGCTGCTCGCGCCGCTCCGCGAACTGGAGGGCGTGACGATGGACACCTTCGCGACCCAGCCGCCCGCGGGCCTCGCCGGCCTCCACATGGACCCGCCCGAGCCCGCGCCCTACGCCGGCTACGGGATGCTGCTCGGGGACGTGCCGAGCGCGGGCATCGACGCCCTGCTCGCCGCGGTCGGCCCGGACTCGCCGTCGAAACTCCTCTCGGTGGAGCTCCGCCACGACGGCGGCGCGATGGCCCAGGGCGACCCCTCCCACGGCGCGATGGACTGCCTCCCCGGCGAGTTCCTGATGTACGGAGTCGGGATCGTCCCGGAGCCGGCCGCGATGGCGCCGACCAAGGAATGGCTCGGCGCGATGACCGCCGCGATGAAGCCCTGGGACGCCGGCTGCTACCTCAACTTCTCCGACGAGACCGAGGACATCGGCGTCTCCTTCCCGCCGGAGACGGTCGAGCGGTTGCGGGCGGCGAAGGCAAAGTACGACCCGGAGAATCTGTTCCACGCCAACCATCCGGTGGTGAGCGGGTAGGGGCTAGGGAACGCCGGCTGGCGCCCGGAGCGTCGCGCAGGGAAAGCTGTCGCCTCGCGGCTGATGGGCGACCCCCGGCTGGCTAAGGTCGCCCATCAGCCGCTGTCCGCAGGGGGAGGTCGCTCGGGGAGGGTGCCCGGGACGGGAGCGTCACGACTTCGTGAAGGTCCCGTGACCCGGGCGTGAGGAAGTGCGCGGGTCCGGTGCGCCTCCCGTGCGCCCCGCCGGACCCGATGCGTCCAGCTGTTCCTTATGGTCCTGTGAGGACCATAAGGAACAGCCCGCGGGGTGCGGCGGCGGAGGGGCGGGAGGAAGGTGCGCGGGAGGGTGGAGTCGTGCGGGTCCCGTGTCCTTCTCCACGCTTTCGGGCGTGTTCCTCATCACCCCTTCCGTCGGTTGCTGAGTTGAGCCGCCTATGACCGGCTCAACTCAGCGAGCGGCGCCGAGCCTGTTGAGGAAGTGTGTCGTCCTCCGGTCCCACGCTCCCGGCCCCGGGCTGCCGCGGATTCTGGGCCGACCCATAGCTCGCCGGGGGTCGGACCAGAATCCGCGGCACTCGGCGCTCGCTAGTCCTGCGCTTGCTGCGGCGGCGCTCCCACCGCGTGCGCCCCGCCGTCCACGTGCAGGATTTCGCCGGTCGTCGCGCGGCTCAGGTCCGACAGGAGGAACAGGGCGGCGTCGGCGACCTGGGTCGCGTCGTGGGGGTCCCAGCCGAGGGGGGCGGCGTCGCCCCAGAGGCCCTCGAGGTCGCTGAAGCCGCTGATGCCGGAGGCGGCCGCGGTGTGGACCGGGCCGGCGGAGATGAGGTTGACGCGCACGCCCTGGCCGCCCAGGTCGCGGGCCAGATAACGGTTGACGGACTCCAGGGCCGCCTTCGCGACGCCCATCCAGTTGTAGGTCGGCCAGGCGACGGTGGCGTCGAAGTCGAGGCCGACCAGGGCGCCGCCGTCGGTCATCAGCGGCGCGACCGCCTCGGCAAGGGCCTTGTAGGAGTAGGCGCTGGTCTCGAAGGCGATTTTGGCGCTGTCGCGGGGCGTGTCCATGAAGTTCCCGCCGATCGCGTCACCGGGGGCGAAGGCGATCGCGTGGACGGCGCCGTCGACCGTCCCCCAGCGCTCCTTCAGCTCGTCGCGCAGCGCCGCCACGTCCTCGTCGGAGTTGACGTCGAGCTCCAGCACGTCCGGCGCCGGGTCGAGCCGCGCCGCCGAGCGCTCGGTCATCCGCTTCACCCGGCCGAAGCTGGTGAGGAGCACCTCCGCCCCCTGCGCCTGCGCCCGCTCGGCGATCGAGAAGGCGATGCTGTGGCGGTTGACGATGCCGGTGACGAGGATCTTCTTGCCCTCCAGGATCACGCTTGGCCTCCCATGTCGAAGTCGATGCCGAGTTGCCGGCTCAGGTACTGAGCCGATTCACGCGCGACGAGCCGATGCCCGACGCTCGACGGGTGCAGGCCGTCGGCGGAGAACGTAGCCGGATCGCGCAGCGCCGGGTGGCCCGCCACCGGCAGGCAGAGGACGTCGTAGCGCTCCGCCGCCGCCCGCGTGATGTCGTTCAGTTCGCGCGTCGCCTCGATCAACCGCTTTTCGGTCCGCGGGCGCAGGTCCATGAAGTGCCAACCTTCGGGCGCGGTCGCGGTCACCAGCCTCGCCTCCGGCAGGCCCTCGCGCAGCCGCTTCAGGATCGTGTCGATGCGCTCCGCGTACCCGGCCACGTCGGGGCGCGTGGCCAGCAGCACGTCGTTGGCGCCGCAGACGACGGTGACGAAGTCGGGCTCGAACGCCAGCGCGGGCCCCACCTGCCCCTCCAGCACTTCGGCGCTGGTGGCGCCGTCGACGGCGAAGTTCTCGTAGCGCAGCTCCGGGTTCACCCGCCGCATCCCGGCCGCCAGCAGGTCGGCCCAGCGCTCGGCGTCGATCGAGTCGCGCCCCGCGGTGAAGCTGTCCCCGAGCGCCGCGTAGGCGCGGACCGCGCGACCGCTCAACGGCCCCTCAGGGACCGCAGCGCCCAGGCGAGGCTCTCGCGGCTGGCGTCGGGCTCGATCACCTCGTCGACCCAGCCGCTGGCGGCGGCCGCCGGGGCGGTGAGGTGCTCGGCCGCGTAGGCCTCGGCGAGGTCGTCGCGGGAGAGCGACTCGTCTTCGCGCAGGCGCCGGCCGTGGACGATGCCGACCGCCTGGCGCGCGGCCATGATGCCGATCTGCGCGCCGGGCCAGGAGAAGACGACGTCGGCACCGAGGTCTTTGGAGTTCATCGTGATCGCGGCGCCGCCGAAGGCCTTGCGCAGCACCAGCGTCACCTTCGGCACGCGGGCGCCGGCGAAGGCGCGCAGCAGCGAGGCGCCGTGGCGGATCACGCCGGCTTCCTCCTGCGCCTTGCCGGGCAGGAAGCCGGGGGTGTCGACGAAGACCAGCAGCGGCAGGCCGAAGCGGTTGCAGTCGTCGACGAAGAGCGCCGCCTTCTCCGAGGCGGCGGCGTCGATCACGCCGCCGAGCTGGCGCGGCTGGTTGGCGATCAGGCCGACCGGGCGGCCCTCGAGGCGGGCGAAGGCGGTGACCATGTTCGGCGCCCAGCGCGGGGACATCTCCAGCAGCGAGCCGCCGTCCAGCACCGCGCCCGCGACCTCGCGCACGTCGTAGACCTTGCGCTGCTCGTCGGGGACGATCGCGCCGGGGTCCTCGCCGTCGGGGTCGATCACCAGGTGCGGGTGCGGGTTGCCGCCGATCGTCTGCGGCAGCAGCGCGAGCAGGTGGCGGGTCTTCAGCACCGCGTCGGCGGCGTCCTCGGCGATCAGGTCGGCGACCCCGTTGCGGCCGTGGACCTTCGGGCCGCCGAGCGCCTCCATCGAGATCTCTTCGCCCATCGCCTCGGCGACGACTTTCGGCCCGGTGAGGAACATCCGCGAGTCCTTCGTCATCACCACGTAGTCGGTCAGCGCGGGCGAGTAGGCGCCGCCGCCGGCGGAGACGCCGGAGAGGATCGAGATCTGCGGCACCTTGCGGGACAGCTCGACGCTGGCGCGGAAGATGCGGCCGTAGCCGGCGAGGGCGGCGTGGCCCTCCTGCAGGCGCGCGCCGCCGGAGCGGACGAAGCCGACCACCGGCGCCCCCGCGTCGCCAGCCATCCGCATCGTGCGGACGATCGTGTCGGCGTGAACCTCGCCCAGGCTGCCGCCGAGGAAGGCCGGGTCCTGCGCGTAACAGAAGACCGGCCGACCGTCGACTTCACCGGCGCCCGCGGCGACGCCGTCCCCCGGGGTCGCCCGCTCGCCCAGGCGCAGGCTGGAGACGCCCGAGCGGATCGGCCGGAACGAGCCCGGGTCGCAGAGCATCTGCAGCTGCCCGAGCGGCGTGTCGGCGGGAGCGGGAGGCGGGGCTTTGACGGCGGTTGCCATTAGGTGTGTGTCAGTCGGTCCGGGTCAGTTGGCGGAAAGGACGAGGACGGCGTTGTGGCCGCCGAAGCCGAACGAGTTGGAGATCGCGACCACCGGGCCGTCTCCGTTCACAATCGGTTTAGCTGAACCTTCGACGTAGTCAAGATCCAACCCCTCTTCTGGCTGTTCATAGCCGACAGTCGGGGGGGCTTCGCGCCGCCTGAGGGCTTCGATAGTGGCGATCGCCTCGACCGCGCCGGCGGCGCCGAGCAGGTGCCCGATCGCCGACTTGGTCGAGCTCACCGGGATGTCGGCGGCGCGCTCGCCGAGGGCAGCCTTGATCGCTTTCGTCTCCGCCGCGTCGTTGAGCGGCGTCGAGGTGCCGTGGGCGTTCACGTAGTCGACGTCGACCGCCGAGATGCCCGCGTCGGCGAGCGCGAACTGGATCGCCTTCGAGGCAGCCTCGCCCTCCGGCTGCGGCGCGGTGAGGTGGTGGGCGTCGGCGGTGACGCCGTAGCCGGTGACCTCGCCGAGGATCGTCGCGCCGCGCTTTTCCGCGGCCTCCAGCTCCTCCAGCACGAGGATCCCGGCGCCCTCGCCCATCACGAACCCGTCGCGACGGGCGTCGAACGGCCGCGAGATGCCGGAGGCGGAGGTCGCTTCCATCGCCGCGAAGGCGGAGGTGGCGACGCCGGTGATGCAGGCCTCGGCGCCGCCGGTGACCATCGCGTCGGCGTCGCCGACCTGGATGATCCGGACCGCGTCACCGATCCCGTTGTTGCCGGCCGCGCACGCCGAGGACACCGCGTAGCTGTGGCCCTGGAGGCCGTGGCGCATCGACACCGCGGCGGCCGCGGCGTTGCCCATCATCAGCGGCACCGCCAGCGGCGAGACCGCTTTCGGGCCTTTCGTGATCAGCTTCTCCTGCTCACGCTCGAGCGAGACCAGCCCACCGATGCCGGTGGCGATGACGCAGCCGACCTTGTAGCGGTCGTAGGGCAGCTCACCCTCCTCGCCGAAGGCCTGCTTCACCGCTTCGTCGCCGGCGACGATCGCCATCTGGGTGAAGCGGTCGGCCCGCCGCATTTCCTTCTTGGAGAGGAAGTCGGCCGGGTCGAAGTCGAGGCATTTGCCGTACCCGTCGACGATGCCCGACTCGCCCGCCATCCAGCGGTCGATCAGGGGGTCCGAGCCGATCCCCAGCGGGGTGACGGCGCCGACCCCCGTGATGACGACGCGGCGCGTCATCCCGCTTTCGCGACGACCAGATCGATGACCTCGCCGACGGTCTTGACGTCCTTGACGTCGTCGCCTTTCAGCTCGACCCCGTACTCGTCCTCGACGATCTGGGCGAGCTCGACGAGGTCGAGCGAGTCGACGTCGAGGCTCTCCAGGGTCGCCTCGCGCGAGAGGTCGTCGCGCTCGGTGCCGAGCTCGACGAGGCCGTCGTAGATCGTCTTCTCGACGTTGTCGGTGCTCACTTGCGTTGCCATTTTTCCGTTCTCCTTTGTTCCTGTCGGTGCAGCTAAGCGCTGAGGCCGCCGTCCACGGTCAGCGTCGTTCCGGTCACGTAAGAAGCTTCTGGGGAGGCGAGGAAGCGGATGCAGGCCGCGACCTCCTCCGGGGTGCCGATCCGGCGGGCGGGGATCGCCTTCGCCATGTCGCCCTCCAGCACGTCCTCGGTGAAGGCGGTCTCGATCAGCCCGGGGGCGACGGCGTTCACGGTGACGCCGCGGCGCGCCACCTCGGCGGCGACGGTCTTGGTGAAGCCGATCACGCCCGCCTTCGAAGCCGAGTAGTTGGCCTGGCCGGGGTTGGCGCGGATGCCGGCGACGCTCGCCAGGTTGATCACGCGGCCGAAGCGGGCGCGCATCATCTTGGGGAGCACCGCGCGGGTCGCGCGGAAGGTCGAGGTGAGGTTCGTGTCGATCACGGTCTGCCACTGCTCGTCGGTGAGGGACGGCGAGAGGTTGTCGACGCGCACGCCGGCGTTGTTGACGAGGACGAGGACCGGGCCGTCCTCGCCGGGCTCGGTCAGTCGCTCGACGTCCTCGGCCTCGGCGACGTCGCCCTGCCAGAGCGTCGCGGTGCCGCCGGTGTCCTCGATCTTGGCGACGACGTCCTTGGCGCCCGCCTCGTCGGAGCGGTAGTTGACCCGCACGTGCCAGCCGTCCCCGGCCAGGGCCAGCGCGGTCGCCGCGCCGATCCCGCGGGAGGAGCCGGTCACCAGGGCGCAGCCTTCGGGACGGGCCGCGGCGTCAGACACCGACGCTCACCGTCCCTCCCCACTCGATCACGGTGGCGCCCCAGCTGAGGCCGGCGCCGAAGGCACCGAGCAGGACGCGCGAGCCCTCGCGCAGGTGCCCGGCGCGCTTCGCCTGGGCGAGCGCCAGCGGGATCGTCGCCGCGGAGGTGTTGCCGAGCTTCGCGATCGAGTCGACGACCCGCTCGCCGGCGATGCCGAGCCGTTCGCCGACCGCGCGCAGGATCCGCGCGTTGGCCTGGTGGTAGACGAAGAGGTCGACGTCGTCGAGCTCCAGGCCGGCCTTCTCGACCGCCTCGGAGGTCGAGGAGCTCATCATGTCGACCGCGTACTTGAAGGTCTCGTGGCCCTGCATCTCGATCTTCAGGCTCTCGCGCGGGATCCTGATCAGGTCGGCGCGGGTGCCGTCGGAGCGCAGGACGATCGGCCCGACCCGGCTCTCCAGGGTGCCGCGCATGAGCACGGCGCCGGCCCCGTCGGCGAAGACGGCGGCGGTGGCGCGATCGGTCGGGTCGGTCAGGGGCATCATCAGGTCGGCACCGATGACCAGAACATTGACCGCGCGACCGGATTCGATCTGGCCGCAGGCGACGGACACGGCGCTGAGGAAGCCCGTGCAGGCGGCGCCGAGGTCGTAACAGGCGGCGTTGGTGGCGCCGAGGACGGCGGCGACGCGCGGAGCGGCGGCCGGCATCAGCTCCTCGTTGGAGGTGGTGGCGAGGACGATCAGGTCGACGTCGGTCGCCTCGACGCCGGATTCGGCGAGCGCCTCGGCCCCGGCCGCGGCGGCGAACTCGAAGAGGCGTTCGCCCGGCTGGGCGGAGCGCCGCTCTTCGATCCCGGTGCGTTTCACGATCCATTCGGCGTCGATGCCGAGCCGCTCGGCGATCGCCGCGTTGGGGACGACCGTCGCGGGCAGCGCGGTGCCGACGCCGATCATCGAGGCGCCCGAGCGCACCAGCGGGGGGGCGCCGAAGATGGGGGCGGCGAGCGGCTCGACCTCAGGAGTTGACGGCCCGCTAGGCACCGGCGGTCTCCTTGGCCAGATCGAGGGTGCGGGACTCGAGCTCCTCGCCCAGGGTGCGGCGGCAGAGGCCGGTGAGGATGTCCCCGGGGCCGGTCTCGAGGAAGGTCGTGGCGCCGGCGGCGGCGAGCGCGCCGAGCGTGTCGCGCCAGCGGACCGGCTCGGTCAGCGCGCTCAGTAGGTCGGCGCGGACGTCGCCGAACGGCGCCGCGGTGATGCAGGAGAAGGCGCCCGCGACCGGGGTGAACTCGGTCGCCTCGAGGATCTCGCGGTAGCCGGGGACCGCGGGCTCCATCAGCGGCGAGTGGAAGGCACCCGCGACCGGCAGGCGGATCGCCTTCGCCCCTTCGGCCCGCAATGCCTTGCGCGCTTCGCCGACCTTCTCGGCGTCCCCGGAGAGGACCATCTGGCCCGGCGCGTTGTCGTTGGCCAGCGTCAGCTCGAATTCCCCGGCGACCTTGCGGACGACCTCGTCGGAGCCGCCGAGCGCCGCGACCATGCCGCCGGGACGGACGGCGGAGGCCTCCTCCATCAGGCGGCCACGGACGACCGCGAGGCGCAGGCCGGCGCTCGCCTCGAGCGCGCCCGCCGCGACCAGCGCCGGGAGCTCGCCGAGCGAGTGCCCGGCGTGGAAGCCTGCCTCGGGTTCACCGGCCGCCTTCCAGTGGGCGAGCCCGGCGATGAAGAGGGCCGGCTGGGCGAAGTGCGTGCCCTCGGAAATCTGCTCGAAGGCGTCGCCGCCGAGTTCGTCGCGCGCCTGCTCGACCAGCTCCGGGAGCTGGGCCGTCGAGGTCGCCGCCATCGTCGAGGTCTGGCTCCCCTGGCCGGGGAAAAGCAGGGCGGTATCTGCGGGGGGGTTCGGCACTTGTAAGGAGTATTGGTCCGGCCGGCGGCGGCGGTGACGCGGGTACGCGTCGAGTCCCGACATTCGGGGGGCGGCCCGGGCGTCGGAGCCAAGCATAGGAGCTCTCAGACGAGGATCTTCAGCCGCTGCGCCTGGCGGGTGGCCTCCGCCCGGTTTCGCACGCCGAGCTTACGGTAGATGGCACTGGTGTGCTCCTTCACGGTGTGCGGCGAGAGGTGGAGGTGCCCGGCGATCTCTTTGTTGGTCGAGCCGGTCGCGATCAGGGACAGGACCTCCTGCTCGCGCTCCGAGAGCGGCGAGTCGAGCGGCGCTTCGGCGAAGACCTCGTGGCCCTGGGACACGCGGCGCACCGCGCGCACGACGTCGACCGCCGACCAGTCCTTGGAGATGAACCCGGCGGCGCCCGCGGCGCGCGCGACGTTCGGCGAGATCACCCCGGCGCCGGAGATGAGAAGAACCCGCGTGTCGGGACTGACCTGGTGGATCTCCTCGCAGACCTCGGCGCCCGATTCGGAGCCGAGCAGCATGTCGACGAGGGCGACTTCGGGTTTGACTTTGCGGCAGACCTGGACCGCCTCCGCGCCGGAGGACGCCGCGAGGCAGCGCTCGACCCAGCTCTGGCGCTCCAGCAGGAGGCGGAAGCCCCACTGCACCACGTCGTGGTCGTCGACCACCAGGACCCGCAGGCCCCTGCTCTCGGTGCTCACTTATCTCCCATCGGGACGACCAGGCGCACGCGCCAGCGGTCCTCGTCGACGGCGCCGAACTCGACCAGGCCCGAGTAGCGCAGCGCTTCCAGGGCGGCCAGGCGCAGGCCGATCCCGCCGCCGCGGGTGGCGCGGCCGTCGCCGGAGCCGTCGTTTTCGATCGAGAGGCTGAAGGTCTCGCGGTCGGCGGCGATCGTCACCAGGATCTCCGCCGGGTGGGCGTGCCGGTCGGCGTTGCGGAGCGCCTCGTTCAGCACCAGCTGGGCGACCGGCTCGAAGTCGGCCGGGACCTCCACCCCGTCGGCCCAGTCGACGCGCAGCTCGGGGCGGCGCTCGGTCAGCCGCTCGAGCAGCTCGCCGAGGCACGCCTTGGCGGGGCGCTCGGGGCCCTCCAGCGGGCGGGTCAGTGCGCGGCGCAGGTCGGCGACGACCGAGCGCAGCTCCTCCTGACAGCGCCGCCGCTCCGTCTTCGAGAGCTCCTCGTCGGAGCCGATCGCCAGGGCGACGCCGAACAGCCGCTGGATCGCGTTCTCGTGCAGGTCGCGGGTCAGCTCCACCCGTTCGGCGAGCCGCCGCTCGCTTTCGCGCTGCTCGGTCGAGTGCTCGACGCTCGCCGTCAGCGCGGCCAGCCGCCCGAGCGTCATCATCGTCTCCGACTCGCCGTCGTCCAGCGGCTGGTCCTCCCCTTCGCGGTCGGCGAAGATCACCCCGAGCCAGCGCCGCGCGGCGCTGATCGGCGTGCAGGTCAGGTAAGAGCTCTCCGGCAGCGAGGCGTAGCGCGCGGGCAGGTGCTCGGCCAGGTCGCCGTCCCCGCCGTTCACGCCGACCTCGACCACCCGGTCCTCCTCCAGCGCGATCTGCGCGATCGGCGTCTCGTCCAGCGTCCCGCCGACCCGTTTCAACCGCTCCGTATCGACCCCGCAACTCCCGACCGGGATCACCGACCGATAGGTCTCGTCGTGCAGCAGCAGCACCGCCCGCCGCATCGAGGTCAGCGTCACCACCGCCTGGCACACCCGGTCGTAGAAGACCCCGGATTCGGTGGCCTCGTCAAGTTCCGCCAGCAGCCCCACGAGAACGTCCACGGTCCCCGCACGCGCCGCCGGTGCCGCCGTAGTCGTTCCCCAAGTGCTCATCTGCACCTCACAGATTACGACTCAGAGAAGTTCGTCTTTCAGATTAGGTGATAGTGGTACATTCAACCCACTATGACCTTCGTGACGACCGGACGCAACGGTGCCTTCGAGGTCCGGGAGTCCAGATCGACCCCGACCGGCCCACGCAGCCGAACTCTCGCCACCTTCCGTGAGCTCGACGCTTCCACGATCCAAAAGGTTCTGGAGCGAGCCGAGAAGGCCCCGACTCGGGAGGAGTTGATCGCGGCGGCCCTCCGCGCCGGCGCCACGGTCGCCGACCCACCCGCCGATGCCGCCGCGCGCGGGCTGCTTCGCTCGATCGCGCGCGGTGAACAGCCCGACCGCAAGCTCCGACGACTGCTGCTCGACGCATTGTCCGGCGAGGGAAGGTCGGCGGATGAATGGCTGGGAACGACTCTCGACGAGCGTGGAGACGCGCTGAAAGATCTACTTCTGCTTGGCGACGCCGTGCCAATTCGCCGGCGGCCGAAGACGATCCACTTCCCGCGCCTCGACTCCACCCGATCAAGATGAGCGTCGACCGTTCGCGCGGCGGCATCTCCCTCCCGGAGAAGGTGATCGAGATTCACCGCGCCCTGACCGCGGCAAAGGTCCCCCACGCGATCGGCGGGGCGATCGCTCTCGCCTATTACGCCGAGCCGCGAGCGACCGTCGATGTCGACGTCAACGTCTTCGTCCGCGTCGGAGGTTGGCCCAGGGTCCGCGATGCGCTGGTCCCACTGGGCGTAGATGTCGAGATCGACGATCAGGCGCTGGAGCGAGATGGGCAGGTCCGGCTCTGGTGGGACCGGAATCCGGTGGATCTCTTCTTCTCCTACGACCCCTTCCACGACGACATGGAGGGCGCGACCCGCCGGGTTCCGTTCGTGGACGACAGGCTGCCGATCCTCGGCCCCGAGCACCTGCTGATCTGCAAGGCGATCTTCGACCGTCCGAAGGACTGGCTCGACATCGAGGCCATGCTGGTCGTGACCGAGCCTCTCGATCTCGATGAGGTCGAGTCCTGGCTCGCGCGCATGGTCGGTTCAGACGACAAGCGGCTCGCGAAGCTCGGCGAGATCCTCAAGCGTCTCGAAATCGAGCGTGGCGACTGATCCCGACAGGAAGGTGCCGGCGGTGGCCCAAGCCCTCGGCGCGGCCGACATCCCCCACGCGATCGGCGGCGCGATCGCCCTCGGCCACTACGCCGAGCCGCGCCCGATCAGGGACATCGACGTCAACGTCTTCGTCCCGCCCGAACGGCGCCCGGAGGTCGAAACGGCTCTGTCGGGCCTCGACGGCGACGGCCCTCCCGTCCACCTCTTCTTCGCCGAAGACGCGTTGCACCAGGCGATGCCCGACGCGGTCCGCAAGGTCCCCTTCGCGGGCGCGACGATCCCGATCGTCAGCCCCGAGCACCTCGTCATCCGCAAGGCGATGCTCGACCGCGAGAAGGACTGGCCCGACATCGAAACCCTGCTCGCCTCCGGGGCTCAGATCGACCTCGATGAAGTCCGTGCGTGGGTCGAACGCCTGGCCGGCGCGGGTGATGAGCGGCTGGCGAAGCTCGAAAAGCTGACGCCTCGCGGCTGAGGGTGTGTTCGCACTTATCCACGATATGTGTGGCTAACTGCGAACTCACCGGGGAGGGACGGGTGGGACCGGGGCGATGGCGACGGGAGGCGCGCGGGAGGGTGACCTCGTGCGGGTTACGTGTCCTTCTCCATGCTTCCGTGCGTGTCCCTCGTCACCCGATCCGTCGCTCGCTGAGTTGAGCCGCCTATAGCCGGGTCCACTCAGCGAGCGTCCCGGACCCAGTTGAGGAAGTGTGTCGTCCTCCCTCCCCGGCCGGACCTGCCGCGGATTCCGGGCCGACCCATAGCCGGCCGGGGGTCGCGCGGAATCCGCGGCTTTGCGGCGCGCCTTCGCTACTCCGGCGCGGCGGCGGGGTCGGCGACGATCGTGATCGCGTCGTTCTGCACGCGGCCCGCGGGGATTGACGGGTCCGCCGCGATCAGCTGCTGGAGGGGGGTGCGCTTTTCTTCGCCGGTGACGAGGAAGAGGATCTGGCGGGCCTCCGACAGGGCGGGGTAGGTGAGGGTCATGCGGCGGTGGCCCTGGTAGGGGTTGGTGGTGAGGGCGACGCGGCGGTCGGTGACCTCGAGGACCGGGTCGCCCGGGACGAGGGAGGCGGTGTGGCCGTCGGGGCCGAGGCCGAGATGGACGAGGTCGAGGCGCTCGGGGAGGGAGGTGTCGTATTCGTGGGCGGCGGCGTCGAGGTCGCGGTTGGTGACCGGCATCGGGCGGAGGGCCGACTGGTGGTCCATCGAGAGGCCCAGGACCATGTGGGTGAGGTTGCGGTCCTCCGAGCCGGGCGAGGCGATCCGCTCGTCGACCTGGAAGAGCTCGGTCTCCCGCCACGGCATCTCCTCGAGTTCGCCGAGGATGGCGAGCATCGACCAGGGCGAGCGCCCGCCGCTCATCGCGAAGGCGAAGTGGCCGTGGTCGGCGACGGCGGCCGCGCCGGCCTTGGCGATCAGCTCGGCCGCGCGCCGGGCGGCGGCCTTTTCGTCCTTGGTGACCTCGAGGTCGAGCGGCATCGTCCCGGCCCCTAGTTGTCGCGCTCTTTGTGGCCGCCGAAGCCGTAGCGCATCGCCGACAGGACCTTGTCGCCGAAGTCACCGAGGTCGCGGGAGTAGAAGCGCTCGTGCAGCGCGGTGGTGAGGACCGGGGTCGGCACGCCCTCCTCGATCGCCGCGATCGAGGTCCAGCGACCCTCGCCGGAATCGGAGACGCGGCCGCTGTACTCGGAGAGCTGCGGGCTCTCGGCGAGCGCCTGCGCGGTCAGGTCGAGCAGCCAGGAGCCGACCACCGAACCGCGCCGCCACACCTCCGCGATCGCCGCGATATCGAGGTCGAATTCGTAGTACTCGGGCTGGTCGAGCGGCGCCGTCTCGGCATCGTCGAGCCGTTTGGTCTTGCCCGCGTCGGCGTTCTCGAGGACGTTCAGCCCCTCCGCGTAGGCGGCCATGATCCCGTACTCGATCCCGTTGTGGACCATCTTCACGAAGTGGCCGGCGCCGCTCTGGCCGCAGTGCAGGTAGCCCTGCTCGGCGGCGCTCGGCTCCCCGGTCAGCCCCGGCGTGCGCGGCGCCGAATCGACCCCCGGCGCCAGCGTGCGGAAGATCGGGTCGAGCCGCTCCACCGCCGCGTCGGGCCCGCCGATCATCAGGCAGTAGCCGCGGTCGAGGCCGTAGACGCCGCCGCTGGTCCCGCAGTCGATGTAGTCGATGCCCTTCTCGGCGGCGCGTTTGCCGCGACGCATGTCGTCGCGGTAGTAGGAGTTGCCGCCGTCGATGATCGCGTCGCCGGGCTCCAGCACCCCTTCCAGCCCCTGCACGGTCTCCTCGGTGATCTTCCCCGCCGGGACCATCACCCAGACCGAGCGCGGCGCGGTGAGCTTCGCGGCCAGGTCCTCCAGCGAGGAGGCACCGTCGGCGCCCTCCCCCGCGAGGCCCTCGACGGCGTCGGGGTTGACGTCGTAGG
>Ga0153956_1001432_pt1 | contig 20815 bp, 20 predicted proteins | sample TSFL040MetaG_FD_104704 | JGI IMG/M metagenome (GOLD analysis project Ga0153956, IMG submission 104704) | Attine ant fungus gardens microbial communities from Florida, USA - TSFL040 MetaG | ecosystem: Host-associated > Fungi > Mycelium > Unclassified | place: USA: Florida, Wekiwa Springs...
CGTCCCGCCATCCCTGTTTCAAACTTTGTTGGCCTGTTCATTCCGCATGTGTTCGCTTCAATTGCGCGCATGACGAACAGGACAGCAGAATGACCGAGACGATCCCCGACGGCTTCGCGCCGCATTTCCGCAAGAGCCCGCTCACCGCGCCTTGGGAACCGATCTATTCGAAGACCACCGACACGGCCATCATCCTCGGCCTGCGCATTGCCGAGCCGCACACCAATTCGCGCGGCATGGCGCATGGCGGCTTGATCACCTCGCTCGCCGACAATGCGATGGGCCTGAGTTGCGGCCATGTCGCCGGCGGCGCACGACTCGTGACCGTGAATCTGTCCGCCGATTTTCTCGGTCCGGCAAAAATCGGCCAATGGCTCGAAATCGTGACGGATGTCGTGAAGACCGGCCGCCGGCTTTGCTTCGCGCAGGCGCTCATCACCGCCGACGGCGCGCCCTGCGCGCGTGCGAACGGTACTTTCAGCGTTGTCGCATCAAAGGAATAGCAACGCTTCTCACGCCCGCCGAGGCGCCAGTCCGTCGTCCAGAGGAGTGCCCGTTCCGATAATGTCGAAAGCTCAATCAGATCCGATATTGGCGAGCCACCCCCGATCGCGTTACATCGCAGTATGACAGCCATCCCTCTCCTGCCCGATGACTCAAGCCCGTGCCAGGCCTGCGGCGCCTGCTGCTCCTATTCGAGCAATTGGCCACGCTTCACCATCGAGGACGATGCGGAGCTTGACCTCATCCCGGCAAAGTTCGTGAACGAGCGTCAATCGGGAATGCGCTGCGACGGCGATCGCTGCAGCGCGCTGACGGGCAAGATCGGGGAATTCGTCGCTTGCGGGATTTATGCGATCAGGCCGGACGTGTGCCGGACCTGCATGCCGGGCGATCCCGAATGCGCGATGGCGCGACGACGCTTCGGGCTGCCCGTGCTGGCAGCCCCGGATTGGTAGCCGATCCGTCTAGGCCGTGACGTGATCGCGCTCGACTTCGATCTCGTCGTCGAGATCGTCGTCCAGCGGAGCCAGCGTCGAAAGCGGCTTGGTCGACAGCGTGATCGCCTTGCGGTTGCTGTAGGCCGACACCGCTCCGCCGCGCGGCGATTGCGCGTCCTGCGCCAGCGCGTAAAGCGTGGAGCCGACGCGGCCACCCTGCTCGATCAGTTCGCGTTCGCTGCAGCTCGATGCGATGGAAATCGCAAGCGTGTGCATGTGATGGCGGCGGTAGCAGAACAAGGCCAGCATGGCGCGGACATCCGAGGGCACGCTGGCGACGAGATGGGGCAGGCCATTTTCATTCGCACGATACATCGCGCCGAGCAGGTCATCGCTGACCGGACAACGATCGTTCTCAAAAGCTTGACGGCTGGACCACATAGGCTTTCTCCTCAGTAAGGAGGATGCGATCCAATTTGCTAACGTGCGGTTAACCAACACGCTTAACGAGCATGTGCGACTCTTGCGCAACAGTCATAAGTGTGACTGCAGCCGCCACAGGGCCGCCGCACCTTCGCCACAGGCAGGTCAGCTGCCGGCAACGATATAAACGGCGAGAAAGAAGTCGGTCAGGTGATGCAACGCCTGGTCGATCCCGATCAGCCACCAGAACCATCGATTCCCCTGTGCCACGCCAAAGTGAGAAACGCAGATTCCCTTGCAGCGATCGATGACGATGTGGATCGCGAAATCGACCAGGCCGAGAAACCAGAGCTTCGGCTGAACCGCAGCGACGATCATCGTCGTCAGCACACCATGGATCACACAGTGGATCAGCAGCGGCAGCGCCCAGCCGGTCTTCTGATCCTTGCCCATCGCCATCCAGGCGTTCTGCAGGAAAAAGTCGGCAATGACATGCTTGACGGTGAGCGCGAGCATCCAGCCGACAAGCCCGCCCAGAGCAATTGAAGACGACATTGCAGGAAACACGCCGGCGCCCTTCTCATAGTCACGACGGACTGGCCAAGGCCGATCGCCATCGTTCTTATTTATGACACTCCGACGCCGGGAATGCACGGGGTGGAACCGGAAAACTCACTGCTTCATATGGCGGCATTGCGCGTTTTGTCGCATGGCTTTCGGCTAATGCGCGAGCCGCAATTCACCGATGACTTTTCGCAATTGCTCTCCCTGCGGATCGCGCGGCACTGCACAAGCGCGTTCGATAGCGCCGGACAGATCCGTAATCACCAGCGTACCGTCGAAGCTCGGTTTGGCGAGGCCGTCGATGATCTGGTGCCAGGCTGCGATGCCGTGACGGTAACCCGTACCGTAACCTTCGACGATGGCAGCCGAACAGACCACCGCCATCGCCGCATCGGGACGTTTCGTCAGCGCGCGGTCGATCATGTGCAGCCAGCGCTCGACCCAGACACGTTCCTTCTCGTAACGCGTGGAAAGGCGCCGCCAGTGCCGCAACCAGGCTTCAAATTCGAGACGCTTGAGACCGAAAATACCCGCTTTGCTGAAACGGACCGGCACGGTGCGATGCGCACAATGCACCCATTCCAGCATCCGCATGGCGGGATCGCCGACGATCTCCGGCAACGCCGACACCAGCTCATCCAGGCGAAAACGCCGCTGGTCCACCGCGGTCCCGCGGTCAGGCCCGACCGGCTCCCGCAGCGTCAACTGCGCGATACGGATCGGATCGAGATAGCTCATGCGCGCGCTCAGCAGGTGCGCGATCGCGCAGAACAGCGCATCGTCGACCCCCCGCCTGCCGATGAAGCGACGCAGCCGGTCGCAATAAAGCTGCGCATAGGCCGGGCTCTGATAATCGATCAGGATCGCAACGCCCTCCTCGGCAATCGGCCGCACCACCGCCGGCAGGCCGGCGGGATAAATGACCTCCGCAATATCATTGATGCCCGCGATCTCGCTGATGGTCGAGCGGATGACGTTGATGAAACCGGCCACGACGATCCCCGGATGTCAGACCGGCTGCACGGCAACCGCCGAAACCGGCGCGGACGCGTCCCGCTGCGACAACCGTGCTTCCAGTGTACCGATATTCTCGAACAGCCGCGCACTGGCGAGGCGCAGAAAGAAGAAGCCGAATTCCGGATTCTGCACGTAGAGTTCTTCGACCTGCGCGTAAGTCACGCTCAGCACGAGGCCGCCCTCAAGACATTCCAGCGTCTGCGTACGTTCGCCCGTCGGCGACAGCATGCCGAGCTCGCCGACGATGGCGCCGACCGGCAATTCGATGCCCGACTCGACGAGGCGATAACGGCCGGAGACGATGTAGAACATCCGATCGGCCTTCTCATCCTTGTAGAACATGATCTCGCCGGCCTTGCAGATCTGTTTGGTCATGAACGGCTTCAGCCATTCCATCGACAGATCGGAATTCACCGACTTCTTCACGTCGCGCAACAACTGCAGCATCTGGCGCAGACGATAGATATTGACCGGCAGCAAGACGGCGTGAAGCACCAGGGTCGGATAATTGCGCGTGGGGATGGAAATGCCGATCAGCAGCAGGTTGGCCATGATGCCGAACACCCGCAGCGGAATCATCGTCCGCATGGTGGCTGTCGCCACCACGAAGATCGTGGCCGCGGCGCTGCCGAAATGGTGAAGATAGGACATATCCATGGACGTGAACCGATTTCAGAAATCTGTGACGTCATCATAACCGGCCATGCAACGTCTGAAAATGAGACGATCCGGCGGGACGATTGACGCGCCGGCACAGCGCGGGCACGGTCGCATGCGATTCAAAGGAGAACAACATGTCGGAAACGACAGACACTGCCGAAAACTCGCTCCCGATCCTGACCGTCGACGGCCCCCGCGCCACCATCCGCCTCAACCGTCCCGCCAAGCTGAACCGGCTGTCGCAGACGGACCTCGATACGTTGATGGCGCTGTTCGACCGGGTGGAAGCCGATCCCGCGATCCGGGTGCTGGTGCTGACCGGTACCGGCCGCGCCTTCAGCGCCGGCTTCGATCTGACCGCCATCGCCGCACGGGCCGCAAGTGCGCCGTCCGCAAATGCGTCAGGCTCGGCGTTCGAAGCGGTCGCCGACCGGCTGGAGGATCTGGCGGTGCCGACCATCTGCCGGCTCAATGGCGGCGTCTATGGCGGCTCGACGGATCTGGCGCTGGCCTGCGATTTCCGGATCGGCATCGATACGGCAGAAATGTTTATGCCGGCGGCGCGTCTCGGGCTGCATTATTACAAAAGCGGCATCAAACGCTATGTGAGCCGGCTCGGCGTCGACAACGCCAAACGGCTGTTTCTGACCGCGCAGAAGATCGATGCCAACGAGATGCTGCGGATCGGCTACCTGACGTCGATCGCAACGACGCGCGCGCTGGATGGCGAAGTCGACAAACTCGCAACGATTCTGGCCGGCAACGCACCGATCGCCATGCGAGGCATGAAGCAGGCGATCAACGAATTCGCCCGCGGCGAGCTTGACGAGGAAGCCGCCGACCAGCGCGCCCGCGACAGCATGCGCGGCGATGAAATCAAGGAAGGCACGAAGGCATTCGCGGAGAAGCGGACGCCGCGGTTTTAACGACGACCTTTCATCGACGCTCTTTCTCCACCTCTCCCCGATGGGGAGAGGTGGAGAAAAAACGCCGCTACCTCTACTCCACAAACCTCACGGCATCGCCGAGCTGCGCCCTGCTCGTGCGATAGCTGTTCACCTTGTGCCCAGTGTCCGCATAGCCGAACGAGATGCCGCAGACGACGCGGCGGTCGTCAGGCATGTCGAAATGCTTGCGGACCACCGCCGCATGGAAGGCCAGCGCGGCCTGCGGCACGGTGGCGATGCCGAGCGCCTGCGCGGCCAGCATGAAATTGTTGACGTAGCCGCCGCAATCGACGGCACCATAGACACCAAGCGCTTCATCGGAGGTGATGATCGCCACATGCGGCGCGCCGAAGAAATTGAAATTCTGCAGCGCCTGCTGCGCATAGCCGGCCTTGTCGCCGCGCGCGATGCCCAGTGTGTTGTAGAGTTGAAATCCGCTCTCGCGCCGGCGGTCGAGATAGACGCCGCGATATTCCCGCGGGAACGCGAAATCGCCGGAATGCGCCGCGCCGGACGCCGCAACGGGATAAAGCACGTCGCGAAACTTTGTCGTCGCTTCTCCGGACGTAATCGTCACCTGCCATGGCTGGCTGTTGCACCATGACGCCGTGCGCTGCGCGGCGATGAGAATGCGCTCGATCGTCTCGCGCGGCACGGCATCGGGCTTGTAAGCGCGGCACGAATGCCGGCCGGCGAGAAGGGCTTCAAAGGTGGCGATGGCGTCGGTCATAGGAGCATCCTGATTACTCTATCCCTCATGGTGAGGAGGCACGAAGCGCCGTCTCGAACCATAAGCTGATTTGACTCTGAGTGTGTTGCCATCCTTCGAGACGCCGCGCTTCGCGCGGCTCCTCAGGATGAGGGCGGAGTGCTAGTTACGCCCCTTGGTCGGCACCTTGTTGAACGGCACATCCTTGTCCACGCGGATATCGCCGGGCAGGCCCAGCACGCGCTCGGCGATGATGTTGCGCAGGATCTCGTCGGTGCCGCCGGCGATGCGCATCGAGGGCGAGGACAGGATCGTCGCCTGGAACTCGCCGCCGGCATCAGCATCGCCGCCGACCAGGACACCCGAAGCCCCCTGCAGATCAGCCGCGAACATGGCGATATCCTGCATCATCATGCCCGACACCAGCTTGCCGATGGAATTTTCCGGCCCCGGACGTTCGCCCTTCGACAGTGCCGAGATCGAGCGATAGCTGGTATATTTCAGGCCGGAATTCTTCACTGCCCAGCCGGCCAGCTTGGAACGGACGTTGGGATCGTCGATGGCAAGGCCGTCGCCCAGCATCAAGTTGCTGCAATAGGTGAACAGTTCCGGGAATCCGGTCGCCACCCGTGCACCGATCGACATACGCTCATTCATCAGCGTGGTCAGTGACACGTTCCAGCCGTCGCCAACGGCGCCGAGACGCTGGCTGTCGGGAATGCGCACATCGGTGAAGAACACCTCGTTGAATTCCTGCAGGCCGTTGGCCTGCTTGATCGGCTTCACCTCGACGCCCGGACTCTTCATGTCCAGGAAGAACATGGTGAGCCCCTTGTGCTTCGGCACGGTCGGATCGGTGCGGGTGATCAGAATGCCGTAATCCGAATAATGCGCGCCGGAGGTCCAGATTTTCTGGCCGTTGATCACCCAGTCGTCGCCGTCTTTCTCCGCGCGCGTGCGGAGGCCGGCGACGTCGGAGCCGCCGGCGGGCTCGGAGAACAACTGGCACCAGATCTTTTCACCGGACGCGAGCGGCGGCAGATAGGCGCGCTTCTGGCCCTCGCCGGCATAGGCCATCACCGTGGGGCCGCACATGCCCTGCCCGATGGCGAAGGGACGCGCCAGCTTCTCGTAGACGCCCTCCTCCTGCTGCCAGATCACGCGCTCGATCGGCGTCGCGCCGCGGCCGCCATATTCCTTCGGCCAGTGCAGGCAGGCCCAGCCGGCCTCGGCCTTTTTCTTCTGCCACGCCTTGGAAGCCGGCAGCAGGGAGTCGCGCCTGGCGTTCGGATCGGACAGGGCCGCATGGAGTTCCTTCGGCGCGTTGGCGTCGATCCAGCTGCGCGCCTCAGCGCGGAAGGCGGCTTCCTGCGGCGTGTCATCGAAGTTCATCGGTGCTGTCTTTCTCTCTATCCCTCATGGTGAGGAGGCGCGAAGCGCCGTCTCGAACCATGAGTTGGTGGCACTCCCCCTTCGAGACGCGCGCAATGTGCGCTCCTCAGGGTGAGGGGCGGAGTTTTATGCGCGTCCCTTGGTCGGGATCTTGTTGAACGGCACATCCTTGTCGACGCGGATGTCGCCGGGCAGGCCCAGCACGCGCTCGGCGATGATGTTGCGCAGGATTTCGTCGGTGCCGCCCTCGACGCGGGTGGCCGGCGAGCGCAGCAGCATCGCCTGGAACTTGCCGGCAACCTCCGCATCATCCGGCCCGTTCAGCACGCCGGCCGCGCCCTGCAGATCGAGTGCGTAGGTCGCGACGTCCTGCAGCATCGCACCTGCGACAAGCTTGCCGATGGAGTTTTCCGGCCCCGGACGCTCGCCGCGCGACAGCGCGGAGATCGAGCGAAACGCGGTATAGCGCAGACCCGACGCACGCACGGCCCAGTTCGCGAGCTTGGACCGCACAGCGGGGTTATCGATGGCCGGACCGCCTTCGAGCGTCAGATTGCTGACGAACTCGAACAATTCGGGGAAGCCGGTGGCGACATTGGCGCCGATCGCCATGCGCTCGTTCATCAGCGTGGTCAGCGACACGTTCCAGCCATCGCCGACGGCCCCGAGCCGCTGCGAGTCGGGAATGCGCACGTCGGTGAAATAGACCTCGTTGAACTCGGCCTGACCGTTCGCCTGCTTGATCGGCTTCACCTCGACGCCGGGGCTTTTCATGTTCAGGAAGAACATGGTGAGACCCCTGTGTTTCGGCACGGTGGGATCGGTGCGGGTGATCAGGATGCCGTAATCCGAATGATGCGCGCCGGAGGTCCAGATCTTCTGGCCGTTGATGACCCAGTCATCGCCATCTTTCTCGGCGCGGGTGCGCAGGCCGGCAACGTCGGAACCGCCACCGGGTTCGGAGAATAGTTGACACCAGATATTCTCCCCCGAGGCCAGCGGCGGCAGGTACTGCCGCTTATGGTCCTCAGACGCATAGGCCATCATGGTCGGACCGCACATGCCGTGGCCGATGATGAACAGCGCGCCGAGCTTGCCGAACACGCCCTCCTCCTGCTGCCAGATCACGCGCTCGATCGGCGAGGCACCGCGCCCGCCATATTCCTTCGGCCAATGCGGCACTGCCCATCCGGCATCGGCCTTTTTCTTCTGCCAGGCTTTTGCGACTTCAAGAATGTTGGCGGAACGCAATTGAATGCGGCCGAGCGCGGCCTTCTTCAGCTCGTCCTCATATTCACGCGGCGCATTCTCCGCGATCCAGGCCCGCGCCCTGGCGCGAAATTCGGCTTCCTGCGGGGTGTCGTCGAAATTCATTGTCGATCCTTTTCCTTCCCTTCTCCCCTTGTGGGAGAAGGAAAAACGGAGTTACGCCGCGTTCTTCCGGCGCATGCGTTCGATCAACTGGTCTTCCCAATAGCTGAGCGAACCGAGGCCGACGGCGAGCGCGTTGGAACGACGATAATAGAGATGGCAGTCGAACTCCCAGGTGAAGCCCATGCCGCCGTGGACCTGGATGTTGTTCTTGGAGCAATGCTGGAACGCCTGCGTGGCGCTGATACGCGCGGAGGCCGCGGCTTCCGGCAGTTCGGCGGCGTCAGTGGAGAGCGCCCAGGCGCCGTAATAGCAATTCGAACGCGCCAGCGTCGCCGAGACATACATGTCGGCGAGCATGTGCTTGATCGCCTGGAACGAGCCGATCTGGCGGCCGAAGGCGATGCGGTCGAGGGCGTAGTCGCGGCCCATCTCCAGCGCCCGGTCGGAGCCGCCGACCTGCTCGAAGCCGGTCAGTACGGCGGCGCGATCGAGCACCCGGGAGAGAATGTTCCAGCCTTCATGCCTCATGCCGAGCGGCTCGGCCTTGACGTTGTTGAACGAAATCTCGGCCTGGTTGCGCGAGGGATCGATGGAGGTCAGCGCCTTCGTCTCGACGCCTTCGCTGGTGAGATCGACAAGGAACAGCGTGATGTCGGTGTCGCGGCCGGTCGACGTGGTACGCGCGGCGACGATCGCGAAGTCGGCGATGGCGCCATCGGCCACCGGATTCTTCACACCGTTGAGCACATTGTCGACGGCGGCGAGGTTGATCGCTTTCGATGACGGATTGCCCGCGCCTTCGAACAGCGCCAGCGTGCCGATCGCATGGCCCTGCGCGATGGCGGGCAGCCATTTCTGCTTCTGCGCCTCGGAGCCGGCAAGCAGCAGCGCCTCAGCGGCGAGATAGACGGTGGAGGAGAACGGCACCGGCGCCAGCGCGCGGCCCATTTCCTCGGCGAGCACGCAAAGTTCGAGATGGCCGGCACCGGAACCGCCATAGGCTTCGGGAATCGCAACACCGAGGAAGCCCATATCGGCAAGGCCCTTCCACAATTCGCGATCATACGGCGCCTGACCGTCGATCACCGCACGCACGGCCTTCGGCGGGCACTTCTCGGCAAGAAAACGCCGCGCTTCATCGCGGAGTTGTTTCTGATCGTCGGAGAAATCGAAGTTCATGGCTCGGCCTACTCGTTTGTCGTTATTGTTCGTAGGATGGGTAGAGCGTCTTCGCGAAACCCACCACGCGGCTTGAAAAGATGATGGGTTTCGCTGACGCTCTACCCATCCTACGATCCCTCATTTCAGTTATCTTGTAGCCTACTTATCTCAGTCCCTCATGGTGAGGAGGCGCGTAGCGCCGTCTCGAACCATGAGATGGAGTGCATCGCCCATCCTTCGAGACGCCGCTTCGCGGCTCCTCAGGATGAGGGTGGAGCGTGGGGTACGGTTATTCCTCATTTCAAAACAATCACATCGTCACCCGGATGCTCCGCATAAAGCTGCGCCACCTGCGCGGCGCGGCGGTCGAGGCCGGCGCGCTGGTTGATGTAGCCCTTGTCGGTGAGTTCGTTGCCGTCGATGGACGGCGGCTCGACCAGGAACATGGCGCGGGCGATGCGGCGGCTGCTGGCGCCGACCGAGGCGGCGTTGTGCGCGCGCAAGCCATCCCTGAAACACGCCAGCACTTTCGGATGCCTGACCACATCGGCAAATGTCGCTTCCGGCTCCCCGATCATGATGCGGCAGGCCGGCAGGTTGGGCCAGGCCAGCACGCCGATGAATTCCTTGTCCTGCCCGGTAATGAGCGCATCCTGTACGACCGGCGTCGCGGCCGCGATGATGTCGGTGCGCAGCGAGCCGACCTGGACGAAGGTTCCGGTGGTCAGCTTGAAGTCTTCCACCACGCGGCCGGAGAAAATCAAGCCCTTGGCCGGATCGTCGTCATCCACGAACACGCCGGCATCGCCGATCTTGTAGAAACCTTCCTCATCGAAAGCGGCTTTGGTGAGATCGGGCTGGCGATAATAGCCGGGCATCACATTGATGCCGCGCAGGCGCAGTTCGTATTTCGACGCCACCGGCACCATCTTCAATTCGACGCCGGGGAACGGCAGGCCGATCAGGCCGACGCGCTCGGTGTCCCAATAGGTGCCGGTCGAGGTCGGCGCCGTCTCCGTGCTGCCCCACCCGGTGTAAAACACGATGCGTTCGCCGGTGGCGCGCACGGCCAGCGCCTGCATGCGGTCATAGAGATCGTCCGGCAGCCGCGCGCCGCCATAGCCCATCAGGCCGAGATTTTTGAAGAAGGAGCGCGCCAGCCCCTCGTCCTTCTCCATGGCGCCGGCGATGGCGGCATAGCCGGCGGGGACATTGGCATAATAGCTCGGCGAAACCTCGCGCAGATTGCGCAGCGTCTCGTCGATCATGCCGGGCATCGGCCGGCCGTCGTCGATATAGAGCGTGCCGCCGTCAATCAGCAGCGGATTGAACAATGCATTGCCGCCCATGGTGTGATTCCACGGCATCCAATCGAGATTGACCGGCGGCGCGGCACTGCGATCGCGCGGACGGGTCTGCATCATCATCGCCGCATTGGCGCACATCATCCGCTGGGTGTTGATGACGGCCTTCGGCATGCCGGTGGAGCCCGACGTGAACAGCAGCTTGCCGACCGTCTCCGGCGTGATCGCCGCGATCGAGGCGGCAACGTCGTCCGTCACTTTCGTTGCGGCCATATCGGCGAACGACACGCTCGCAATGCCGGCCGGCGCGCGCGCGACATGGATTACCTTGATGCCGGTGAGGTCGAGCGCATCGAGCGCCGTCTGGAAGGTCGGGCCGTCCTGCACCATGACAGCGACCGGCTTGACCAGATCGAACAGGTATTTGAGCTTGGCGTGATCCTGGCTCATCAGCGAATAGGCCGGCGACACCGGCGCCGCCGGATGCCGCGCCTGCATTGCCGCCATGGTCATCAGCGCATGCTCGATGGAATTGCCGGACAGGATCGCGACCGGCCCTTCCGCCGGCAGCTTCATGTCGAGCAACGCCTGCGTCACGCCATCCACGGTGCGCTTGGCCTCCGCATAGGAGACCCGGCGCCACTGCCGGTCGTCGCCGGCGCGCTGCGCCAACCAGGTCAGGTCGGGACGCTCCTTCGCCCACTTTGCCAACGGCGCGGCGAGATGCGGCTCATAGGCATTGAGCGGAATGCGCGACTTCATGACGATGACGCCGTCGGGGCGGCGCTCGACGGCGATGTCGCGCTCCATCCAGTGCACCTTGCGGAAGGCCGGCTTTGTCAGGACGGGCGCGTTCATGTCGTATCTCCCTCAGCGCGTGACGTAGACCGGCTTGCGTTTCTCGATGAAGGCGCGGATGCCTTCCTCAAAATCCTCGGAGCGGCTGCACAACACCTGGTTGCGGTCTTCCATGGCGATGACGGCTTCGATCGAGCCGGCATCCACCGCCATATTGATGCACTCTTTCGACAGCCGCAGGCCCACCGGCGACGCGGAGACCATCGCATCGATATAGGGCGCGGCGGCCTTGTCGAGTTCACCGTCCGCGACGACTTCGGACACCAGCCCCACCGCCAGCGCGCGTTCGGCATGGATGAAGCGGCCGGTCAGGATCAGTTCGGACGCGACGGAAACACCGACAAGGCGCGGCAGGAAATAGCTGGTGCCGATGTCACAGCCGCCGAGGCCGAGCTTGATGAAGGCGCAGTTCATGCGCGCGGATTTGGTCGCAATGCGGATATCGGCCGCGAGCGCCAGCGCGAAACCGCCGCCGGCCGCGGCACCCTGCACCAGCGCGATGATCGGCTGCGGACAGCGGCGCATCAGCATCACGATGTCGGCGATACGACGCTGCGAATCCAGCGACTCGGTGACGGTGCGCGGCGCATTCGTCATCCGCGACGACATCGCATGCTTGAGATCGAGCCCCGCACAGAAATTGGCGCCGGCGCCCTTGAGGACGACCACGCGCGTCTTGCGGTTGCGCTGCAGGCTCTGGAAATAATCGTTGAGCGCATCGATCAGCGCAGGATCGAGCGCATTGAGACTGTCCGGACGATTGAGCGTCACCCAGTCCACGCCATCATCGTGTTCGATTAGCAGCGGTGAGGCCACGCGCGTTACTCCCATCCCGGCGCCTTCGGCGCTCATTGTTACGCCTTCTCCCCCGTGCGAAGCGAAGCTTCGCTAGGTGGGAGAGGGCCACACAAGAGTTAGAAACGAACTCTGTTGGGTGAGGGGTAGCCACGAACTACATCGTTCGTGGCTACCCCTCACCCGTCTCGACTGCTTCGCAGTCGATCCACCCTCTCCCACAAGGGGAGAGGGGAAGAAAGAGTAAGGACTACCGCGGCGCCATGCGGATGGCGCCGTCGAGGCGGATCGTCTCGCCGTTCAGCATCGGGTTCTCGACGATATGAACCGCGAGATTGCCGTATTCCGACGGATCGCCGAGACGGGCCGGATGCGGCACCTGGGCACCGAGGCTGGCGCGGGCTTCCTCGTTGAGGCCCATCAGCAGCGGCGTCAGGAACAGGCCCGGTGCGATGGTGTTGACGCGGATCTTGCTGGAGGCGAGATCGCGCGCAGCCGGGATCGTAAGGCCGACCACGCCGCCCTTCGAAGCGGAATAGGCGATCTGGCCGATCTGGCCTTCATAAGCCGCAACCGACGCGGTGTTGATGATGACGCCGCGCTCCTCGCCGATCGGTTCGGCGGCCGCAAGCTGCTCGGCGAACAGGCGCAGGCAGTTGAAGGTGCCGACCAGGTTCACCATGATCACGTTGGTGAACTTCTCCAGCGGATAGACGCCCTGCTTGCCGACGATGCGCTGCGAACCGCCGATGCCGGCGCAGTTCATCAGCACGCGCGCGGTGCCATGCGCGGCAGCCGCCTTGGCCAGCGCGGCCTTCACATCGGCTTCACTGGTGACGTCACCTGCACAGGCGACGCCCTTCACTTCGGCGGCGACCTTCTCGGCATTGTCGGCGGCCCGATCGAACACGGCGACCTTGGCGCCCTTGGCGGCCATCGCGCGCGCGGTAGCGGCGCCGAGACCCGAGCCACCGCCTGTGATGAATACGGCTACGTCTTTAAGCTGCATCGTGAGAGCCTTTCCTTGGGCGTTTCGTTTCTTGAATCGTTGAAGAAGAAAAAGAAGAAATGGTCCTTGGGCGTTTCTTGTTGGTCTTGAAACTGCGGTTCTTGATAGTGTCTTGGGCGTTTCCTCAAGTTTCTTGTTTTACAGTTTCCTTGGGCCGTTTCTTCTTAGCTCGGGTTCAGCGGGCTTTTGCGCCCGCCTTCTTGTTTGTCAGCATGCCGTCCAGCAGCATCATTTCGAGATGCGCCACATAAGCGCGGCACACCTCATCCGTCACCGGGCCGACGCCGATGGCACGCGACATGGCATGACGGCTGAAGAACAGATTATCACAGGCCCCGATCAGGCTGGTGTAGAACAGCACGGGATCGACGGCGCGGAATTCGCCGGTCTTCTGGCCTTCGGCCAAAAGACGGCGATGGAAATTCAACAGCGGCCCCACGAAGAACTTCGAGACTTCATCGGCCGACTCGTCGCTGCTTTCGTGCAGCAGATAGTGGATCAACCGGTTCATGTAGGGGAACTGGTTGTACGCCTTGATAATCCCGGCGATGTGCAGCCGCAGCTTGGCGGTGGCCGAAATCGGCTGCGCCAGCAGATATTCCAGATGGGTCATCTCATTGGCGGCATCGCGTGCAAGCAGCGCCAGCAGCAGGCCGTCCTTGTTGCCGAAATGATATTTCACCAGCGCGGCGTTGACGCCCGACTGCTGGGCGATCTCGCTCAGCGACACCTCGATGGAGTTGCTGGAGATCATCAATTCGCTCGCCGCGAGCATCAGCTTCTCGGCGGTCGGATTGAGGCCGACGCCTTGGCGGGCTGGGGTGCTGGACGGGCTGGGAACGGCTGCCATGAGAGCCGCAGATAATACGAACATGCGGCCGCGCTCAAGAGTTAATTGACCGATTGACTAAAATGAATGCGGGCCTTTAATCTCGGTCCATCTGTAGCCCGGATGGAGCGCAGCGCAATCCGGGGACCGACGACATGTCGATGCTCTGAATCCCGGATTTCGCTGCGCTCCATCCGGGCTACGCCCAACCACAAAAATTCATTCAAGGGAGATCGCACATGGCCGAGGCCTATATCGTCGCCGCCGCACGCACCGCAGGTGGCCGCAAGGGTGGCCGGCTGGCCGGATGGCACCCGGCGGACCTCGCCGCCTCCGTGCTGAATGCGCTGGTCGATCGCGCCGGCGTCGATCCCGCGCTGGTGGACGACGTCATCATGGGCTGCGTCGGCCAGGGCGGCGAGCAGGCCGTCAATGTGGCGCGCAACGCCGTGCTGGCATCGAAACTGCCGGAAAGCGTGCCGGGCACCTCGATCGACCGCCAGTGCGGCTCGTCACAGCAGGCATTGCATTTCGCGGCGCAGGCGGTGATGTCCGGCACGATGGATATCGTCATCGCCTCGGGCGTCGAGAGCATGACCCGCGTGCCGATGGGCTCGCCCAGCATTCTGGCCGCCAAGGCCGGCATGGGCCATTACAAGAGCCCGAACATGGAAGCGCGCTATCCGCACATCCAGTTCAACCAGTTCACCGGCGCCGAGATGGTGGCGCAGAAATACGACCTCTCCAAGGACCATCTCGACGAATACTCGTTCCGGAGCCACCAGCGCGCCATCGCCGCGACCGAAGCCGGCCGGTTCAAGGACGAGATCGTCCCGGTGCAGATCACCCGCGCCGACGGCTCGACCGACACCCACCACATCGACGAAGGCATCCGCTTCGACGCCACGCTGGACGGGATCAAGGGCGTCAAGCTGATCAACGAGAACGGCGGCCGCCTCTCCGCGGCATCGGCGAGCCAGATCTGCGATGGCGCGTCGGGCGTGCTGGTGGTCAACGAAAAGGGCCTGAAGCAGCTCGGCGTGCAGCCGATGGCGCGCATCCACCACATCAGCGTGATGGGCGGCGATCCCGTCATCATGCTGGAAGCGCCGCTGCCCGCCACCAAGCGCGCGCTCGAAAAGGCCGGGATGACCATCAACGACATCGATCTGTTCGAGGTCAACGAGGCGTTCGCCTCGATCCCCACGGCCTGGCTGAAGGCGACCGGCGCCGATCCCGCGCGGCTGAACGTCAACGGCGGCGCCATCGCGCTCGGGCATCCGCTCGGCGGCTCCGGCACCAAGCTGATGACGACGCTGGTGCATGCGCTGAAGCAGCAGAACAAGCGCTACGGCCTGCAGACCATGTGCGAAGGCGGCGGCATGGCCAATGTAACGATCGTGGAAAGGCTCTAACTCCTTTCTTCCTTCTCCCCTTGTGGGAGAAGGTGGCGCCGACGAAGTCGGTGCCGGATGAGGGGTACTGCTAGGCTCGGAGTTTGTGGCACCCCTCACCCGTCTCGAACGCACTTCGTGCGTTCGATCCACCCTCTCCCACAAGGGGAGAGGGAAAACGAGCGGGCCAACCCGCCGCCCCTCCCGAGGAATCCCCATGACGCATCCGTCAATTCACGCGAAGTCTCACCCCGACAAGATCGCCTACCGTATGGCCGGCTCCGGCAAGGCGATCACCTATCGCGAGCTCGACGAGCGTTCCAACCGCGGCGCACATCTGTTCCGATCGCTCGGCCTCAAACCCGGCGATCACATCGCGCTGCTGATGGAGAACCGGCTCGAATTCATGGAAATCTGCTGGGCCGCCCAGCGCAGCGGGCTCTATTACACCGCGATCAGCCGCTATCTCACTGCCGATGAGATCGCCTATATCGTAAAGGACTGCGGCGCCCGCGTCGTCATCACCTCGGACAAATGCGCCGATGCGGTCGCGGCGCTGATCACCGATGCGGCCGAACCGATCTTCTATCTCGTCGACGGCGCACGCGCCGGGTTTCGCGACTGGAACGCCGCGCTTGCGACCCAGCCGGCCACGCCGATCGCCGACGAGATCGCCGGTTACGACATGCTGTATTCGTCCGGCACAACCGGCCGCCCGAAGGGCATCAAACGTGAATCGGAAAATGCGCCGATCGACGTTCCTAACCCGTTCCTGAAGCTGCTTTGCGCCACCATGTGCGGCATGACCGAGGACAGCATCTATCTGTCGCCGGCGCCGCTCTATCATGCGGCGCCGCTGCGCTTCAACATGATGGCGATCATCCTCGGCGGCACGTCTGTCATCATGGAGCATTTCGACGCCGAGGAATTCCTGAAGCAGGTCGAGCGGCACAAGATCACGCAGTCGCAACTGGTGCCGACGATGTTCGTGCGCATGCTGAAACTGCCCGATGAGATTCGCCTGCGCTACGACGTATCGTCGCTGAAAGGCGCGATCCATGCGGCGGCTCCCTGCCCGGTCGATGTGAAGGCGAAAATGATCGACTGGTGGGGGCCGATCCTGATCGAATATTACGCCGGCAGCGAAGGCAACGGCGTCACCGTCTCGAATTCGCAGCAATGGCTGAGCCATCGCGGTACCGTCGGCAAGGCGGTCGTCGGCAGCGTCAAGATTCTCGACGAGGATGACCGGGAGCGACCGACCGGCGAGATCGGCACGGTGTATTTCGCCGATACGCCCGTTTTCAGCTACCACAACGATCCCGAGAAAACGAAACGCGCCTACAATTCACGCGGCTGGTCGACGCTTGGCGATGTCGGCTATCTCGATGACGAGGGCTTCCTCTACCTCACCGACCGCAAGTCCTACATGATCATTTCCGGCGGCGTGAATATCTATCCGCAGGAGACGGAGGATGTACTGATCACCCATCCCGAGGTCGCCGATGTCGCGGTGTTCGGCGTGCCGAACGACGAGATGGGCGAGGAAGTGAAAGCGGTGGTGCAGCCGCACAGCATGGACCGCGCCGGCAAGACGCTGGAAGCCGAATTGATCGCGTTCTGCCGCAGGCACCTGTCGCCGATCAAATGCCCCAGGAGCGTGGACTTCGAACCCGAACTGCCGCGCACCCCGACCGGCAAACTGGTGAAGCGCCACCTGCGCGACAAATACTGGCCGAAGAAGGAAACAGCGACGACCTGATCTTGTAGCCCGGATGGAGCGCAGCGTAATCCGGGGATGTCGAAAGTGTTGATACTGATGTCCCCGGGTTACGCTGCGCTCCACCCGGGCTACGGACTTGCCGCATCTTTCCGCACGCAGTAATCCACCGCGATGCTGCGAGCCACATCATGACCACCGGCCTTCTGATCTCCGCCATCCGCTCCGGCGCGGGCAAGACGACGGTGACGCTCGGGCTGCTCGCGGCGCTGGCGCGGCGGGGCGTGCGGCTGCGCGCGGCCAAGACCGGCCCTGACTATATCGATCCCACCTTCCATGCCGCCGCCACCGGCGCACCCTGTATCAATCTCGACAGCTGGACCATGCCGCCTGCACTGCTGCAGGCGCTGATGGCGCGCGTGGCGGAGAATGCGGATCTCGTCACCGTCGAAGGCGTGATGGGCCTGTTCGATGGCGTCCCCGCACCGCATGGCTGCGACGGCTCCAGCGCAGGCATCGCCGCCCGGTTTCGCCTGCCCGTGTTGTTGGTGCTCGACGTCACCGCGCAATCGCAATCGGCCGCGGCGGTCGTGCGCGGCTTCGCGATGCATGATCCGGATGTCCGCATCGCCGGCGTGGCGCTCAACCGCATCGGCAGCGACCGGCATCGAAAGCTGATCACGGATGCCGTTGCGGCACTCGGCATTCCCGTGGTCGGCGCGATCCCGCGCGATACTACGCTCGCTTTGCCGGAACGGCATCTCGGACTGGTCCAGGCGGGTGAGCACGGCGATCTCGGTGGGCGTATCGCGCGCCTTGCGGACATGGCCGAGACATATCTCGATCTCGATGCGATCCTTGCGCTCGCCGCACCGATCACCTTGTCCGCCGTCAGCCCCCACGCGCCGGCTTTGCCGCCGCCGGGACAACGCATCGCGCTCGCGGCCGACGCCGCCTTCAACTTCATTTATCCGCATGTCATCGACGGTTGGCACGCGGCAGGCGCCGAGATTGTCCGCTTCTCGCCGCTCACCGATGAAGCGCCGCCGGAGCATTGCGACAGTTGCTGGCTGCCGGGCGGCTATCCCGAACTCCATGCCGGTACGCTTGCCGCTGCGACAACATTCCGCGACGGCCTCGCGCGCTTCGCACTGACGCGGCCGGTGCATGGCGAGTGCGGCGGCTATATGGTGCTGGGCGAAGGGCTGGAAGATGCCGACGGCCAGTGTCATGCAATGACGGGATTGCTGAGCCACACGACAAGCTTCCGTCAGCGCAAACTGCACCTCGGCTATCGCACCGCCAAGCTGCTTGCGAACAATCCGCTCGGATCGGCAGGCGCCATCGTGCGCGGCCACGAATTTCACTACGCAACGCTGACCGATCCCGGCCGCGACGAACCGCTCGCCGATCTCACCAACGCGGACGGAGATCCCTTGCCGGAGCGCGGTGGTCGCCGCGGGCATGTCACCGGCACGTTTTTCCACGCCATGGCGCAAGGGGATGGGTAAACAAGTAGCAAAATGTAGGGTGGGCAAAGCGTAGCGTGCCCACCATCGACGCCATCGCATGCAGCAGCGACATCGGTGGGCACGGCGCTGCGCGCCTTAGCCCACCCTACAGAAGCAAGCCGCCTGCTTCCTACCTCCCCCAGCGCTCCTGCCAGATTTTCTCGCCGATCATGCAGTTCACCCGCGGCTCGCGACCGGCCGCGGGGATGATGGACGCATCCGGCAAGGTGATGCCGGCGACTTCCATTACCAGCTTGGTGCGGATCGCTTCCTTGAACTTGTCGCGCTCCTTGATCGGCACCACGAAGGAACCGGGGCCGCCGATCACGCAGTCTTCGTAGTACCAATCGAGATTCTCGATATCCATGGTCGAAAACGACAGCTCCTTCGCCATGATCGGCAGGCCGTTGATGACGACGCCTCTCTCCAGTGCCGCATCGCGCGCGACGGTGACCGGACCGCCATTGTTGTTCGGCCCGTCGCCGGAAATATCGATCACGCGGCGGATGCCGTGCAGCGCGTTCGCATCGAACAGCGGCATGGCGAAATCGATCGCCCCGGAGATCGAGGTGCGCGACGCACGCCGCACCGGCGTCTTCATGATCTCGGCAGCCACGGCATCCGCCGACTCCGGCCCATCGATCACCCGCCAGGGAATGATCACCTTCTGGTCATTGACGGCGGCCCATTCGAAATAGGTCACGGCGATCCTGCCGTTCGGCCCGGTCTTCAGCGCGGCAAGGAACTCCTTGGAGACGATGGCCTGCGCATAGCCCTCGCGCTGGATCGCCAGTTCGTCCATGTCCATCGAATAGGAAACGTCCACGGCGAGGATGAGTTCGACATCGACGACAGGTTCGGATTTGTTCTGGGCAAGTTGCGGCTTGGGGCCGGCGGCGGCAAAACCGGCAACGTCGCCGCCCAGCATCGCCCCGGCGATGAGCACCGTTCCAATCGAGACACACCAGCGCATCGCGGCCCTCCCGTTTGTGAGGCGAAGGGTGACACGCAAATGACGCGCTGCAAAGCCGGAACCACGCGGTTGTTTTCACAATATTGCGGAGAGCAACGACGCGATTATATTCGAGGACTTCGGAGCGCGTCCGCCCTCAGACCGCGTGAATGGCCATGCCCGACACTATCATCAAGCCGCAGACCCGCGCAAAGCCGAAGGTCGAGCGGCCTAAATTATACAAGGTCATTCTCATCAATGACGACTATACGCCGCGGGAATTCGTCGTCCGCGTGCTGAAGGCGGAGTTCCGCATGGACGAGGCACAGGCGGCGAGGGTGATGCTGACGGCCCACCAGCGCGGCGTCTGCGTGGTTGCAGTTTTCACGCGGGAGGTAGCGGAAACGAAGGCCACGCGCGCGACGGATGCCGGGCGCGCGAAGGGCTATCCGCTGCTGTTCACGATCGAGCCGGAGGAATAGCTCAACTGCTTTTGCGCCAACGATTACCCCACCTGCCCGCGGTGGCGGATGAAGTGATCGGCGATCACGCAGGCCACCATCGCTTCGGCCACCGGCACCGCGCGGATGCCGACGCAGGGATCGTGACGCCCCTTGGTGAGGATGTCGGTATCCGCGCCGCCGCGATCCACCGTCTTGCGCGGCGACAGGATCGACGAGGTCGGCTTGACCGCAAAACGCGCGATGATCGACTGACCGGTGGAAATGCCGCCGAGAATGCCGCCGGCATGGTTCGACATGAAAGTCGGGCCGTTGTTGCCCATCCGCATTTCGTCGGCGTTCTCCTCGCCCGTGAGCGCGGCGGCATCGAAGCCGTCACCGATCTCGACGCCCTTCACCGCATTGATGCTCATCAGCGCACTGGCGATGTCGCTATCGAGCTTGCCGTAGATCGGCGCACCGAGGCCGGCGGGCACACCTTCGGCCACCACTTCGATCACCGCACCGATGGAGGAACCGGACTTCCTGATGCCATCGAGATAGTCGGCATAGAACGCCGCCTTCTCCGCGTCGGGGCAGAAGAACGGATTGTTGCCGACTTCGTCCCAGTTCCAGTTGGCGCGATCGATCCTGTGCGGCCCGATCTGCACCAGCGCGGCGCGTACGCTCAAGCCCGGCACGACTTTTCGCGCGATAGCCCCCGCGGCGACGCGCGTTGCCGTCTCTCGCGCCGAGGAGCGGCCGCCGCCGCGATAGTCACGCAGGCCATATTTCGCCTCATAGGTGAAATCGGC
>Ga0153956_1001433_pt1 | contig 20809 bp, 14 predicted proteins | sample TSFL040MetaG_FD_104704 | JGI IMG/M metagenome (GOLD analysis project Ga0153956, IMG submission 104704) | Attine ant fungus gardens microbial communities from Florida, USA - TSFL040 MetaG | ecosystem: Host-associated > Fungi > Mycelium > Unclassified | place: USA: Florida, Wekiwa Springs...
CACACTGAGCGAGCCGCGAAACAGTTGTATAATTTTTTGTGTAACGTATAAACCTATGCCGCTGCCGGCAAAATTATGGCTGTTTTTGGCGCGGTAAAATGAGTTAAATACCCGGTCGATGTCTGCCGCGGGGATACCTATTCCGGTGTCAATGATCTGCATTTGGATCAGCTTTTCATCGGCATAAAAAACACATTTTACAGGCTGCTGCGTTGAAAATTTAAAAGCATTGCCAATTAAATTATTTAAGGCAATGAACAGTAGCTGATGATTGGCCGGGATGGTAAGCATGGCCTCACTTTCGGGCATATGCTCAATATTAACCAGCAAGGCGCCGGGGTGCAGTTTGTTACTCCAATAACCTTCCAACTCCCAAAGCAGCTCATCAATACGCACAGGGCTTTGATGGGCAATGGTAAAATCCATATCTACCTGGGCTAGTTCCATGAGGCCGGTAATGGTATCGCGCAAACGTTCTGACTCTTCGAGGATGAGCTGTAATATCCGCTGGTTTTCTTGCGGTGTCAGATTTTTTTGCAGGGCTAGTTCTGTTTCTCCGATGATGGTGGTGATGGGTGTACGCAATTCGTGCGAGGCATTGGCTACATAAGTGCGTTGTAGTGAGAAGGCATTTTCCAGATGCTCGAGCAGGCGGTTAAAATTGCTGGCTAGCTCGCTGATCTCGTCCCGGCCCTTCCCCTCATCAACCCGCAGATGCAGGTTGGTGGCTTTAATCAGTTTCATTTGGCGCACTACGTTTTTTATGGGCGATAGCGTGCCCTGCGCCAGCCATCGGCTTACCAAAAATAACGTAGCCGCGACGATCAAGAACACAATGATCATCGCTTCGCGGATTGACCGCAGCTGCCGCATTCCTGTATCGTCAATTGCCGACACCAGGATCACGAAATTACCCTGATTATCCTTAACATAAATACCTACTATCTGAGCTTTTTTACTGGCATACTCCAGGTAATTCTGCCTGCGTACGGCTTCAATAATGCTGTAGTTCCAGTATTGCTCGTCGTCGCGGATAAAGGCTGCGGTATTTTTGTCGTCATAAAAGCGGGTAACTTCGCTATGCAGGTTGTGCATGTAACGGGCGCGCACTTTGGCCAATGAATCAGGGCTGATCTCGTCGGCCTTAAGATAAAGCTGGGCGGCTACGTTGGCTCGGTCATACAGGTGACGGTAAAAATCATTATGAACGATGGCATTAACTGATATATAAAGCGATATCATCACCACGAGCAAAATGCCCGAGCCAACCAGCGTAAAGTAAAGCGAAAGCCTGTCCTTTATTTTCACTTTTTAAGCTTATTCTGTTTTAAAAATGTAGCCCTTGCCTATTACAGTATGAATATATTTTTCGGCAAAGCCTTTATCCATTTTGTTGCGCAGGTAGTTTACATACACGTCTACCACGTTGGTGCCAGTGTCAAAATTAATGCCCCACACCTTTTCGGCAATGGTTTGCCGCGACAGTATTTTGTCGTTATTGTGCATGAACAGCTCAAGCAAAGCACATTCTTTGGTAGTAAGGGTGACCTTTTTACCCTCACGCTCCACGGTGTTATTGGCAATGTTGAGCACAATGTTTCCCTGGCTGATGATGGGTGACGAGTCGGACGCATTGCGGCGCAGCAGGGCGTCAATACGGGCTTGCAGCTCTTTAAGGTGGAAAGGTTTTACCAGGTAATCATCGGCACCGGTATTAAGCCCGGTTACCTTGTCGTCGACACTGTTCAGCGCCGTTAGCATCAAAATGGGTATGGTGTTATTTTTCTGGCGGATGTGGCGGCAAACGTCCATGCCGCCCAGGTGAGGCAGCATCAGGTCAAGGATGATCAGGTCGTACGGTTTATTGGCAAAGCGCTTAATGGCCTCAGCACCATCGGCAGCAATATCCACCGAATGATGGTTATCCTCCAGCGTCTTTTTCACCAGCGCCGACACGCGTTCTTCGTCTTCAACTAAAAAAATCTGAGCCATAAAAACAAATATAGTTTTAAGTAGAATACGGCGTGTTAGATTATTTTAATGTCTTCGCCAAGTCATTGCTTTGTCGTTACTTACAGCAATGGCGGAATGGTTACGAACACTCATCCACCAACATTAAAATAGAATGGTAATTCCTACCCACCGCGTCAGACAGGGCTATCTCGCAGGTTTTGGAGGATGAATAATAGCCGTCAAACTCGCAGCCGGTAACTTCCTTGGCCTCAGGCCAGGTGGCCGCGCGGGTAAGCTCGGGGTGCAGAAATCCCCTGTCGCCGGCCATGCCGCAGCATCCGGCAAAAACCGGCACCTCAACTTTCTCGGCAAACTGGCGGGCTATGCGGGTAAACTGGGTTTCCAGCCCCGGCATTTTCTGTAGTGAGCACACCGGGTGCAGCACAATCTTGTCTTTTTTATTCAGCACCCTTATTTGCGGCATAACAAAATCATGGATGTAAGTCACACTGTCCAGAATGGTGAGCCGGTCAAACTTGGTTTTGTTTTCGTCGGTTAACACACTGCGGCAATGCGTCAAAGTTTGGGTACATGAGGTTACGTCCAGTATTACCGGTAATTTGCCTGCTGCCGTAACTTCCCAAAGTTTGCTGACGGTTAGGTTTGCCATGTATTGGTGCGCATCTTTAAAACCTTTGGATGAGTAGATCTGCCCGCAGCAATTTTTCTGGATATCCTGCGGGATAATGACATTGATACGTGCTTTGGCCGATACATCCATAAACGTTTGCATTACCCCTTTTTGCCCGCGTACCGGCTCGCCCATGGCGCGCGATATACAGGCCGGGAAATATACCACCGAACGTACATGCGTAGCGTTATACAAATTACCCGGAATGGGCTTGGCCGGCGCCAGCTGGTTTGACCATAAGGGAAACGCTGGGATAACCTTGCGCAGCCCTTTAGTTAGTTTAAACATGGCCTGCTCACCAAACAAGCGGTTTATCAGCGCACCCATTTTCAATCCTAAACAAACCAGATTGTATACCAGATTGAACTTGCGCGCCGTAAACAAAGCCAGATTATTCGCGGTGGCCGAATGGTTTTCGCGGCGCAGGCGTTTCACCAGGTCGCCGGTATTAATATCAACCGGGCAGGCCGTGGCGCATAGGCCGTCGACGGCACAGGTGTCAAGACCTTCATACTGGTATTGGTGCAGCAGTTCTTTGTATTGTGGGGTGTTGTTATTGTCTTTCAGCTTGCTCAGCTCACGGCGTACCACAATACGTTTACGCGGCGTAAGCGTAATATCACGACTGGGGCATTTATGTTCGCAGAAACCGCATTCAATACAGCGGTCAACTTCTTCTTCAACCTGAGGCAGCGCTTTCAGGTTTTTAATATGGGCCTGTTTGTCTGCATTGATGATCACACCGGGATTAATCAGGTTATACGGGTCTACGGTTTCTTTGACCGCCTTCATGATCTGGTATATCTCGCCGCCCCATTCGGTTTCTACAAAAGGGGCCATGTTGCGGCCGGTGCCGTGCTCGGCTTTCAGGGCGCCGTTATATTTTTTAACTACCAGGGTTACCACATCCTGTAAAAACAACCGATACCGTTCTACCTCAGCAGGGGTGTCAAAGGCTTGGGTTACTACAAAATGTATATTACCATCCTTGGCATGACCGAATATAATAGCACGCGTATAACCGTGCTGCTTAAACATATCCTGCAAATCGGTTATCGCATCACCCAGGCTATCTACCGGGAAGGCTACGTCCTCTAAAATCACAGAAGTACCGCTGGCCCGTACTGCACCCACCGCCGGAAACATGCCCTTACGCACTTTCCAAAAGGCGGCTTGCTCGTAGGGTTTCGCCGTAAACTCGGCTTCCTGCAGCAGCGACAGTTCATGTGTGATGGCCATAAAAGCATCCATCTGCTGCTTAAGCTCCTCCTGCGTATTGCCTTGAAACTCTACCAGCAAAGCTGCGGCGTTTTCAGGCAGGGTTTTGATCACCGCCGGCATGCCATCCATATGTTCGATGGATTGAAGCGAGGCCCTATCCATCAGCTCGACCGCGGCCGCTCCCGCCTGGGTTAGCGGTCGGATAGCCTGGCAAGCCATGTACATATCGGTAAAATACAGCATGCCGGTCAGCTTCTCCGGGTAATCGGGCACAGTTTGCAGAACCGCTTCGGCAATAAAGCCCAGCGTACCTTCAGCGCCTATCAGCAGGTGGGCCATGATATCCATTGGGTCCTCAAAATCAATAAAGGCATTTACCGAGTAGCCTACGGTGTTTTTGGTTTGGTATTTCTGGCGAATCTTTTTATACGCGGCCTGGTCATTCATGATCAGCTGGCGCAGTTCTTTTAATTTATGATAAATGGGCGCAGACTCCATTTTAAAACGCTCATAATCGGCGGGCAGCTCAGTGTTGTACCGTTTGCCGTCCGGCAAAATAAAGATGATATGTTTTACCGTATGATAAGAATTTTTGCTCACCCCGCAGCACATACCGCTGGCGTTGTTAGAGATAATGCCGCCCATCATTGCGGCATTAATACTAGCTGGGTCCGGGCCAATTTTGCGCTGATATTTTTTAAGAAAAGTATTGACATTGGCGCCAATGGCCCCGGGTTTTACCCGCACCAGGTCGCCGTTATTTTCTATGGAAACCTTGTTCCAGTGCTGGCTCAGATCAACCAGAATACCATCAGTTACCGATTGGCCCGACAAGCTGGTACCGGCTGTGCGAAAAACGATAGGTATGTTATGTCGCCTGGAAAAGGCCAGCAAATCAATCACCTCAGCTTCTGAAACCGGCAGCACCACCGCCTGCGGACGCAGATAGTAAAAACCTGCGTCAGACGCTGTCGATACCAGGTCGATCAGGTCTGTCTTTATCCGTTCGGCGGGCAATATCGCCCCCAATAAGTCTCCGATCTTTTGATCCACAATACAGGGTTATTTTTAGATTTATACAGCTTCACGGTAACCGAAAAGCTGTGCTAATTTAAGACATTCTGTCGAAGGTAAAATACCATCAGACGATGTTGGTTCAAATAAACTTGAGGCAGCAGCACAAACACCGAGGTTAAGGCACCCGGTAATATCCATATCGTTATGCACTCCGGTTAATACCCCGGCGGCAAAAGCATCGCCCGCGCCCGATGCACCGGCAATTTTTTCGGCAGGCATATTGATGCTGGGCTGGTAATGCGTCTGTCCGTCTTTACTTACGGCAATAACGCCCGTAGGGAAGTGTAATATCACCCATTGCTTAACCCCCATATCAATAATACGGTGGGCAGCTTCATAACATCTTTTCAAAATGATGCAGCCGTCTGGTGTGGTATCAATACCGGTGATTTTACCGGCCTCGTATTCGTTCACAAACAAATAATCGATATAAGGCAGCGATGGTGGTATCACGTCTTTAAAACGATCAGACCGCTCGCTTACAATATCTACCGAGGTGATCAGCCCGTAGGCTTTGGCATTTTTTAAAACCCGGCTGCCGCGGGTGGTACCATCCGCCTCTATGATGTCCAGCTTATCCAGCAGCAGCAAATACCCCAGGTGAAATATCTTATCATGCGAAGCAGAGAAATTAAAATCGTCAATATCCAGTAAAGCATTGGCCCCCCGCTGGTGAAAAAACGTGCGCTTGCCTGTGCTTTTTACACTCATTACATCGGTGTATGAGGTGTGGGCCCGGGTTGTTTTGCGTATCTGGCCGGTATTAATGCCCAGGCTTTGGCAATGGCTAATAATGCGTTCGCCCTTCTCATCATCGCCCACTAAACCTACACCGCTTAGCGGGAAACCAGCCTGTAATTTTACCAGGCCCATAATGACGTTATAAGCCGAGCCGCCGTTACAACTGCTCTCGGTAAATATGTTTACCAGCTTTTCTTCCTCGGGGAAAACATCGATCAGTTTTACCTGATCCATGATCCAGTTGCCGCCAACCAAAATACCGTTTCTCATAGCTCATTTATTATCGCTTAACAGTTTTACTATGGGTGCTTCATCCTCGTCTATTTCGGCGTAACGGCCAATGTTTGGATCAGAGAAAAAGTTGTCGTTTACATCGTCGTTAGCTGTTGATACCTCGCCGATAATACACTCGTCCGACGCCGGAAAAAACTCATGCCAGATACCCGGCTCAATGGTTACCCGCTCGCCCGATTTTAGATGCAGCTCATCGCCCGATTTAAAAGCTTTAAACAGGCCGTTCACCTTCATCTGGAAAACACCTTGCCCCACCTCATGCGCCAGGTCATTAGCCCAAAGGCGTATCACCAGTTCGCCGGTGCGGCAAATAATGTCTTCTTTCTTTTTTTTATGGGTGTGCGATGGCGTGGTCTGCCCCTTGGCGGCATACATCAGCTTCTCGCAATACTCGGCCTCTTCGGCCAGATTGATCAAGATCAAACCATACTTTTTAAAGTCGCCTAAGCCAAAGTCGGTTACATCCCAGCGGGGTTGCGGAGGCAGTGTCCAGCCACCTTGTTTAAAAAACGCGCCCGATGTTTTTATTGCCTGGTTGATCTCTGATCTTTTCATGCCGGTTGAGTTTGGTTGTAATCTATTTTTTCTACAGATTGATTAGCAAATGATTTTAAAGCCGCGTCAAACACATAATGGCTAGCCACCGCCTCGTCAGGCGTAACGCAACCAAATCTGCCATTCAGGAAACCCTCGCGCTCGGCCACATAGCCGGCCAGCATCTGCATAAAGCAGTCGGCAAAGCCCGGCTCAAAAATGCCGCCGGTTATAACCGGGAACGGCACGCCCTTAAAGCCCAGGTCGGTGCGCTGCCAGTACTGGTCGCCATCAATGCGGAAGGTCCACAATGCTTTAGTGTCTTTAGTACTGTATTTCACGCCGCCTTTGGTACCAAAAATCTCGATGTACCATGTGTTGGTTTCGCCGGGGGCTATGCGTTTCATCTCTAGCAGCATAGGTACTTGTTTACCGTCGATGGTTACTTGTGTATTTAGCGTGGCGTTATTCCAGGTATCGCACACGGCCATACCACCTTTACCATCGGGGCGCTGCTCAACTATTTTTTGCAGGTTGGCATAAACCACTTCAGGTTTCCAGCCCAAGCGCAGGGGCACGTGTAATACATGCATGCCCAGGTCGCCCATTACACCTATTTCGCCGCAGTATTTTACCTGGCGTTTCCAATTAATAGGTTTGTTTGGGTCGATGTCGCTTGAGTGCAGAAAGCCGGCTTTAATCTCAATGATCTCGCCCAGACGGCCAGATTTAACCTCTTCGATAACCCGTTGCGGGCCCGGCAGAAAAGGCATCTCTGAACTGCAGCGCACAAAACGGCCCAACTCTTCGCCCTTATCGCGTATAGCTAGCGATGCTTCCAGGTCGATACCGAATGGTTTTTCGGCCAGTAAGTCTTTACCCGCCTCCAGTACTTCGATATAAAAATCTTTGTGCAGGTTATGCGGCAGCGCTACATAAACAACATCTATATCCTCGCGCTTTAATAATTCTTTATAATCGACTGTCAGCAGATCAACCGACGGGATATTTTTATACCACTCCAATACTTGCGGATTCAGGTCGCAAACGGCTTTCAGGGCCACGTGCGCCGGGAAATCATTCAGCGCAAACCAGCGGCCAAATGAGCTTGCCGCCTCGCGCCCCATCAGGCCGCCGCCTATAATACCTATGTTGATTGTTTTCATGGTTAATGTGTGAGTTTTGATTTAAAAATAAATAAACACGGTCATTTCGAGCAATAGCGAGAAATCTATACACGGATATTAAGCCGCTAGCGTATGTATAGATCTCGAGATGATAAATAAGTTATTATATGAGTCCCATCAATTTATTTTAACAAATGCATTACATCAGCCGGTTTTGCGCCATCATGCACCAGGGCCATCAGGGCTTTGGTCATGCCTGCCGGGTTTGCGTGCTGTATTACATTGCGGCCGTACACAATGCCCTTAACGCCTTGCTGCATCAGGCCGTAAGTACGCTGCATAATTTCTTCGTCGCTGGCTTTGCCGCCGCCGCGCACCAGCACGGGGATGTTGCCGGCAGTTTCTACCACACGGTGATATTGGGTAACATCGTTGGTTGGGTCGGCTTTGATAATATCGGCACCCAACTCAACACCCTGCCGAACCAATGGGATAATTTTTGACGGATCGCCATCAACCATATAACCGCCGGCCTCGGCATTTGGGCGAAATACTAACGGCTCGATCATGAGCGGCATGGCAAACTGCTCGCACACCGGTTTTATTTTCAGGATGTTGTTGATGCACTGGTCGGCAACCTCTGGCTCACCGGGTATGCTGAACAGGTTTACCACCACGCAGGTAGCATCTAAACGTACGGCCTGCTCAACCGGGTTCTCTATCATACGGCTAAAAAGCGCCCGCGGCAGCTCTTTACCATAAACGTTGGCCACGTCGGTACGCAGTACCAGTGACGGCTTTTGGCGGCCGGGTATTGATTGCAGGTATTGGGCTTGCCCTACGGTAAGCTGTATAGCATCCGGTGCGGCATCTACCAAAACATCAACCGCCTTTTTTATATTTTCAATGCCATTTAAAAACGAATACTCGTTAAAGAATCCGTGATCTATAGCCACATCAAAGCAATTGCCCGAGCGGCCGTTAAATAATCTGTTTAATCTGTAGGTCTTCATATTTCAAATATAGATGTTTTTGTAAGTTGTATATACAAGATATTATAATGCATTTAGGTTTAATATGGCCGGGCACCCAATATAGGGCTAAGATGCCACAATCTGCATACCTGCCCGCCAAACTTTTTTTGCCTTTGTCAGTTAATTTATCTTTTTGATAACGTGCAAACCTGTATCTTACAATAAATAGGAATACTATTGTAACAACGTTCTGCACTTGTTAACGTTTAAGTTTAATAAAAAATACAGCGGTTTTACTGTATCAATTGGTTTGTATTGCCAAACATAATAAGTTTACCTTGTATATACAAGTAATTGTGAAAGCTTTTTAAAATCCTGTGTGTTACATTGAGTAACATTTTGTTACATTTGTGTTTGATACCGCCTAAATCCATGAGTAAAAAAGAAGTAATTCACCTGTATAAAAAAATAATTGACGACCTCAGGTCTTTAATAGAGAAGGGTGAGTACAAGAAAGGCGACCTGCTTCCGTCTGAAAATGAACTTTGCAAAAAGTACGATACTACGCGGGTTACTATCAGGCAAGCGCTTTCTACACTCACTAACACGGGCTACATTACCCGCAAGCACGGCAAGGGCAGTATTGTGTCTGAGCCCAAAAGCGGCCTGGGTATACTTTCATTAAGCGGCGTAACAGCTACCATAGGCGACCGTAAACTCAGCACCACTATCTTACAAAAACCCATTAAAAAGGCCTGGCCTGACGATTTCTTTTTTGAGCTGGGTGAGGATGAACTGGAAGCGGGCTGCATCTTCTTTTCGCGCTTACGCTATATTAATAACACACCGGTGCTTTACGAGGAAACGCATATTACTAACATTAACCTCCCGCATTTTTCGTCAAGAAGCCTGGAGAACCGCTCGCTGTTTAAAATTCTGAAAGAGCATTACAAAATTGAGGTTACCGAAGGCGAGCAAAAGATATGGGCTATCCATGCCGATAAAAACATCAGCCATTTATTGAATATAAAAACCACCCACCCCGTGGTGCACATGAAACGCCGCCTGCAAACTAACAATAAACAGGTGCGTATTTACTCGTCTTTATACTGTAATACCGAAGAAAATTTTTTACAGGATAGTTTTTAATGAAGGATCCACAAACTATCAATAAGAGCCACAGGCCCGACTTATATGTTTAATTCGTTATAAAATCCAAATTATATAGAGAACCAGCGGCTTGGCCCACATAAAAAATGTATCGTACCTACGGCACTTATTGATTATTCTTATCATTTACAACGGATTAAAATCCGTTGCTACAATATGGAGTCGAGGCTATGCCTCTGTTTTTTTGAGAGTATGATTACCAGGCAAATGTTGTTTGAAGGATCGTCAACTACGAGAAGCTACGTCCCTATTTATTTTGAAAATATGATTACCAGGCGAATGTTTTTTGAAGGATCATCAACTACGAGAAGCTACGTCTCTATTTATTTTGAAAATATGATTATCAAACTAATGTGTTGAATGATCATCAACTACAAGAAGCTACGTCCCTATTTATTTTGAAAATATGATTATCAAAATAATGTGTCTAAGGACCATCAACCACAAGAGGCGTAGCCTCGATTTATGCTGTAACAACGGATTTTAATCCGTTGTTACAGCATAAAGTTCTATAAAGAACCCGCGGTTCGGCCGATATAAAATATCGCGCTTAAATCAATTTTAACGAATTAAAATCCGTTGCTACAATATGGGTCGAGACTATGCCTTTTTTGGATAATCTTATAATCTTTCCAATACTCTTTATTAGTCCAGCTGATCAATACGTACCCAGTCCATCCCTGCGGCAATAGCCGATTGTACGCCCGGGTCGCCGTCTTCAAAAACCAGGCAGTCTTTAGGCTCAACACCCAGTTTAATAGCCGCCGCCAAAAACGGATCAGGAGCAGGTTTGCCATGGGGTGTCTCGCCGGCGCAAACCAGAGTCTCTACCAAATTGGCAATACCCAAAACATTCAGGGTCTTCTCTACCGCCTCGCGCGATCCGCCCGATACTACAGCAATTCTAGCTTTACCGTAATGTGCTTTCAGGTGATCAACCACATGCTCAACCGGAGTAATTTTACTGATGTATTCGTCATGATATAATTGCTGGCGAATTTCGGCAAACTCCTCCGGGTGCATATTAGAGCCATAACGCTTGTTTATCTCGCGCACTACGGCAGGTACCGGCCAGCCGGCCAGTTCGTCAATGATCTCGCCGGTGATGGTCACACCCTGATCTGCCGCCACTTTAATGTAGGTAAGGGCGTGGGCTTTCATATTGTCGGCCAGGGTACCGTCGCAGTCGTATAAAAAAGCTTTGTAGCCTTTGTCGCTGCGGGCTAATAGTTTTTCGTATTTGGTAAGTGATGTAATTTCCATAGGGCGCAAAGGTAAGGAAATACAAAAAAAGACGCAGCGTATTGTGTCTACAATCGGACAAATCCTTACCTCAAACTCTCTACCGTATACACAAAACTATCCGCTTTATAAAAGCCCAGGTTGTATTCAATAGGGCGCTCGCCGTGGTCATACACAAAGCGTTTTCTGAACAGTACAGGGCTGCCTATGGGGATATGCAGCTTGTCGGCAATAAATTTATCGGCCGCAATGGCGCTGATCTCTTCTTTGGATAGTGTGGCAATGACCGAATGCTCCTGCTCCAGCATCTCGTACAGCGGCTGGGTAAAGTTTTCTTCGCCGCTCAGGCCCACGCGGGGGTGAAAGTACGATACAAAGTATACAAACGGACCTTCGGGTTTGCCGCGTAGCTTTTCCATTTTAAGCACCTGGCGCTCGGGCTTGATCTCAAAAAAATCGGCTACTTCTTCATCGGGCAGAGCCCAGGAAATATTGGTCTCAAAGTTTTTGATGATGATGCCGCGTAGCTTCATCTCTTGCGAAAAGCTGAGCCAGTTGTTGGAACGCGAGCTCACTACACTTTTGGCTACTTTAGTACCGGTACGTTTACGGCGAATAAGCAATCCCTCAAAAACCAGCTTATTAATGGCTTGGCGAAGCGTAGACCGCGATATAGCCAGTTTCTTGGCCAACTCAATTTCGTTAGGGAAAACCTTGCCGTTCTGGTATTCTTCCTCACCGATCATCTGGCGCAAAAGCATCTCGGCCTGCGAGTGCAGGGGGACAGGGCTTTTATGATCGATGGTGTAGCGCATAACAAATATTTTGCAATTATAAGGATTTTGCAGGCTTGTGAGTTATCCAAATTAATTTATATGTTTGTACATAACAACATTTAAGCCGCTTTTATAAAATTTCCTGGGCAACCTAAATATCAACCTGAATAAATAAAGGCCTTTAATATGTACATACATTATAACAATTAAAAATGAATAACACTTCTGCTACCCCATCCGCCGAAACCCAGGCCCAGCTTGCCACGCAATTGCGTAAAACCACGCAATACTTAATGCCCGACACGTTGCCCGATTTTAACGATGGCGAAGTTTATAACATCTACCCCGTAACCAAATTGGCCGAAGGCAAAATATTTAACGGCTACACTTTGCTGGCCCAATACATCGCACAGCAAAAAACCGTAGTGATTGATGGTTATGCCGGCGTTTGGTGGCATTTGATAAAAAATAATTTACAGGCTGAGTTAGAAAAACTGGGCCACGCAGTTAACATTATCGAGACCTCAAAATTTCTGAAGCCATCGGCAGAAATTGATGCCCTGGTTGAGCCTTTCTTGGGTACGCCCACATCGGTTTGGGGAACCAAATGTACCTTGCAATTGCAGGACCTGTACAACATCGCGCAGCTAAAAACCCAACAGCCCGATTATGCTTCTGATATCAATATAATGATGGGTACCGGGGCCGCATTGGGAGACTGGGATGCGCCGGTCATTTACATCGACGTACCCAAAAACGAGATCCAATTCAGAATGCGCGCCGCCACTGTCACCAATCTGGGCAGCCAGCAAATACAAGAGCCGGCGCAAATGTACAAGCGCTTTTACTTTGTAGATTGGGTGCTTTGCAACACCCATAAAAAGGCGCTGCTCCATAAAATTGAGATAGTAGCCGATGGCCAGTGGCCCGACACTATTACATGGATGCACAAAAATGATTTTGTAGACGGGTTGAACAAAATGAGCCGGTCGGTTATACGTGTAAGGCCCTGGTTTGAGCCGGGCGCCTGGGGCGGGCAATGGATGAAAGGCCGCATACCCGGTTTGAATAAGGACGCCGTTAACTATGCCTGGTCGTTCGAGCTGATTGTGCCTGAAAATGGCTTGATATTTAAAAGCGGCGACAACGTTTTAGAGGTGTCGTTTGATTTTGTGATGTTTCACAATAATAGCGAAGTGCTGGGCAAACATGCTGGCAGGTTTGGCGATGAGTTCCCGATACGTTTCGATTTTTTGGACACTTACGATGGCGGCAACCTGTCTATCCAGTGCCATCCGCACTTAAAATATATTCAGGATAATTTTGGCGAGACCATCACGCAGGACGAAACCTATTATATACTGGACTGCAAACCTAACGATGCTACCGTGTACCTGGGTTTCCAGGAAAGTATCAATCCAACCGAATTTAAGGAAGCACTCATAGGCAGCCAGCAAAATAACGTCGAGCTAAAAATTACCGATTATGTACAGGCACATTCGGCCAAAAAGCATGATCTGTTTTTAATTCCTAACGGGACGATCCATAGTGCCGGGGCCAATAACCTGGTACTGGAGATCAGCGCGACGCCTTACATCTTTACCTTTAAAATGTATGACTGGCTGCGTCTTGATCTGGACGGCAATCCGCGCCCTATTAATATTGACCATGCTTTCAATAACCTGGTGTTTGACCGTAAAGGCGACAAGGTGCAGCAGGAGCTGATCTCCAAACCATCGGTGATTGAACGCGGCGATAACTATGAGCTGATACACCTGCCCACCCACGCCGAGCATTTTTATGATGTGCATCGCTTTGATTTTGATAAGCAAGTGAGCGCCATAACCGATGGCTCGTGCCACGTCATGATGCTGGTTGAAGGCGACTCCATTTTACTGGAAACCGCCAACGGTACCAAACACAAATTTGCCTACGCCGAAACTTTTGTAATACCGGCGGCTGCAAAAAGCTATACCTTAACTAATTTGGGCGCTAACAAAGCCCGCGTTGTAAAAGCATTTTTAAAAGATCAATAACACAACTATGACCACAACAAAACAAAGCAGCACTTACCTGTACCTGGTTTGCCTGGTGGCCGCCCTGGGTGGCTTTTTATTTGGTTTTGACACGGCCGTAATTTCGGGCACCGTAAGTTTAGTAAAAAAGGATTTTGCCCTTGATGTAGTGAACGAGGGTTGGTTTGTGAGTTGTGCATTGCTGGGTTGTATCATTGGCGTAAGCATATCGGGCAAGCTGAGCGACAAGTATGGGCGTAAGCTCATCATGATCCTGTCGGCGGTATTGTTTCTGGCTTCGGCGGTGGGCTGTACCTTTGTGGGTTCGTTCTCAGAGCTCATTGCCTTTCGCTTAATTGGTGGTTTGGGTATCGGGGTAGCCTCCATGGTGTCGCCGCTGTATATCTCAGAGTTTTCGCCGTCTCGCTACCGCGGGATGATGGTGTCGCTTTACCAGTTGGCATTAACCATCGGTATCGTTATATCATACTTTAGCAATGCCTACCTGGTGGCCCATGCGGGCGACACCTTTGCCAGCGCAGGCTCGCAAAAAATATTTGGTACCGAGGTATGGCGCGCCATGCTGGGCTTAGGGGTTCTCCCTTCGGGGATCTTCCTGCTGTCGTTGTTCCTGGTGCCTGAATCGCCACGCTGGTTACTGCTGCAGGGCCAGGAAGAAAAAGCCAAAAACATCCTCATAAAAATTGACGGACTGGAAGCTGCCGGCCGCGAGGTTGCTGCCGTAAAACAAACGCAAAACACCGAAACCGGTAACCTGAAAGAACTTTTCAAACCCGTTTACCGCCGTGCGCTGTGGATTGGTTTGCTGCTGCCTTTCCTGTCGCAGGTATGTGGTATTAACGCAGTAATTTATTACGGCCCTAAGATTTTAGAACAAGCCGGCTTTACGCTTAACAATGCTTTGGGTGGCCAGGTAACCATCGGTTTGGTAAATGTTGTATTTACCTTTGTGGCGATATTTACGGTTGATAAATGGGGCCGCCGCCCGTTGTTGTTTGTAGGTATTGGCGGGGCGGTTTTGGCCTTGCTCATCATCGGTCTACTGTTTGCGGCGGGTATAACAACAGGCCCGTGGATCTTGATATTTATTTTGCTGTTTATTTCCTGCTTTGCCTTTTCGTTCGGTCCGGTTTGTTGGGTGGTTATTGGCGAGATATTCCCGAATGCCATTCGCGGTAAGGCCATGGCGCTGGCAACCTTGTCATTATGGGTTGCCAACTTTTTGGTGGGCCAGCTAACCCCGCTTATGCTGGAAGACCTGGGCTCGTCAGCAACATTTTGGTTGTTTGCCATTTGCTGCTCGCCCGCGCTTTGGATAACGTGGAAACTGATCCCCGAAACCAAAGGCCGTTCGCTCGAAAATATCGACAATTACTGGAAAGAAACGTATAACGCTGCCCAATAAAACATTGCTCATGAAAACTGCTATCAAAACAGGCCTGGCTGTTGCCGCGCTGTTGCTATCAAACATAAAAACCAACGCGCAGGATCTGCTCAACTACGTAGACCCTAACATTGGCACGGCGCATAGTCGCTGGTTTTTTTATACCCCGGCTGCGGTGCCTTATGGCATGGCTAAACTAGCGCCCTCAACCAACGGGCATTATGGCAACCCTAGCGGCTGGGAGGCTGTAGGTTACGATACCCGCCATAACTCGATAGAAGGCTTTGTGCATTTTCATGAATGGCAGGTAGGCGGCGTAAGCATCATGCCCGCCACCGGCGAACTCAAAGTAAAACCCGGCGACCTGGATAAACCGGGCAGCGGCTACCGCTCGCATTTCGACCGTAAAAATCAGCTGGCGCAGCCTGGTTATTACAAAGTTTTGTTAGATGATTACAAGATCACGGCCGAGCTGACCGCTACCAAACACGTGGGCTTTCACCGGTATACCTTCCCGCAAAACAATCAATCGCGCATTATTTTTGACATTGGTAACACCCAGGGCGAAAGTGGTGCTGTGCGTGATGCCAGCGTAAAAATGCTGGACGCAATGCACTTTGAAGGCTATGTAATTACCTATCCTAAATACGTCAAAAAATATGATACCGACGGCGAGGTTCGCATGTATTTCTATGGCGAGGTAAGCAAAGTGCCACTGTCTGTAGGCTCATTTAACGACGAGGGTATCAAAGAAACCTCGAAAGAAGGCAAGGGCAAAGGCGCCGGTATTTTTCTGAACTATAAAACGCAAGCCAATGAGGCTATTGAGCTGAAAGTGGGTTTATCATATACCTCGACAACAAACGCCAAAGCCAACTTACAGGCCGAAGCTGCCGGCTTAACCTTTGACAAAGCTAAGCAGCAAGCGCAAGCCACCTGGCGTGCTGAGCTGGGCAGGATCGTTGTGCAATCGCCGGATCACGCTGCTAAAGTGAAATTTTACACCGGCCTATTTCACGCACTTTTAGGCCGTGGCATTGCCAGCGATGTGAACGGCTCTTTCCCACGGCATGACGGCACCGCCGGCCGTTTGCCAAAAGACAAACAAGGTCGCTTTAGCTATAACTTTTATAACACCGACGCCATTTGGGGCGCTTACTGGAACCTGACACAGCTTTGGGCCTTATCTTACCCAAGCCATTATAACGACTATGTACATACCGAACTTGAGATATACAAAGAGCGCGGTTGGTTTGGCGATGGTATTGCCAACAGCAATTTCGTGTCGGGTGTGGGTACCAATATGGTGGGGCTGGCCATTGCCGGCGCTTACCAGGCCGGCATTCGCGATTACGATGTAAACCTGGCTTACCAGGCCATCAGGGCTAATGAGCTGTCGGGCAAAAACCGTAAAGAGGGTTCGGGTAAGATGGATGTAGATGCTTTTGTAAAATATGGTTACTCGCCGTTTCTGGATGCTAATAAAACAGATTCGACCAGTTCGCAATTCTCGGCATCGCATACTTTGGAGTATAGCTTTAGCGCTTTTGCTGCTGCGCAGATGGCCAAGAAAATGGGTAAAACAGACGACTACCAACTGCTTATTAAAAATTCGAACGGCTGGCGTTACCTATACGATAAAGATAAAAAACTCATCCACCCCAAATATGCCGACGGCAAGTTTATAGACAAGTTTGACCCTACCGAAGCCTGGCGCGGTTTCCAGGAGGGTAATGCTATTCAGTACACCTACTTCGTGCCGCAAAATCCTAAAGGCTTGATTGATGCCATGGGTAAAGACGAGTTTAACACCCGCCTCAATGAAATTTTCGAGGCTTCAGAAAAAGACGGCTTTAGCGGGGGTAAGACCATCAACGCATTTGCCGGTATAAAGTCGCTTTATAATCATGGTAACCAACCTTGTTTGCACGAAAGCTGGCTGTTTAATTTCTCAGGTAAACCCTGGTACACCCAACGCTGGACACGCGCCATCTGCGACGAGTTTTATGGCGTTGAGCCTATCCACGGTTATGGTTATGGGCAAGATGAAGACCAGGGCCAATTGGGTTCGTGGTATGTCATGGCCTCGCTGGGTTTGTTTGATGTAAAAGGCTTTACAGACGCGCGCCCTATCGTCGAGCTGAGCAGCCCGGTTTATACCAGCGCCAGCATCACCCTGGGCAATGGCAAGAAGCTAAGCATCCAAACCATTGGCAACTCAAAAACTAACGTTTATATCCAGTCGGCCATTTTTAACGGCAAGCCGCTGGCTAACTGCTGGCTATACCGCGACGTACTGATGAAAGGCGGTAAACTGGTATTTAAAATGGGCAGCAAGCCTAATGAGGGGTGGGGCGTGAAGGTACCGCCGCCTTCGGCGCAGTAAACTTCAAAAATTTGCCATTGCGAGCGATAGCGTGGCAATCGCGAACTTTGTAGCGTGCGATTGCTGCGTTCCTCGCAATTGACAAAAAAGTGGTGTGAGTGCAGGCCTCTGCCCTCAAGTCCTATTCAAGCGTCTACGCTTGAATAAAAGAAATTGTGAGTGTCCACACTCACTTGTATAGCAAGTGTGGACACTTGCCGGTGTACTTCAGTTAAGCGTGGACACTTAACTGGGCGGTGATAAAAGTATGAACGGGTGTATAAATTTCTCGCGATGCTCGAAATGACCTGTTGGATTAGCGGTTACAACTTATCCAACCTAAAATATCCCAAACTAATCTCATCTTCCGGTAAGCCTTCCGCAGGTGTGATCCTGATCTGGTATTTGGCTTTTTGCTTGGGGGTTAGCATTTCGGCGATGTTGTAAATATCGTCTACATCAATGCCATATTTATCATCAATATGGGCATTGGCGTTTTTGTTATCGGCAATGCTATTAGTTTTGAAGAAGACGGCTTTTTTGGCATCCTGAATGGCTTTTGCGCGGTCGGTTTTTACACTTAGGATGACATGGTGTTGCTCCTCCAATCGCCCAGCGACATAGCCGCCCAGGTTAATGAAATACAGCTTTTCGGGCTGGTTGGCTGTGGTTTCATCTTTCGGCAGTATTTCGATTTTATAGCCGTCAACATGGTTTACTTCGCGGTATCCGTCAATATGCAGATTGCTAACGGCGCCCCGCCAAAAAGCTTTGATATCGGGTATCAGCTCATTAAGTGACGTGGCTATCCCAAAGAAAAAATCATGCTGTTCAACATGCCGCCCCGGCGCTTTTGAGCCAAGCAATAACATATATAATTTTAGTGGCTGGTCCATTGTAAAATATTTTTTGATATCACTTCAGATGCGGCATCGCAAAAATCAAGCCCCGAATAATCAGGATTAAAGCCACCAATATATGGCACCGCCATCATATAAATGCGTTCGTTTAATGTACCAAATTTATCAACAAGCTGGTAATTGTCATTAATGGTTATGCCGGGCACTCGCAGGTAGTAATTGCCTTGCCCGTCGGTTTCAATCTGGTTTTTCTTGTCTGTCTCCGCCAGTACGGCAACATCGGCGCTTCTGAATCTCAATCTGGCAGGGCTAACCGCCTGCTTGTTGAGCAGGCTCCTAAACGGCAAATCGTCAAAATTCAGGTGCGGCTGACCGGTACTGTCTACAAAGGTGTTAAAATGCATAGCCTTGCCGGCATAATGATAGGTTGCCCCACGCGCGGGCCCTGGTTGTACGTGGCTATCGTGTCCAACTGCCACAATATCCAGCAACCCCAATTTATGCAGAGTCATGATCTCCTCGGCTGCGCTTTGTGGAATGAAAGCAATGACTATGGAGATGAGCGGCATCAAATGTTTTTGCAGGCGCATATAATCTTCGGCACTGAAATATTTGGCGGGATAGTTCATACTAAAGCTTAATATGGCCAGCAGCTCTTTCCAGTAAACCGATTCATGTTTATGGATTGAACGCTGAGCCTCAATATACTCGGCCCGGAACAAGTGAAATGGCTCAACATGCTCCCGTATATTCATCATATGGTCCACAAATTCCTCCATAGTCATATCCCTGATCTGGCCGTAAAACTCCGGGTGCTTTTTGCGGATGATGTGCTTAAAATTTTCTTCAAAAATGTAATCGAGCGAAATAAAGCCGTCGTTGGTTTTGCGCTGCTGCTGCATTTGGGCTTTGGTTAAGGTGCCTTCTTTGGACAGGTGCGGGTCTTCCAGGTGAAACCGCAGGGCCGGTAGCAAACCGTCGCGCGAGTGCATGATCATTTTAAAACCTTTGCTGTCATCGGCTAACTTAAAATGGCGTACGCCCTGTTCATCCATACTAAACTCGCCATTGGCCCTCGCCAGCGTGCGTACCGCGTCAATAGCCGTAAGCGACGATCCTTTAATAGCTACCGGTTCGTTGGTTTTGATATGAAGCTTTTGCGGCGGGTAAGGCGAATCAAAGTAGCCCGGCACTTTGCCCTCATTTTTTAATGGCCAGGTGTGCCCGGTGCAAATCACCACACGGTCGTATTCCATATGCCGCTCATTGTTAATTTCCACTGCCGTTACCCCGCGTTCAGGCTGGTCAATAATGTCGGTGATCTGGCAGTTGTAATGTACTTGACCCAGTATGCCCATGCCGGTTGCCTTTTGGCATAACAATTCAAACTGAGCTTTCAGGTATCGGCCAAAAAACAATCGCGGCAGCACTTTATAATCATTATATGTTTTAGGATTGATATGAAAGTGCTCTTGCAGTTTCTCTGGCGCGGTTTTTACCCAATCGGCAACGCTGGTTGCCAGAGCAGGTATTTCATTGCCCGATGTGTTGGTAATATGTTCGTCGTTTGCGCCCTCTTTGCTATAAGGCATGCCGGCTCCTGGTTGTTCTTTTTTTTCATAGATGTCAATAAGCAGGCCGGTTTTGCCGGCATCAACAAATCGTTTCAACATAAAAAGGGCACTTGGCCCGCCGCCCAGCAAGGCTATGCGTATTTTGCTTTTCAAATGGGGTACAGATAGTTAGTAAGTGTTTACAATCAATTTAAAATAGCACGGAATTGTTTTGTGGCGGGTGATTTTTTGGGAATCCCTCCCAACCCTCCCAGAGGGGGGAGGGCTTTTACATAAGGCGGCGATTAAGAAAATAAGTCTCCCCTTTTGGGGGAGATTTAGAGGGGGGTGCTACTATGTAACATCTTCAAAACATTAACCTGAAAATGATTTTTTATGGAGATTATTGTTCTATAAACCAAGTATAAATCACCCCCATAAAATGAAGAAACTTTACGCTCGTACTTTAGCAAGCCTGAGCCTGTTAGCCAGCGCCGATATTTGCCTTGCGCAAACCGCCGGGATCACCTCGGGTGCTATTTATTCGCTGCGCTCAAAAGCCGGCAATAAAATGCTGGATATAGCCAATTCATCGGTTGATAACGGTGCACCGGTTGACTGCTGGACCGACACCAAATCAGACGCGGAAAGATGGGTTGTAAAGCTGGTTCAAAAAAACACCTACACGTTAACCAATGTAGGCAGCGGCAAATTACTGCATATATCCGCAACGCCTGCCGACTCGGTAGCTATCGACCAAAACGAAGATACCAACAGTGACGATGTAAAATGGGTGATTACCAAGGCGGGC
>Ga0153956_1001434_pt1 | contig 20806 bp, 22 predicted proteins | sample TSFL040MetaG_FD_104704 | JGI IMG/M metagenome (GOLD analysis project Ga0153956, IMG submission 104704) | Attine ant fungus gardens microbial communities from Florida, USA - TSFL040 MetaG | ecosystem: Host-associated > Fungi > Mycelium > Unclassified | place: USA: Florida, Wekiwa Springs...
ACCCCGGCCGCCCCCAGCTCGTCGAGCAGGCGCGCGAAGGCGGCGGCGAAGCCGGGGCGCCCGGCGGAGCGGCGCAGCGGCCCGAGCCGCGGCGAGAGCCCCTCGACCGCGACCTCGACGCAGCGGCGGCGCTGGGCGGGGGAGAGGACGGCACCGGGCGGGCGGCCCGCGACGGTCGCGATCTGGCCGAAGAGGGCGCCGAAGGTGAGCACGGTGCCGCCCAGCGCGGCGCCGTCCCCGCAGAGCTCGCGCTCGAGGGCGAAGACGTCGTCGACGGTCGGCAGCACCAGCACCGGATCGCGCTCCAGCGCCTCCAGGTAGCGACGCCGGACGGCGCCCGCGCGGCCCGAGTTGGGGGGTCCGAGGATGAGTTTCAGCGGCACCCGTCCAGACTATGTAGAGCAGCGGCGCACCCCGGTGGGCCCGCCCGTGGACCCGGCTCGCGCCACCGCGGCCGCTCCATGCGCCTTCACTCCGCAAACACCGCATTCCCAGTGCCGTTTTGCCGTCCCCCGACCCCCCTAAATTTGCCTCATCAAATGTCCCTCTGCTTCGTAGATCCAGCCGACGCCATCCGTGCCATCGCCGACTCGATCGGCCGTGAGGCCCGTCGCCAGCTCCTTGGCGAGGCGGTCCGCGCCTGGGTCGACGAGATCCCGGACTCCGAGCTCGAGGTCCACTACGCCAAGGCGATCGCCGAGCTCGACGAGCACGACCTCTCGATGCTCGCCGCCTGGCACGGCTCCCTCGAGGTCGGCCAACCGGTCCCCAACCGCGACTTCCTGATGGGCGCCTTCGGCTCCCTCGGCGAGAACCGCCGCGAGGCCCTGAAGCTCGCCGCCGGCTTCCGCGGCGAGGAGGCCGTCGACGCCGGCGTCACCGAGGACGACGCCCTCGAGCTCGTCCTTGGCCTCCTCTCCCCACCCCGCCTGATGACGCTCGCGGTAGAGGCCGTCGAGCTCTACATCTGGGACCGCGCGGGAAGCGACAACTAGCTCTGCGGCCGCCTCCGGCCGTCCGAGTTGCGTCCTAGGCGTCTCCATGGCGGCCCGGGCAGGCCGTGGCCGCTACGAAATGCCCGGGACTCGTGAGGTTCGCGGGGAGGACGGCGAGGGTCGGGAAGTTTCAGGACTTCCGTGAACGTCCCGTGCGGGAGAGGTCACGAAGAGCCTCGAGGGGCCTCATCCGTTGACGAAGATGCCGGGAACTCCACGCCCCCGTGCGTCTTCTGTCGCTTCCGGGGCCTGAATCCGGGCCCCACCGGCAGTGCGCGACGGTGCGTTCGTCCTTAAGTCCCGTATGCGAGGCCTAAGGACGAACGCACCGCCGTGCGTGTTGCCCAACACGCACGGAAGCGCGACGTTTCCGACATCTCTCCCACGACTCGCGAGTCTCGTCACATACCTCGGGCGCCAGCTCCCCCGCCAACAGAACGGTCACGACTCGCGCGGCCGGGTAGCTACCCTGGGCGCATGGCAGGTGGAACGCTCAACGGGGTGCCGACTACTCATCGGGAGAGTCAGCAGCACATCACGGAAGAAATGGACGCGCGGGTCGTCCAGCCGCTGCCGCCTTATCTGATCGTGATCTTCGGGGCGACGGGGGATCTGGCGAAGCGGAAGCTGCTGCCGGGGATGCTGCGGCTGTTCCAGTCGGAGCTGATGCCGGAATTCCGGGTGCTCGGGACCTCGATCGAGGAGATCGGCAACGCGGAGTTCCGGGAGATCGTGCACGACGCGTGCGAGGAGTTCGGTCGCCATAAGTTCACCGAGGACGACTGGGCCGAATTCTCCCGGCGGATCGTCTACATCCCCGTGGGGGAGGGGCCCGAGAAGCTGAAACAGGCGGTCGACCACGAGGTCGAGCTGCTCGGTCCCGACACGCACCTGTTGCACTATCTGAGCGTGCCGCCGGCCGCCGCCACCGACGTGATCCACATGCTTGCCGACGCGCATCTGACCGAGCGCTCACGGGTGATCATGGAGAAGCCGTTCGGCACCGACCTGAGGAGCGCCCAAGCTCTGAACGACACGCTCCACGCGGTGCTGCGCGAGGAGCAGATCTTCCGCATCGACCACTTCCTCGGCAAGGAGGCGGCGCAGAACATCCTCGCGCTGCGCTTCGCCAACGGCCTCTTCGAGCCGATCTGGAACCGCGATCACATCGACCACATCCAGATCGACGTGCCGGAGACGCTGGGGGTCGGCTCGCGCGCCGCGTTCTACGAGAAAACGGGCGCCTTCCGTGACATGGTCGTCACCCACCTGATGCAGATCCTTGCGTTCGTAGCGATGGAGCCGCCGACCGCGCTGGCCTCGCTGCCGATCACCGAGGAGAAGAACAAGGTCTTCCGCAGCCTCCTGCCGCTGAACCCGGACGAGGTGGTCCGCGGCCAGTACGAGGGCTACAAGGACGAACCGGGGGTGGATCCCAACTCCAGCACCGAGACCTTCGTCGCGCTGAAATGCGAACTCGACAACTGGCGCTGGAGCGGCGTGCCGTTCTACCTGCGCACGGGCAAGCGGATGGGGGAAGGGGCGCGGATCATCTCGGTCGCCTTCCGCGAGCCGCCGCAGTCGATGTTCCCCGCCCACTCGCGGGTCGGCCGCTACGGCCCCGACCACCTCACCTTCGACCTCGACGAGTCCTCCCGCGTCTCGCTCTCCTTCTACGGCAAGCGCCCGGGCATGGGGATGGTCCTCGACAAGGCGAGCATGCAGTTCTCGCTCGAGGAAACCGACTATCGCGACGACACGCTGGAGGCCTACGAGCGGCTGATCCGCGACGCGATGGCGGGTGACCACACGCTCTTCACCAGCGCCCGCGACATGGAGCGGCTGTGGGAAGTCGCGGAACCGCTGCTGCAGGATCCGCCGGCGGCGAAACCGTACCCGCCGGGCTCCTGGGGACCGGCCGAGATCGGCGGCCTGATCGCCCCGCACAGCTGGCGCCTGCCCTTCGCCCGCCGCTGGCGCGAGCACCCGCAGGCATCCGTCCCGATCCCAGCGGAGCAGGGCTAGAGGCCGAGCGCGGCGCGGACCTCGGCGATCGCCTGGTCCGGCTCGCGGTAGTGCACCGCGGTGAAGCCGAGCTCCCGCGCGGCCTCGATGTTCACCTCGAGGTCGTCGACGAAGAGGCACGCCGACGCCGGCAGGCCGATCCGCTCCAGCGTGATCTCGTAGATCTGGGTTTCCGGCTTGCGGTAGCCGACGAAGCCGGAGTCGATCACGGTCTCGAAGATCTCGTCGACCGGCAGCATCGTGCGCCAGAGCGGCTCCCACTCCTGCACGTTGTTGGTGAGCATCGCCATCCGCCGGCCGCTGCGCCTGCACTCGCGCATCAGCTCGATCATCGGCTCGTTCGGGTCGAGCGCCTCGAAGAAGATTTCGCGGAAGCGGTGCAGCTCCGGCCGGTGGCCGGCGGTCGCCTCGAAGCCGTCTCGCAGGATGTCGAGGAACTCCGCTTCGGTGACGTCACCGCGCTCCAGCTTGTAGAGCGGGTTCTCCCCGTCGCCCGCCTTGGCGGCCGCGGCCATCGCCTTGCCGAAGTCCTCCGCGGCGATCCCGTGTGCGTCCTGCAGCGCCAGGAAGGAGTTCATCAGCGGCGTCGTCAGCACCCCGCCGAAGTCGGAGACGACCGCCTCGATCGCGCCACCCTCAGCCACGGGCCCGCGCGATCTCGTAGTGGCCGAGTCCCTCGCGCCCCTCGACCGACCAGCGGAAGAAGGCGATCCGCGTGTGCAGGCCCTCCATCTCGGCCTCGACCGCGCTGATCAGCGTGCCGCCGCCGCGGATCGGCCGCCCTTCCTCGGGGTCGAGCCACAGCTCCAGCGTCGCCCGGCGCTGCACCCCGGCCTCGTCGTATTCGGTCGACAGCAGCGCCTCCTCGAAGGCGACCGGCGCCGCGTCCGGGTCGCAGAGCACCGCCAGCAGCGGCTCGTCGCCGTGGCCGCCGCGCGTCGGCGCGGTCCCGCTCAGGGACAGCAGGCCGCCGTCGTCGAAGACGATGCTGATCGAGCGCCGTATGACCCGGTCCGAGTCCCTGCTCATCGCCGCGCAGCCTATTGTGGGCGGCCCCTCGATGACGATCCGACCCGCCGATCCCGACCGCGACGCCGCCGCCTGCGCGGCGATCTACGCGCCGAGCGTCGAGTCGACGCCGATCTCCTTCGAGCTCGTCCCGCCCGACGCCGCCGAGTTCGCCCGTCGCATCGCCAAGTACTCGGCGACCCATCAGTTCCTCGTCGCGGAGGAGCGCGGGGAGGTCGTCGGTTATGCCTACGCCTGTCGCTGGGCCGAGCGCGCCGCCTACGACTGGTCCGTGGAGGTCTCCGTCTACGTCGGCGCCGCCCACCACGGCCGCGGGGTCGGCCGGACGCTCTACGCGGAGCTCTTCGACCGCCTGCGCGCGCAGGGCTTCCGCGTCGCCGTCGCCGGCGTCACCCTGCCGAACCCCGCCAGCGTCGGCCTGCACGAGAGCATGGGCTTCGAGCGGAGCGCCACCTTCCGCGACATCGGCTGGAAGGAAGGCGCCTGGCACGACGTCGGCTACTGGCAGCTCTACCTCCAGCCGGACGCCGCCGACCCGCCGCCCGCGCCGCTGCCGCCGGGGCCGACGGCCTGACCCGGGTACCATCTGCGCATGGCAGATCAAGAGCAGCAGCCAGTCACGCATCCCGAAGTGGTGAGCGAGGAAGACGTCTACGAGGCGCTCGAGGAGGTCATCGACCCCGAGCTCGGCCTCGACTTCGTCTCGCTCGGCCTCGTCTACGACGTGGCAATCGAGAAAGAGGACGTCTACGTCACCTTCACCCTGACCACTCCCGCCTGCCCGATCGGCCCCCAGGTCTCCGAGCAGATGCGCGAGTTCGTCGGCGACCTCCCGGGCGTCTCGGCGGTCCACCCGAAGATGGTCTTCGACCCCGCCTGGTCCCCGGAAATGATGTCCGAGGACGCCAAGTTCGCCCTCGGCTTCTAGCCGCCCTTCGAGAGCCATAGGGCTCGGCGGCGATCGGAAACCCGCTCAACTCAAGCTGTTCTTCGATCGGCACGGGAAAGTTGATCGCGATCCTCGACACGAACGTCTTCTGGGGCGACGTCAGCGCTTCGCGGCAGGCGCTGTCAGCCCTGATCACGGCAAGCGACGCTGGCCTGGTGGACGAGATCGAGATCTGGACCCCGCGAGGAGTGATCGAGGAGCTGGTTCGTCAGTACCCGGCGCGCCTCGGGCGGGTCCAGAAAGTCCTGGCGTCCATCGAGAACGAATTGTCGGCCTACGGTCTGGCGGCCCCGGAGTTGCCGTCCGCTGCTCCCGAGTCGGTTACCGAGTACCGGACCCAGCTTGAAGCGCGCCTCACCGGGCGGCACCGCCGGGTGGTCGATCACCCCCGTGCCAGTGGCAAGATCGTCGACTGGGTCGCGACGCGAAGGCGTCCGATCCGGGCGTCTACGCCGGCGTCGGTGAAAAAGGTCGAGAAAGACCTCCGCCACTTCCTGAAGCTGCCCCCTCTGCCGGTCTACGGCGTCGTCGACGCGGCGATCTGGCTCACGGTGATCGAAGCCGCCGCCGCCGACAGGGTTGTCCTGATCACCGACAACAGCAACGACTTCAGCGAGCGCAAAGACATCGAAAAGCCCTGTGAGGCTCTGCGAAAAGACCTCGATGAGGCGGGGGTGAATCCCGACAAGGTGACGATCCTGCCATCCGTCTTCGAGTTCAACCGGCGATTCGTGGAGCCGGTGCAGGAGGCTCAGGATCGTGCCGAGGCCTTCCTTGCCGATCCAGCGAGCCTCGAGGCGCTGAAGGCCGAAATTGCCGATGCGGCGCTCTGGATGTCGGTCACCTTGTCTGACGCCGACGAGTTCGGTGTGGGAGTGGACGAGGTCGACGTGCAGCACGTCGATGTCGAGCAGGTCGCCCTGGAGCGGGCCGACCCGGCGAACGCGGGCTTTTTCGCGACCTTCGAGGCCTACGGCGAAGCCGAGCTCGATCTCGGCATCCGGAAGGCCAACGCGGTCGCCATCGACGACAGCTCCGACGTGGAGATCTGGGACAGCGACTACAACGAGTCGATGGTTCGGGCGACCGCCCATCGGCAGATTCAGATGCGGATCGAGGCACGCTTCGAGGATCGGCGGGACGGCCAACTCGCCTTCGACCTGTCCGTCGAGGAAATCGTCATCTGATGGTCGGCGGGCGCGGACCGATAGCGTCAGCGCCGTGATCGAGCCGATTGCCGACATGCCCGCCGGGACGATCGGCTTCCGGGTCACCGGCAAGCTGTCCGACGCCGACTACGCCGAGGTGCTCGCGCCGGCGCTGCGCGAGGCGGCCGGGGCGGGGGACGTGCGGCTGCTGCTGGCGGCCGACAAGGGCTTCGACCTGGGGACGCTGAAATCGCGCTTCGAAGAGCTGCGCAACGACCCCGAGCTGGACCTCGGCCACAGCAAGGACTGGCGCCGCGTCGCGATCGCCGCCGACGCCAACTTCATCTACCGCGCCGCCTTCCCGGCCCTTTCCCAGGTCGTCCCCGTCGAGATCAAGCTCTTCGGCGTCGACGACGAGGACGGGGCGAAGGCCTGGGTCGCCGGCTGACCGCGCCCCGCCGCTAGTCCGACGCGGGCGGCAGGCGGTGGTCGAAGTCGGCGTCCTCCGGGACCTCTTCGGCGTCGACGTCGTAGTCGTAGGAGCGCTTCGCGTCGTCGCGCCGGCCGCCGCCGGAGCCGGTGCTCCAGCCGCCCATCGTCGCCCCGCCGGGGAAGCCGGCGACGGCCACCCGTCCCACGGTGAAGCGGCGGAGGATGCGGCGCGCGACCGCGCGGGTCGGCGGCAGCAGGAAGAGGATGCCGAAGACGTCGGTGATGAAGCCCGGCGCGATCAGGAGGGCGCCGCCGAGGATGACGAGGAAGCCGTCGGCGACCTCCTTGCCCGGGATGCGCTTTTCCGCCAGCGCCTGGTTGAAGCGTCGCCAGGCGGCGCGCCCCTGGTGTTTGAGCAGCCAGGACCCGAGCACCGCGTCCAGCAGGAGCAGCAGCAGGGTCGGCCCGACGCCGATCAGCCCACCCACCTGGATGATCACGTAGAGCTCGGCGATCGGGACGATGATGAACAGCAGGACGAGCAGTAGGCCCATCCAGAGAGGGTAGCCGGGCGGCGGGCTCGGCTCGGCGCTAGGCCGCCGCGGCGGATTCGCCGGCGGCGGAGAGGAGCTCGTCGAGGGCTTCGTTGATGCCGTCGCCGAGGAGGTTGATGTCCTCCATCGAGTCGTAGTCGGCGAGGAGGCCGAAGCCGATCTTGCCGTGGTAGCTCATGATCGCGATCGCGAGCGCGTGGTTCTGGGGGAGGAAGGCGACCGGGAAGACCTCTTCGAGTTCGCGTCCCAGGACGTAGAGGGGGATCTGCGGCCCGGGCACGTTCGTGACCAGGAGGTTGAAGAGGCGGGTGGAGAAGTTGAGGCGGGACGCCTGGGCGAGCAGGGTCGGCGGGGCGAAGTCGTTGAAGCGGGAGATCATTTCCGCCCCCAGCGCCTGTTTGGATTCCTTCAGGCCCGCCATCTCCTCGCTGATCACGTTGAGGCGACGCACCGGGTCCTCGATGTAGACCGGGAGGGGGCCGCGCATCAGCGTGATCCGGTTGCCCAGGTTCCCGTGCTCGTCCTCGGCGCGGATCGACACCGGCACCAGCGCCCGCAGCTCCAGCCCCTCCGTGCGCACGGCGCGGCTGTGCAGCCAGTTGCGGATCGAGCCGGTGACGGCCGCCAGCACGACGTCGTTGACGGTGCCGCCGAAGGTGTCCTTGATGCGCTTGAAGGTCGCCAGCTCCGAGCGCGCCCAGACATAACGGCGGTGCGGCCCGATCTCGACGTTCAGCGGCACGTCCGGGGCCGGGTCGGCGAACTGGCTGACCACCGCGCTCAGCGCCTCCAGCGCCTCGACCGCCTTGCGCGCGGCGCTCTCGGGGTGGCGGACCGCCTCGACCGCCTTCTCCGCCGCCTTGACCGGCAGCGCGATCGCGTCGCCGAGCCCGCGCCCGACCAGCTCCGCCGTCGAGGGCGACTTCTGCGGCACCCAGTCGTCCGCCACCGGCGCGGGCTCCGGCACCGGCTCGAGGTCGAAGAGCACCGTGCCGATGTCGACGCCGCTGATGCCGTCGACCATCGCGTGGTGGGTCTTGGTCAGCAGCGCGAAGCGGTCGCGCTCCAGCCCCTGCACCAGCCACAGCTCCCAGAGCGGCTTTGAGCGGTCCAGCTGCTGGGAGAAAACGCGCCCGGTCAGCCGTTTCAGCTGCGCCTCGCCGCCCGGCTCGGGCAGCGCGGTGTGGCGGATGTGGTAGCTGAGATTGAAGTTGACGTCGTCGGCCCAGAGCGGGCGGCCGGTCTCCAGCGGCGGCACGACGAGCTTCTGGCGGAAGCGCGGCACCTGGCTGAGGCGGCCGCGGACGTGCTCGACCAGGTCGACGTAGCGGGGCGGCGGACCCTCGAAGATCAGGATCGCGCCCACGTGCATGTGGCTCGACGTGCTCTCGTTCGTCAGGAACGAGGCATCGACGGCAGTCAGTCGGTCGAGGTGGCGTCCCTGCGTGCTCATCCACGGGCAGGCTATCGGTACCCTGGAAACATGCCAAGCACCGCAATTACCGGCCCGCGCAGGGTCCTGCTCGCCGCCCCGCGCGGCTACTGCGCCGGAGTCGACCGGGCCGTCCAGACCGTCGAGCGCGCGCTCGAGGTCCACGGCGCCCCCGTCTACGTCCGCAAAGAGATCGTCCACAACAAACACGTGGTCGAGCAGCTCTCCCAGCGCGGCGCGATCTTCGTCGACCAGGAGAGCGAGGTGCCGGAGGGCGCGATCGTCGTCTTCTCCGCCCACGGCGTCTCCCCGGCGGTCCACGAGAACGCCGCCGCCCACAGCCTGCGGACGATCGACGCCACCTGCCCGCTGGTGACCAAGGTCCACGTCAGCGCCCGCCGCTTCGCCGCCCAGGGCTACACGATGGTGATGATCGGCCACGCCGGCCACGAGGAGGTCGAAGGGACGATGGGCGAGGCGCCCGGCGCGATCGTCCTGATCGAAACCGCCGAGGAAGTGGCGACGCTCGACGTGCCCGATCCCGACAAGGTCGCCTTCATCACCCAGACGACCCTCTCGGTCGACGAGACCGCCGAGACGATCGCCGCCCTGCGCGCCAAGTTCCCCTCGATCGTCTCCAGCAAGTCCGACGACATCTGTTACGCGACCACCAACCGCCAGATCGCGGTGAAGCAGCTGGCGACCGAGTGCGACCTCGTCCTCGTGATCGGCTCCACCAACTCCTCCAACTCCAACCGCCTGGTCGAGGTCGCCCGTGAACACGGCGCCGACTCCTGGCTGATCGACAACCACACCCAGGTGCGCGACGAGTGGCTGGAGGGCGTCGACACGGTCGGCATCACCTCCGGCGCGAGCGCCCCCGAGGAGCTGGTCGAGCGCCTCGTCGACTTCTTCCGCGAACGCGGCGCCGAGGACGTCGGCGAGCTGCGGACCGTCCACGAGGACGTCCGCTTCATGCTGCCGAAGGAGATCCGCCCGGTAGCGAACGCCTAGTCGGCGTAGCGCCCCCTCCTAATCGATATAGGTAGCGGACGCGGATGCCGCTTTCTATGTCATTTATCTTGCGAATTCCGCTATTCCAAGCGGTTGTGTCTTCTGATCGATATAGATAGCTGCGGAATCGCACCCTTTCTCTATCGATTACTTGTTCATAGCCCTCGACAATGAGATCGACCCTCACGCGCTCGACATCCTCCAGGGTGTCCCTGGCGTGCGGCTCGCCTTGGGGGCGCCGCAGTCGGCGATCGTCACCGACCAGAATCTGATCCCGGTCGCGGTGAGCGTGGCCGACGCCGGTGAGGTCGGGAGCTACGTCGAGCCCTCCGGAGGTGGCAAGGCGATCCTGCTGGCGGTGAACGCGATCCTCGACCCCGGGACGGCCGCTCGGCTCGAGGATGCAGGCGTCAGCTACGTCGACGCGGACGGTCGCTACTGGTATCCGGGGGCGGAGCGAACCGAGCTTGGGCTAGAGCGGCGCTCGCGATGGAAAAGCCGCCACCTGCATCCGGCGACCATCAGGCTGGCCCAGCTCCTCGCCGATCACCCCGGCGAAGAGTGGTCGGAGCGCATCCTCGCCGCGAGGGGCCGAAGCACCCAAACGACTGCCCACAGGCTCTTCGTCCGTCTCGAGCGCGAAGGGCTGGTCGGCCGTGAGGGTCGAGGCCGGGGTTCGGTTCGGCAGGTCAGGGACCCCATCGCCATGCGACGGTGGTTGTCGCAAGAAGGCCGCCCGCGTTCGGCGACGATGCTGCGCTGCTTCCTGAGCGACCCGTTCGGCCTTCCTCGCCTCCCCGGCAGAAGCTTCGCGCTTACCGGCGCCGCCGGCGCGGCGAGCTTGGGCCTTCCCGTCGCGACCGATCAGCCGCGACCGATGGTGCGGGTGAACGTCAACAACGACGAGCTCGAGGACATCCCCGAGGCCCTAGGGGGATTCCGGACCGAAGAAGGCGCGAACCTGATCCTGGTCGCCGATCCCAACCGTCTCGCCTTCGTCGACCCGGATGAGGGCGCCACGGGCAGCTTTACCGCTCCGCCGAGCCGGATCCTGCTCGACCTCTACCTGGAACCGCGCGGTGCCGCCACCGCCGACGTCTTTCTCTCCCTCTGGGGCGCCCGGGAATTGACTCAATGACGACGCCGCGCCATCGGCCCGCCGAGATGATGGCCGAGGTCGCGAGCCTCTTCCACCTCATCGGCGGCATGGGGTCGCGTCACCTGACTCTGATCGGAGGCATGGCGCCGCCGTTGCTGGTCCCTGAGGCGGCATCGAGCCATCGCGGCAGCGGTGACATTGACTTCTCGATCTCGGTGGCCTTCACCAAGGGGGAGACCGCCCGCTACTACCATTCCCTCCAGGAACACCTGGCTCCCTACTTCGAGCCCGCCGAGGCCGGTTTCCGCTGGCGCAAGCGTGAGGGCGCGCCGGGCATCCCATTGCTGGTCGACTTCATGGGACCCGAAATCGAGGCGACGCAGGTCGACGACGGAACCCTCGTGCCGGAGGACGATAAGGCCGGTGAAAACCTCGGTCCGACGCTCAGGCCGCTACCGCTGCGGGCTGCCGATGTCGTCGATGCCGATGCGATCATCGAACGGATGGACGGCGTGCATCTCGTCTACAAACCGGGGGCGCGCGCCAGCGTCGACATTCGCCGCACCGGGCCGGTCGGGTTCCTCGCGTCGAAGGCAGAAGCGCTCGACACCCGCGACGAATCCAAAGACGGCTATGACCTGGCCTGGTGGTGCCTCAATGCCGACCCGGATCCAACCGTGGTGGCCGGCCAGGTGATCGAGCGCGATGCGTTCCGCCACGAGTACTTCCCGGAGAGCGTGGCGATCCTCATGCGGGCGTTCGAGGCGCCTGACTTCGTCGGCCCGACGGGTTTCGCCGAAGAGGAAATCGAGGACGAGGGACCGGGGGATCAGGCGTTCGAGGAAGCCAGGAACCGTGCCTTCCTGGCCATGTCGAAACTCCTCGAGGCCCTCAGGGCTTCGCTCTGGGACTGAGGGCCTGGTCCCGAGGACCTAGGGCGTCGCGTTCTCGTTGCCGACCGCCCCGACCGGGGCGTAGCGGTGGTGGAGCATCAGGTCGTTGCCGTCGGGATCGGTGAAGAGGGCCATGTGGCAGACGCCGGTGTCGAAGGTCTCGCCGAGGAATTCGACGCCCTTGGCCTCCAGTTCGGCGCGGGCGGCGGCGACGTCGTCGACGTGGAGAGCGGGGTGGGCGTTTTTCTGGGGGGCGAACTCCATGCCGAGGCGGGCGGGTTCCCAGATGCCGAAGCAGGTGTCCCCGGCCCAGAACTCGTACTGGCCTTTCGGGTCGGGACGCAGTCCGAGCGTGTCGATGTAGAACGCGCGTGAGCGATCGGCGTCGGTCGACGGGACCCCGACGAAATCAACCTTGGTGATCATCCGCTCCTCCTTCGGGAAAGTGGCGACTGTGCTCAGACCATAGAGTGGGGCCTGGTGTCAAGTCGCATAGACACGCTGCTGTCGCCGCGCCTGCGGGCCGCGGCGCTGATGCCGGCCGCGGTGCTGACGGTCCACCAGCTGCGCTACCTGCTCGCCTTCGGCGGCGGGACGGGGCAGGAGCTGGAGAAGGAGGGCCACCAGTACCTGAGCGCGCTGGCCGCACCGATCGCGATGTCGGTGGCGATCGTCGTCGGCCTCTTCGTCGCCCGCCTGGCGAGCGCCTGGCGTGAGGGGGCGGCGGAGGACGGCGCGCCGCGCTGGAGCTTCCTGCGCCTGGCGCTGACGATCGGGGCGTCCCTGCTCGCCCTCTACTCCTGCCAGGAGCTCCTGGAGGGCATGCTCTCCAGCGGCCACCCCGGCGGCTTCGAGGGCGTCTTCGGCGACGGCGGCTGGTGGGCCGTGCCGCTGTCGCTCGCCTGCGGGCTCGTGATCGCCGCGGCGCTCCGCGGGGCGCGCGCCGCGATCCGTTGGGCCGCCGCCCGCCACCGTCGTCCCAAGGCTTCCTACGGGCGCCCGGCGCCCGCCCCGCGTCCCCGACGCCTCGCGCTGCCGCGGCCCGTGCCGCTGGCGGGCGCCGCGGCAGGCCGCGCGCCGCCGCTCGCGCTCCGCACCCCCTAGCGCCCCGAGCACGCTGCGTGCATTCACCACACCCTGGTGTGGTCGATCCACGCCACGCGGTTCGGCGCGCGCCAATCGCAATCAAGGAGAAACGATGAGGAGCGCCACCCGGGCGCTGCTGGTCGCCGCGCTCGCCCTCGTGCCGGCGTTGGCGCTGGCACCCGCCCAAGCCCTCGCCCACGGGGGCAACCCGAACTTCCGGTCGGAAATCAACTCGATCCAGCCGCCGCTGCCCAGCGGGGTGTCGATCGAAGTGCTCGACTACGACAGCTACCTGCAGCTGAAGGACATGCAGGGCCACGAAGTCGTCCTCGACGGCTACCGCGGCGAGCCCTACGCACGGATCGAGAAGGACGGGACCGTCCAGGTCAACGAGAAGTCCCCGGCGACCTACCTGAACGACAGCCGCTTCGAGACCGACGTGGCCGTGCCGAAGAGCGCCGACCCGCAGGCCGCGCCGGAATGGAAGACGGTCGACGACTCGGGGACCTTCATCTGGCACGACCACCGCATGCACTGGATGGTCCCCAACCAGCTGCCCCCGCAGGTCAAGGACAAGGGGAAGAAAACGAAAATCTTCACCTACGAAATCCCGATGACGGTGGACGGGACGAAGACGACCCTGCACGGGACGCTCTGGTGGGTCGGCAGCACCGGGACCTCGAAGCTGCCGTTCATCGTCGCGGCGATCGTGATCGTCCTGGGCGGCGGCGCGCTGGTGCTGTGGCTGCGGCGGCGCCGGGACGATGGCGACGACGGCGAGCGTCCCGACCCGAAAGAGCCGGCGACGGAGGCCTGGTAGATGCGCCGCTCCTTTCCAGTCATCCTCGCCTGCTTCCTGGCGCTGCTCCTGCCCGCGGCGGCGTCGGCCCACGCGCGTCTGGAAGGGACCAGCCCGCCGCAAGGGGCGGTCGTCAAGAAGGAGCCGGCCGCGGTCATCTTCGAATTCGACGAGCCGGTCGAGGGCAACTTCGGCGCGGTCCGCGTCTACGACGCCGCGGGCGAACGGGTCGACGAAGGCGACGCCTTCCACCCGAACGGCGAAGGCCCGCGGCTCGGCGTCCACCTCAAGCCCGGCCTGCCCGACGGCAGCTACACCGCCACCTACCGGGTCGTCTCCGCCGACGGCCACATCGTCTCCAGCGGCTACGTCTTCTCGATCGGCAGGGAAGGCAAGGCCCCGACCGAGACCGTCGGCGAACTGATCGGCGGCGCCGGCAACGGCAAGGTGACCGAGATCGTCTACGGCCTCGCCCGCGGCCTCGAGTACCTGGCGATCGCCCTGGCTGTGGGCGGCGTCGCCTTTCTGCTGATCTGCTGGCTGCCCGCGCTGGGCGCCGCGGCGGGAGTGGGGGAGGACTCGCGACGTTCGGCGGCCCGCGCGTTCGCGCGACGCCTGCGCGTCGTGCTCTGGATCGCCGCCGCGATCGGCCTGATCGCCACCGCCGCCCAGATCGTCCTGGAGGGCGCCGAGGCAGCCGGCATCTCCGGCTTCTCCGCGATCACGAAGACGATCGTCGAAGAGACCCTCGAAACGAGATTCGGAACCGTCTGGGGCTTCGCTCTTCTCGCTTGGCTCGCGGTCGGCCTCCTGGCGCCCTTCGTGACGGCCGGAGCGACGGGCCCCTGGACGAACCTCCCCGCTGTTCGTGAGGGAAGGGGCCCGTCGCTCCGGCCCCTCGCCACCCTCCTGATCGCCCCGGCGCTCATCTATCTCTGCCTCTGCCCGGCGCTGAGCGGACACGGGTCGAGCCAGTCCCCGGAGATCCTCAACTTCCCGGCCAACGCGATCCACGTCGGCGCGATGGCGGTGTGGCTCGGCGGCCTCGGATCGCTGCTGCTCGTCCTGCCCGCCGCCACTCGATCTGCGGCCACCCCCGCCGACCGTGGCCGTCTGCTCGCCGGGCCGCTGGCGCGCTTCTCGACGCTCGCCCTCGCGATGGTCGCGCTGATCATGGCCACCGGCCTGATCCAGGCCTACGTCTACGTGCGGCACTTCGGCGATCTGTTCTCGACCGGGTACGGCCGCGCGGTCCTCGCGAAGTTCCTGCTCCTGCTCTGCGTGATGGGGGTCGCCGCCTACAACCGCCGCGACTCCGTCCCGCAGCTGAACGCGATCGCCGAGCGCGGTGAGTCCCCGGGTCGTCCCGGCGTCCTCCTGCGCCGGGCCCTGCGTGCCGAGGTGGCGCTGCTCGCCGTGGTGATCGGGGTCACCGCCGCGCTCGCCAGCTACGCGCCGCCGGTCTCCGCCCAGTCCGGCCCGTTCGCGATCACCACCGAAGTCGGCCCGACGACGCTGGAGATGGACGTCGACCCGGCGCGGGTCGGCGCCAACTCGATGCACATCTACTTCTTCGACGCGAAGACCGGCGCGCCGTACAAGCAGGGCAAGGAACTGACGGTCACGGCGACGCTCCCCGACAAGGAAATCGGGCCGCTGCCGCTGAGCGTCCAGAGCGCCGGGCCGGGCCACTACATCGTCCAGGGCGCGCTCCTGAACGCCCCCGGCGAATGGGAGATCGACCTCACCCTGCGCGTCTCGGAATTCGACCAGCTCGAAGAAGCGGTCGAGGTGCCGGTCGGGTGACCGCGAGCGCGTCCCCCTCGCGCGAGGTGCGGTCCCGGTGATCGTCCTCTTCTACGCGCTGCCGGCGCTGGCGCTGCTCGGCGCCCTGCTGTTCGGCCACTACCCGGGCGAGCGGCTGCGACTGCGGCTCGCCGGGGTCCGCCCCCGCGCGGCGCGCCTCGTCGCCGCGATCCCGCCCCCGCGCCACCTGCTCTTCGCCCGTCCCCGACTGCCGCGCGGCGGCGCCCTGCTCGGCGCCGCGCTCGCCGGCCGCGCGCCGCCGTCGACGCTCTGGAGCGGCGCCCCCGCGGCGTCCTTCGACGACAACGCGAAGCCGACCGCGCCGAGAGCCTCGGCGCGGCTCGACGAAAGGATTCACATGAGAGCCAGAAAACTGGTCCCGGCCGCGCTGCTCGCGCTGGCCCTGCTCGTCCCCGCGGCGGCGCAGGCTCACGTGACGCTGCAGCCGAACGAAGCCCCCGAAGGCGCCTACACGGTGCTCGACGTGCGGGTGCCGAACGAGAGCGACTCGGAAAACACGACCAAAGTGGCGGTGCAGTTCCCGGAAGGGTTCGGTGACGTCTCCTACCAGGCGGTCCCCGGCTGGAAGGTGGAAGTCGTCCACGACAAGCTGAAGAAGCCGATCCAGACCGACGACGGACCGATCACCGAAGGCGTGAAAGAGGTCATCTTCAGCGGCGGCAAGCTGCCGCCGGGGGAGTTCCAGGACTTCCCGCTGTCCCTGCAGATCCCCGGGAAGGCCGGCGACGAGCTGACCTTCAAGGCGGTGCAGACCTACGAAGGGGAAGTCGTCCGCTGGATCGGCGCCCCGGAAACCGAACACCCGGCGCCGCAGGTGCTGGTGACGCCGCCGAAGGAACCCGGGGCGTCGACGGTCGCGCAGACGAGCGGCGGCGAACCGACCGCGGAAGGCTCGGCCGCGTCGAGTTCGAGTGAATCGAGCGGTGGCTCCAGTGACAAGGGCCTGGCGATCGCGGCGCTCGTCGTCGCGGTGATCGCGCTGCTCGGCGCCGGCGCGGCGGTGTTCGGCAGCCGCCGGAGGACCGCGTGAGCCTACGGCAGTCCAGGGTCGAAGCTCACCGACCAGACGCTCATCCCCGCCTCGGGGATGAGCGTCACGGCGTGGCTTCCGTGGCGCTCGTGCGTGGCGAGCTCGTATATCCCCGGTCCGGGGATCTCGAGCGCGCCCCGGGGCTCGCCGTCGATCGCGACGGTCAGCGACCCGAAGCCCTCGATCGTCGCCCAGACCCCGCCCGCTTCGTACTCGACGACCAGCTCGTCGGCTTCCTCGCCCGCGATCCAAGGCTGCTCCCAGCCGCCGCCGGGGAAGAGCTCGGCACTCGGCGCGATCACCTGCGTGTTCGGCGCCTCCTCCGGGCGCAGCGGCGCCATCGTCGGGGGCAGCGGTCGCAGCGCGTCGATCTCCCGCAGCTCCTCCTGGATTGCCATCTCCGTCCCCAGGTATTCGCCCTCGCCGAAGTGCACCCAGGTGAGCGCCCCGCCCATCGCCCAGAGGAAGAGGCTGGGCCAGCCTTCGCAGCCGTAGACGTGCCAGAGGTCACGGCCGGCGTCGATCGCCACCGGGAACTCGACCCCCAGCCGCGCCAGGCCCTTCTCGACCGCCTCGCGGTCGGCGCCGAACGGGAAGCGCGGCGTCTGCACGCCGATCACCGAGAGGCCCGCCTCGCGATAACGCCGCGCCCACTCGCCCAGGTAGGGGAGGGTGCGCACGCTGTTCAGCTGGGCGAAGTCGATGAAGTGGACGATCGCCGGGCCACCCGCGGTCAGCGCCGGCATCGAGTCCGGTTCGGCGCCGATCCACTCCAGGCCCGTCGGCAGGTCGGGGGCGGCGATGTTGTCGCGTCCGGGGCGCACGGGCGCGGGACGTTACCCTGGCCCGCCGCCCCGCGGTTCGGCGCCCGTCCCCGCTTCCGCCGCCCGCGTCGCGGAGGCCCCGCCCGATGAACCTCCTCGTCCACCTCCCCGAAGCCCACGCCCTCGTCGCCAAGCAGGATCTGCCGATCCCCGCCTGGCTCTTCGCCTGGGCGGCCTCGATCGTCCTCGTCGTCTCCTTCTTCGCCCTCTCCGCCGCCTGGCGCAAGCCGCAGTTCGAGGAAGAACGCTGGCGCCCATCCGCGGCCTGGCTGACGACCGTCCTGCGCTCCTGGCCGACCCAGGTCCTCTGCGGCGGCCTCGCCGTCCTCCTGCTCGGCGTCGGCATCTACTCCGGCATCCACGGCACCGAAGCCCCCGACCGCAACTACGCGATCACCTTCTTCTTCGTCACCGCCTGGATCGGCTTCCCGTTCGTCTCGGCGCTATTCGGCAACGTCTTCCCGGCCTTCAATCCGTGGCGGGCGATCGCCCGGGTCGCGGGCGGCGCCTATCGCCTGGCAGCCGGGCGCGGCATGCGTCACCTCGCCTACCCGGAGCGCCTGGGACGCTGGCCCGCCGCGGTCGGCCTGCTCGGCTTCGTCTGGCTCGAGGTCGTCTACGGGTCGAGCGGCGGCGTCGCGGTCGGCCTCGAACCCCACGCGGCGGGCGTCGCCGCCTGCGTCTACACCGGCTACACGCTGGCGATGATGGCCCTCTTCGGCCGTGAGCAGTGGTGCGCGCGCGGGGAGATCTTCTCGGTCTACTTCGGGATGTTCTCCCAGCTCGCCCCGTTCGGGGTGAAGGACGGGCGCATCGGCCGTCGCCGTCCCCTCGCCGCCGCGACCCACTGGGCGACCAGCGTGCGCGGCTCGACCGCCGTCGTGATCGCCTCGATCGCCACCACCAGCTTCGACGGGGCCGAGGACGGCGCCTACAAACCGGCGCTCGAACACGTCGAGAAGTGGTTCACCGAAGCCGGCATCGGGCCGCTGGCGACGATCCGCATCGCCGACACCATCTTCATGGCGGGGACCGTCGCCGGCGTCGCGATCGTCTACCTCCTCGGCGTCAAGGGCATGCAGTCCGTCCCCGGCGCGCCGCCCTTCAAGCAGCTCGTGCGCGGCTTCGCCCACTCCCTGATCCCGATCGCCCTCGCCTACCTCATCGCCCACTACTTCAGCCTCTTCGTCTATCAGGAGCAGGCCCAGTTCACCTATCTCCTCTCCGACCCGCTGGGGACCTCGACCACCAACCTCTTCGGTACCGCCGAATACGGCATCGACTTCAGCGCCCTGAGCCCCAACGTCATCTGGTACGTCCAGGTCGCCGCGCTCCTCGCCGGCCACGTCGCGGGCCTCACCCTGGCCCACGACAAAGCCCTGGTCTACTGGCGCGACTACCGCCGCGCCTCCCGTTCCCAGTACTGGATGCTCGCCGTCATGGTGGCCTTCACCTGCTTCGGCCTCTACCTGCTCTCGGTGAACGCGTCATGACCCTCGCCTCCATCGTCATCCCCTCCGCCCACCTCGGCCACTGGCTCTGGGTCTTCTACGTGATCCCGGTCCTGATCGTGGTCGGCGGCATCATCCGCTCGACCCGCGCCGAGAAGAAGCGCGAACGCGAGGAGGGGCGAAGCGAGGCGCCGAAGCGCGGGCCGAAGGAGCGTCGTTAGCGCCTGAGACACAGGACGCAATGGCTTGCGGCTAGCGCGGCCGTCTCGGCCGCGGCCCGGGCTGGCTGTGGCCGTGGCCGAGACGGCCGGGTCATGTGGGGGAAGTGGCGGGGAGCCCGGGCGGGTGCCACGCGCTCGTCACGAGGAGGTCACGGATGCGTCACCGGAGGGTCGCGGATCCGTGACGAGACCCGCAAGCCGTGAAAGAGATGCCGGGAACATCACGCTTCCGTGCGTGTTGAACAACACGCACCTTCGCGCTGCATGCATTGACCCCCCTATGGGGTGGTGAATGCATGCAGCGCGTTCTCGGGCCTCTTCTGAAGGCCCTAGAACGGACCGAAGACGCGCGGAAGGGTGACGTTCCCGGCGTCTTCGTCAACGGATGAGGCTCCCCTGGGCTCTTCGTGACCTCTCGCGCACGAGACGTTCACGAGAGTGGGGAAACTTCCCGACCCTCGCCGCCCGCCCCGCCGAAACCCTCACGTCCTGGGCGTCTCATGGAGGTCACAGCCTGCCAGGACCTCCATGAGACGCCCAGGACCCAACTCGGACGGACGCGACCGCCCCAACAGCTCTAAAGAATCTCCCCCAACCGCCGCTCCAAGGCCGCCGAGATCTCGTCCCGAACGGGGCCCTCGGCGAGGCGTTCGACCAGGGACTCGAGGAAGCCTTCGATCACCAGGGTCTTCGCGGTGGCCTCGGTGAGGCCGCGGGAGGTGAGGTAGAAGAGCTGGTCCTTGTCGACCTGGGCGATCGCCGCGGCGTGGGTGCAGCGGACGTCGTCGGCGAGGATCTCGAGGCCGGGGATCGCGTCGGCGTGGGCCTCGGGGGAGAGCAGCAGGTTGCGGCTCTCCTGGAAGGCGTCGGTCTGCTGCGCACCCGGATCGACTTTGATCATCCCGCGCCAGACGGCGGTCGAGCCGGCGGCGAGGACGCCGCGGAAGGCGAGGTCAGAGTTGGTGTTCGGCGCCGCGTGCTCCTGGGTCGTGTCGTAGTCCAGGTGCTGGCCGGGGCCGCCGGCGTAACCGCCGGTTACCCGCGCCTCGGAGCCGGGGCCCGCAAGCTTGGTCTCCATCCGCACCTTGCCCCGCCCCGAGCCGAAGCCGAGCGCCGCCCAGTCGAGCCGGCCGTCGCGCTCCACCTCGGCACGCTGGGTGGCGAAGATCCAGGACTTCTCCGAGAGGTCCTGGGTGTTGATGTAGCGCAGCGTCGCGGCCTGGCCGACGGAGAGCTCGACCACCGAGTTCAGCAGCGCGTCGACCTCGTCGTCGGGCGAGGACCAGTGCTCCCAGACCTCCGCCTCGGCGCCCTCCTCGAGGACGATCAGCGTGCGCCAGCTGACCGCGTTGCCGCTCGCGTCGAGGGGGACCTCGATCCGCACCGGCTCGGTCAGCCGCACGCCGCGCGGGACGTGCACGAGCACGCCGTCGCGCCAGTCGGCCTCGTTGCGGGCGACGAAGGGGTCCTCCACGGGGACCAGCGACCCGAGCGCCTCCTGCAGCAGCTCGGCGTGCGACTCGACCGCCTCGGCAAGCGAGACGACCGTCGCGCCCTCGCCGCCGCTGATCTCCACCGCCGCGCTCGCGCCGGTGTAGGAGTCGAGGTCGAGGCTCGTGAGGTCGGTGAATTCCCAACCCTTGACCCGCGTGTCGGGGAGGGGGAGGGACTCGACCAGCGCGGCGCCCTTCTGGCGACGCTCCTCCAGCCAGGCCGGCTCGGTCGCGAGCTCAGCCAATGGAACCCTCCATCTGCAGCTCGATCAGCCGGTTCAGCTCGACCGCGTACTCCATCGGCAGTTCCTTGGTGACCGGCTCGATGAAGCCGTTGACGATCATCTTCGAGGCCTCCTCCTCGTCGAGCCCGCGGCTCTGGAGGTAGAAGAGCTGCTCGTCGCCGATCTTCGACACCGTGGCCTCGTGGCCGACGTCGGCGTCGTTCTCGTCGATGCGGATCGTCGGGTAGGTGTCCGAGCGCGAGTCCTCGTCGAGGAGCAGC
>Ga0153956_1001435_pt1 | contig 20787 bp, 22 predicted proteins | sample TSFL040MetaG_FD_104704 | JGI IMG/M metagenome (GOLD analysis project Ga0153956, IMG submission 104704) | Attine ant fungus gardens microbial communities from Florida, USA - TSFL040 MetaG | ecosystem: Host-associated > Fungi > Mycelium > Unclassified | place: USA: Florida, Wekiwa Springs...
CGCTGTTCGGCAAGCGCACCGAATCGCGTTCGGCCAACGATCATCACGCCAATCAGCAGATCGCCTATCTGCTGCAGCGGCTGGAGGACTATCCCGGCGTGGCGATCCTGGCAACCAACCAGCGCGATCATCTCGACGAGGCATTCGCGCGGCGTTTCCAGTCCGCGATACTGTTTCCGATTCCCGATCCTGCCGCGCGCGAGAGATTATGGCGGGAGAGCTTCGCGAGCGAGGGCTTTGCGCTTTCCGAGGACGTGGATTTCGCGAAGATCGCGCGCGATCACGAGCTTGCCGGCGGCGCGATCATCAACGTGCTACGCTACGCCGCCTTGCTGGCGGTGACGCGTGATCCCCCCGTTGTTCACGCGCACGACCTGCTCGCGGGCATCAAGCGCGAGAAGGCCAAGGAAGGGCATTATATCAGCCGCTAGCGGAAGAAGGACGAACCAATGTCGACACCGGACGTGACATCGGGCGCCATGCTCCAGTGCAGCTTCGGGGTGGCGCCGGCCTCGTTCATCGTGCTGCCGGTCAATCGCGTCACCGCGTGCAACCTGCCGGCGGGCACGATCATGGACAACAAGCCGATCCTCAACATCCCGCCCTTCGGCATGTGTTCGAGCGAGGCCAATCCGGCAGTGATCGCCGCCACCGCCGCGGCGCTCGGCACCCCGACGCCCGCGCCCTGCATCCCCGCCACCGTCGCACCCTGGGAGCCGGGCACGCCGACCGTGACGATCGCCAGCATCCCCGCGCTCGACACCAATTGCCGGCTGACCTGCATGTGGGGTGGGATGATCACCGTGACGCAGCCGGCACAGATGACGGTGACGGTGCCCTGACCGGCTCTAGTGCAGCGTCTCGCCGCGCGCGCACATCGCGACGAACTTCGCGATCCGCGCGGCGCGCGTCTCGGGTTTCTTCGCGGTCTGGATGCGATAGAGGATCGCGTAGCGGTTCGCGCCGGTCAGCGTATCGAAGAACGCGCGTGCTTCGGGTTCAGCGTCGAGCGCTGCCTTGAGATCGTCGGGCTCGGCGGCAGTCGAGGCTGGTGCGTAAGCGGCATCCCACCGCCCGTCGGCTTTCGCCGCATCGATCTCCGCCCGGCCCGCGGGCGCGATCCGGCCTTCCTTCAACAGTTCCTCGGCGCGCTTGCAGTTTCGTTCGGACCATTTCGAACGCGCCTTGCGCGGCGTGAAGCGGGTGAGGAACCAGCCGCCGTCGAAGCTGTCGAGCTGCCCGTCTATCCAGCCATGACACAGTGCACCGTCGATCGCCTGCGCCTTGGTCAGCGTCGATTCGGTATTCCCCGCCTTGGCGAGCTTCAGCCACAGCCCTTTCGAATCGCGCGGCTGCGCCGCCAGCCAGGCCTCCCACGCCGCGAGATCGGCGACGGACAGGATCGGCAAACCGGCTTTCTCTATCGTCATGCGCCCTCCATCGCATCCGCACCCTTGACTTCTCAATTACTGTGTATCATACAGTGTGTGTCACACACTATGCGAGGCACAGGCTTTGCCGACCGAAGAGGACATTTTCGAGAAGTTGAGGATCGAGCTCCGCCGGGGATCGCTGGTGCTCGCCGTGCTCGCTGCGCTGCGCGAGGAGCGTTACGGCTACACCTTGCGCCAGACGCTCGAGCAGGCGGGCCTCGCGATCGACGAGGGCGCGCTCTACCCCCTGCTCCGCCGGCTCGAGCAGCAAGGCCTGCTGATCAGCGAATGGCGCGAGGAAGCGAAGCGGAACAAACGCTTCTACCGCCTCTCGCCCGACGGCACCGCCACGCTCGCGCAACTGCTCGCCGAATGGAACGCGATCTCCGAATCGATCCTCCGCATCACCGGAAAGGATGGACAATGACCGACCTTATCGATCGCTATCTCACCGCGATCCGCTGGAACCTGCCGCGCGGCGCCAATGCCGATGACGTGATCGCCGAATTGCGCGACGTGATCGCCAGCCGGATCGAGGAGCGCGAGGACGTGCTGGGCCGACCGCTCGACAAGAGCGAGGTGAGCGCCGTGCTGCGCGAGTTCGGCCACCCCTTGGTGGTTGCCGCGCGCTATGGCACGCAACAATGGCTGATCGGGCCTGACCTGTTCCCGTTCTACTGGTTCGCGCTGAAGATCGTGGTGGCGATCAGCGCCCTGATCCTCGTCGTCTCGGGCGTGGCGGATGCGATATTCGGGCAGCAGAACCCGATCGACGCGCTGGCGCACATTTCGGGCGGAGCCTGGTGGTCGCTGCTCGGCAATGCCGGACTCGTGACGTTGATCTTCGCGATCATCGAGCGCACCGGATGGATGAAGGGCCATCTCAATCAATGGTCGCCCGAGCAATTGCCCGACCTGAGCGACCTCAAGTTGAAGCAGAAGAGCGCGTGGGAGCGCGTGTTCGAGATCGCCGTCGGGGTCGCCTTCCTCCTGTGGTGGGCCGGCGTGGTCCATGTGCCGCTCGTCTATACGAACGCGAAGGGGTTGAGCCTGACGCCCGCGCCCGTCTGGATGGACTATTATTGGGTGATCTTCGCGCTGCTCGCCGCACGGCTCGCGATGAACGCGATGCGGCTGCTCCGTCCGCGCTGGGTGACGTTCCACGCCTTGACGACCGTCGCGTTGGCCGCTGCCGGTGTCGCCCTGCTCACCCGGATCTACCGCGCCGGAGACTGGGTGATCGTCCGTTCGACGACGATGCAGCCCGATCAGGTCGCCGATCTGCAGCGCAGCCTGCACCTCAGCCTGCAGATCACGATCGTGATCGTCGGCGTGGTCTGGGTGCTCCACGCGCTCGGCGCGCTGTGGCGGCTCTACCTGGCGAAACGCTGATACCGGCTCAGGCCGCGCGCTTCTCCAGCGCGTGGCCCGCCTCGGCCATCAATTGCGCGATGATGTCGGCGACCGGCTCTTCCTTCGTGACCATGCCGACCGACTGGCCCGCCATCAGGCTGCCATGCTCGACATCGCCGTCGATCACCGCGCGGCGTAGCGCACCGGCCCAATAATGCTCGATCTGCAATTGCGCCTCGACCATCTCCACCTTGCCCTCGTCGAGCGCCTGCGCGACTTCGCGCTGCTTGGCGGTGAACAGGTCCGCCCCCGCATTCTTGAGCGCGCGCACCGGGATCACCGGCAGGCGCGGATCGATCTGCACGCTGGCGACCGCATCGCGCGCCGAGGCGCGGAAGAACGCCTTCTTGAAATTGGGGTGCGCGATCGACTCGCTCGCGCAGGCGAAGCGCGTACCAAGCTGGACGCCCGCCGCGCCCATATCGAGACAGCCGGCGATCGCCTCGCCGCGCCCGATCCCGCCGGCGACGAACACCGGCACGGCTTCCGCGACCTCGGGCAGGATTTCCTGCGCCAGCACGGAGGTGGAAACCGGTCCGATATGCCCGCCCGCCTCCATCCCCTCGACGACGAGGGCATCGACGCCGGAACGGATCAGTTTCTTCGCCAGCGCCAGCGCGGGCGCGAAGCAGATCAGCTTCGCGCCATTGGCCTTGATCGCATCGAGCGAGCCTGCGGGCGGCAAGCCGCCGGCCAGCACGACATGGCCGACATCATGCTTCTTGCACACCTCGATCAGGTCGAAGAGCTGCGGGTGCATCGTGATCAGGTTCACGCCGAACGGCTTCGACGTGAGCGCCTTGGTTCCGGCTACCTCGGCATCGAGCAATTCCGGCGTCATCGCGCCGCACGCGATCAATCCGAAGCCGCCGGCATTGGAGATCGCCGCGACGAGGTTGCGCTCGCTGACCCACGACATCGCGCCGCACAGGATCGCGACCTCCGAGCCGAGGAATTCGACGCCGCGGGCCATGCGGCGAGCCAGGCGCTCCGCGCCGATCGTGGAATTTGCGTTCATCGTCCGGGCCTAGCCTCGCGCGGGGCTTTCGGGCAAGCCCGCGCCATGCGGCAGACGAGCGATGAACTGACGATCGACACAAGCGGCCAGGGGCTGCACGAGTTCACCGATCAGGTGGAACGCTTCGTGACGGAGAGCGGCATCGGGACCGGGCTCCTCACGCTGTTCGTCCGCCACACCTCCTGCTCGCTGCTGATCCAGGAAAACGCCGCTCCCGCCGCGCGGCGCGATCTCGAACGCTATTTCGCGAGGATCGCGCCGGAGAGCAACGCGTACGAGCATGACGATGAAGGCCCCGACGACATGCCCGCGCACCTCCGTGCCGCGCTCACCGCCGTCAGCCTGTCGGTCCCAGTCGCGAACGGCCGCCCAGCGCTCGGCGCATGGCAGGGTATCTACCTGTTCGAACATCGCCCCGCGCCACATCGGCGGCAAGTGGCGGCGCACCTGATCGGAGAATAACCGAACCCGAATATCGGGGCGACGATTTCGTTCCGGTCCGCTCGATTGCGAATGCCACGTCGAGCAGGCAGGCACTGTCACGAATGCGCCACAAGTCGCGCGCACAGCGGCCGCACCGGGAGCGAGGAGCCATATCATGACGCTGAGGATCGACCGCCGTTCGCTGCTGCTCACCGGCACTTTGGGGCTGGGCGCGTTCGCCATTCCCGGTTTCGCGCAGACACCGTCGGTCACAGCGGCGCGCGGTTTCACCCATTCGGTCGCGAGCGGCGAGCCGGCGAGCGATTCGATGCTGCTGTGGACGCGCTACGTGCCGGCCGATGGCGGCATGGTGGAACTGAAGGCCGAGATTGCCGAGACGGCCGATTTCGCGAAGGTCGTCAGCGGCGGCGCGCAGATCACCGGGCCGTGGCGCGATCACACCGCCAAGATCACGGTCGATGGCCTCAAGCCCGGGATGCGCTATTTCTACCGCTTCGTCGCGCCCGACGGCAGCTTCTCGCCGGTCGGCCAGACGAAGACGCTCCCTGACGGCCCTGTAGATGCCTTCCGCGCCGCGATCTTCTCCTGCTCGAACATGCCGTTCGGTTTCTTCAACGCCTATGGCCATGCCGCGGCGCGGAGCGATCTCGATCTGTGGTTACACCTCGGCGACTATTTCTACGAATACGTGCCGGGCATCTATCCGCTCGCCAAGGATACCGCGCCGGGCCGCCTGCCCGAGCCGATGAACGAATTGCTCCATATCGCCGATTACCGGCTGCGCTATGCCAGCTATCGCAGCGATCCCGATCTGCAGAAGCTGCACGCGCTGTCGCCGATGATCGCGCAATGGGACGATCACGAATCCGCCAACGACAGCTGGGAAGGCGGCGCCGAGAACCACCACCCCGACAAGGAAGGCGACTGGCTGCCGCGTCGTGCCGCCGCGATCCAGGCCTATCGCGAGTGGATGCCGGTCAGCGACGAGCCGTGGAAGGCCTATGATATCGGCACGCTCGCCACGCTCTTCCGCACCGAGACGCGCCTGCTCGCGCGCACGGAGCAGGACGATGTCGCGCCGCTGTTCAAGGCGGCCGATCCGGCGGCGGCGCTGAAGGCGTTCCGCGACGGCGCGTGGATGGATCCGGGCGCGACGATGATGGGCAGCCAGCAGGAAGTGTGGCTGGCGCACGCGATGCGCGCTTCGGTCAAGGCCGGGCAGCGCTGGCAGGTGGTCGGCTTCGGCACGATCCTGGGCAACACGATCATGCCCCTCGACGCGATGACCTGGCTCGATCCCAAGGCGAGCGAGCGGGAAAAGGCCTATACGCTCGGCGGCATCGCCGCGGCCAAGGCCGGGCTGCCGTTCAACTATGACAATTGGGGCGGCTATCCCGCGGCACGGGCACGGTTCCTGCGCTCGGCGCAAGCGATGGACGCCGAGCTGGTGGTGATCACGGGAGACAGCCACAATGCCTGGGCCTACGATCTCGGGCAGGACGGCAAGCCGGCCGGCGTCGAATTCGCCGGGCACAGCGTGACATCGCAGGGCTATGAAGGCTCGCTCAAGACCGATCCGAAGATCGTCGCGCGCGCGTTGGTCGCGGCGAATCCCGAGCTCAAATGGTGCGACACCAGCCGCCGCGGCTACATGGCGATGACGATCACACCGGATCGCGTCAGCAACGACTGGCTGTTCGTCGATACGATCAAGACGCCGAGCAAGGTCGCGACCGTAGGCTATAGCACGAGCGTCACGCGCGGGCGCCGGGTGATGGCCGCCTAGGCGCGCACCGCCGTCACGAAATAGTCCATCTTCGTATCGTCGCCGACGGTGAAGCCGTGGCCCGGCGAGAAGCTCAGGCCGCTGAGATCGATCACCTTCAGCCCTTCGGATACGAGCAGCGCGGTCAGTTCTTCGGGCGTCAGGAACTTGTGCCAGTCGTGCGTGCCTTTCGGGATCATGCCGGTACCCTCGCCGACCGCGATCAGCGCGAGGCGCGAGAGCGCGGTGCGATTTGGGGTGGAGAGGATCATCAGCCCGCCTTCGGCCAGCGCGCCCGACAGCCCGCGCACGAAGGCCGCCGGATCGGTGACGTGCTCGATCACTTCCATCGAGGTGACGAGATCGAAGCGCTCGCCCGTCAGCACCTCCACGCCGGTCGCGCGATAATCGATCGCCAGCCCCATCGCCGCGGCATGATCGCGCGCCGCGGCGATATTCTCGGGCGCGGCGTCGATCCCGGTCACCGACGCGCCGAGCCGGGCGAGCGGCTCGCACAGCAGCCCCGCGCCGCACCCGACATCGAGCGCGCGCTTGTCCGCGAGCGGCGCGAAGTCGGCCGGATCGCCGCCCCAATGCGCGTCCAACTGCTCGCGTATATACCGCAGCCGCGGCGGATTGAGCTTGTGGAGCATCGCCGACGAACCCTTCGGATCCCACCAGTCGGCGGCGAGCTTTCCGAAATGTGCGGCTTCGGCCGGGTTTATGGTACTTTCTAATGTTACGGTTGCGCGTGCCATCGTGCCTTCCTATCAGGCGCGCCTCCGCATTTCCAAAGGTTCCGTTCCCGCATGGCGCGTATCGTGATGAAGTTCGGCGGCACCTCGATGGCCGGGATCGAGCGCATCCGCAGCGTCGCCGCGCGCGTGAAGCGCGAAGTGGAGGCCGGCAATCAGGTCGCGGTCGTCGTCTCGGCAATGGCGGGGGAGACCGATCGTCTGGTCAATTTCTGCCGCGAAGCCTCGTCGCTCTACGATCCGCGCGAATATGACGTGGTCGTCTCTAGCGGCGAGCAGATCACCAGCGGCCTGCTGGCGATCGCATTGCAGGCGCTGGGCGTGAAGGCGCGCTCCTGGCTCGGCTGGCAGCTGCCGATCCATACCGACGAGGCGTTCTCCAAGGCAAGGATCGGCACGATCGATACCGACGCGCTCGACGCCAGCCTCGCTGCGGGCGAGGTGGCGGTGATCCCGGGCTTCCAGGGCGTCGCCGAGGGCGGGCGCGTGACCACTTTGGGGCGCGGCGGATCGGATACCAGCGCCGTGGCAGTGGCGGCGGCGATGAAGGCCGATCGCTGCGACATCTATACCGACGTGGACGGCGTCTACACCACCGATCCGCGCATCGTGCCGAGGGCGCGCAAGCTGAAGAAAGTGACCTACGAGGAGATGCTCGAGCTCGCCAGCGTCGGCGCCAAGGTGCTGCAGACGCGCTCGGTGGGCCTTGCGATGAAGGAGAATGTCCGCGTCCAGGTGCTATCGTCCTTCACCGGAGACGACGCGCCGATGGCGGACACGTTGCCCGGCACGATGATCGTGGGCGAAGAGGAGATTACGGACGTGGAACGCCAGCTCATCACCGGCATCGCGCACGACAAGAACGAAGCCAAGATCACGCTGACCCGAGTGCCCGACAAGCCCGGCGCTGTGGCAAGCATCTTCGCGCCGCTGGCCGAGGCCAACGTCAACGTCGATATGATCATCCAGAACATCGCGCACGGCAATGGCGACGGCTCGACCGACGTGACCTTCACCGTTCCCGCCGCCGATCTCGCGCGCTCGATCGAGGCGCTCAATCAGGCCAAGGGGACGATCGGCTTCGGCGAACTGGTCCACGACACGCGCGTCGCCAAGATCAGCGTGGTCGGCGTCGGCATGCGCAGCCATGCGGGCGTGGCGTCCACGATGTTCACGACGCTCGGCGCGCGCGGCATCAATATCCTCGCCATCTCGACCAGCGAGATCAAGGTGAGCGTGCTGATCCACGAGGACGAAACCGAACTCGCGGTGCGCGTGCTGCACACCGCCTACGGGCTGGATGCGGAGGACGCGGCCTGACCATGGCGCGCGCCGGCAGGGTCTGGCCGATCCTCGGCTTGCTGCTCGCGACGCCGGTCGGCGCGCAAGTTCCACGAATTCACCGGCAGATCTATCCCTCTCCTGCCGCACCGGTAAGCATTGCCGGGCTGGCGGACGGCGCGATGCTCGACACGGTGCACACCGCCGATGGATTGACGCTCAAGGGCATCGAGAGTCCGCCGCGCGACGGCAAGCCGACCTTCCTGATCTTCCACGGCAACGAATCGAGCGCGATGGAGGCGATGCGCTGGTTCGCTCCATTGATCGCGCAGGGCTATGGCACCGTCGCCGCGGAATATCGCGAATATGGCGGCAATCCCGGCGCGGCGTTCGTCATCAAGGATGCGCCGCACGCGCCCGACGGCGCGACGCTGGCGATGATCCTCGAGGCGATCGCCGCGAAGGTATGGGGCGACGGCAAGACGGTGTCGGTAAGACTACCCGTTTCGGTCACGATCGCGCCGTTCGCGCCGCGAAGCTGAGGTGAGCGCCCTGCGGAAGGATGCGGCATGAGCGAATTCCGGCGAAATACCAGGCGGGCGCGGCCGGGCGTGGCGGCTGCGCTGCTCCGCGTTGGATGCGCCGGCGCGCAAGGCTATGGTCTCTTCGCCGCCGGATATCGCGGCCCCGCAAGGAAGGCCCGATGCGCACGACCCTGACCCGGCCCTGGTTCCTCGCCTGCGCGCTTGCCCTGCTGCTGTGCCTGCTCGCGCTCGCGCGACCGCTCGATCATGACGAGAGCCAGTATGTCGCGGCGGCGGTGCTGAGCGCGCATGGCTATCTGCCCTATCGCGATTACGCCTATCTCCAGACGCCGCTGCAGCCTTTGCTGTTCGCGCCGATCGCGTGGATCGCGGGCGCGTGGACCTGGTTGGCACTGCGTCTCCTCAATGCGCTGCTCGGCGCGATCACGGTCGCGTGCGTCTATTGCTCGGTGCGCGCGGGCGGCCGGCAGACGCGCCCGGCACTGATCGCCGCGGGACTCTTCGCAAGTTGCGACATCCTGCTGTTCAGCGCCGGCACCGCGCGCAACGACGCACTGCCCGCGGCGTTGCTCGCCGCCGCATTGCCGCTGGTGCTGCGTGCCGATTGCGGCCGCGCAACCGCGCGCTCGGCGGCGCTGGCGGGCGCGTTGCTCGCCGCAGCCGCAGCGGTGAAGATTTCCTACGCACTGCCGGCGGGCGCCTACGGCTTTTACGCGCTGGTCCAGCGCGAGCACCGTCCGGGGTGGATTGCCGCCGGAGCGGCACCCTTCGTGCTGTTCATCGCGCTGATGGCCGCGATCGCGCCGCACGGCTTCGCCTTCGGTGCGCTGATCTTCCCGTCGAGCGCACCGGCGGAATATTATACCTTCGCCGGGCGCGCCTGGAAGCTGGGCATCGCCTCGAAGCTGCTCGACACGCTGAAGTTTCTCGCGCTCGGCCCTGCCTTGCCCGCGCTCGCTTTGGTGGCGTGGCGGCGCTCGCGCGATTCGTCGCACCGCGCGATCGCCTGGATGCTGATCGTCGCGCTGGTCAGCGCCTTGCTGCCGTCGCCGACCTGGCGGCAATATCTGCTGCCCGCCTTGCCGCTCTTGTTCGTGCTGCTTGCGGCAGGATGCGACCGGCGCCCGCCGGGCCGTGCGATCTGGACGATGCTGGCGATTTTCGCCGTCGCGGGACTGACGCCGTCGATCCTCGCGCTGGCCGGGACAATCCGCAATCCGCCGATGATCGAAGCCGCACGCGAAGGCGCCGCGATCCGCGCGGCGATGGATGGCGCGCAGGTGCGGGACGGCGTCGCGACGCTCTCGCCGCAATTCCTGCCCGCGACCGGGCGCCTGCCCGATGCCCGCTTCGCCACCGGCCCGTTCTACTTCCGCAGCCGTCATTTGCTCGATCCCGCAAGCGAGGCCCGCGACCATGTCGTGTCGGGCGATTCGCTGGCGTTGCATTTCGGGCTCGTCGCGCCGCCCGCGATCCTGATCGGCGGCGAAGGACCGTGGACCAGCGGCGACGCCGTGCTCGATACGATCCTGGAACGCTGGGCGCTGGCGAACGGCTATGTCCGGCATGACATACCGGGAAGCCGTTTCCGCCTCTATGTCAGGCCGCGCTGAGGCGCGCCCGCTTCGCCGCGATCAGCCCGGCATAATAATCCATCAGGTCGATCGTGTGCTCGCGATCGGTGCGGACCTTGCCCGCCGCGACGCGCGCCGCCTGGCGCAGCAGGGCCGGCTCGCGCGCGGCCATACGCACGATCGCCTCGGCGCAGCTTTCCGCGTCGCGCGCGGTATAGAGCTCGGCGCAGATCGGATCGGCCACCTCGGCACAGCCGCCGGTATCGGGCACGATCAGCGGCAGGCCCGAGGCCATCGCCTCCGACGCGACCAGCCCGAACGGCTCGGCTTCCGATCCGTGGACCAGCGCATCGGCGCTGGCCATGATCCGCGAGAAGCGCTTGCGGTCATAGACCGGGCGGAACATGCGGATGTGCGGGCTGCCGGCGATGCGCTTCTCGATCGTGCGGCTCTCGATCCCCGTGCCGATCAGCATCAGCCCGACCGGCAGGTCGGCGCCGGCGCGCTCCACCGCATCGACGATCATCGGCCAGCGCTTCTCGGCGTGATGCCGCCCCAGCCCGAGCAGCAGCATGCCCTCCGGCGGCAGGCCGCATTGCTCCAGCAAACGCGCGCGCAACTTCTCATCGCGATGATCGGGCGAGAAATGGCTGCGCTCGATTCCCAGCGGCATCGCCGCGTCGATCCGCACGCCGCGCGCTTTCAGGCGCTTCTCCAGCGCCGGACCGTTGGTGACCACCGCATCGTAGTGGTCGAGGAAGCGGCTCATGTAGCGGCTGTACCAGGCGAAGGCGCGCTCGATCCGCTCGGGGCTCGCCATCCCCTCGAACCAGCGCATCGCATAGGCCGCGACGTTGTCGTTGTGCATGAAGAACGACTTGACCGCATCGCCCTGCCACTCGCCGACGATCCAGGCCGGGCGCCACGGCGAGCAGCATTCGACCACGTCGGGCTGCAGCCGGTCGAGCCAGTCGGTGATCGGCGCCGATTTCCAGAACAGGCCGTAATTCCGGTCGAACGGCAGACCGGGCGAATTGAGATAGATGATGCGCCCGCCGCCCGGACGCTCCTCGATCCGGTCTTCCTTGCCCGGCGCGATGACGATCAGTTCGTGGCCGAGATCGGCCATGATCCCCATCTTGCGGTCGATATAGGTGCGCACACCGCCGCCCGAAGGCGAGTAGAATTCGTTGACGTCGACGATGCGCATGAGGTCAGCGCCCTAGTCGCTCGACTTGATCGGGCCGAAGCTCGGAATGATGCCGTGAAGATATTGCGCGGTGATGTTGGTCGTCGCCACGCCGTCGGGCACGTCGATGATCGCCTGCGCGAGCTTCGGCTTGGCACGGCCCAGTGGTGCGTTGCTCGGCAGGCCGGCGCCGTCGGTCCAGATGTCGAACTTGTTCTTGCCGTCGCGATTGTGCGTGAACAGCAGGGCATAGCGCCCCGGATGCGGCGCCTTGATGCAGAGCGAGATCTCGCCCGTCTGCGGCGTCGGCACGCGCACGCGGCGGAAGAACTTGCCCTCGCGGATCAGGTCGCGATCGTCCTTCAGGAAATCGGCCTGGTTGGCGGGATAGAGCTCGAGCTTCAGCTCGCCCGTGCGGTCCTTCAGGCCCGAGATGTTGGCGCGGATCGCCGGGCCGTCACCCAGCTGGCAGACGCTCGCGTCACCTAGCAACGCACCGCGCGCCGGCGCCACACCGGGCGCGGCGATCATCAGCATCGCGAGAGCGAAGACCGGAGCCTTCTTCATCAGTCACTCTTCCTCAAAACCGTTTGCAGGCCGAAGATCGCGATCAGCGCGGCGTGATAGACCAGGGTCAATGCCGCGCTGAACGCGACCAGGTCGCTCAGCGTGCTACCTTGCCCGATCAGGATGATCGCGAAATTGGCGAAAAGGAGGTCTTTGTTGGGCACCAGCGGCAGGCGCGACACCAGCAGACGCGCGGCGGAGAGGAACAGCCACATCCCGATCGAGACGCTGGGCAGTGCGAAATGCCAGGCGAAGGCGAGCAGGGTCGAGCCGGACAGCAGGCGCAGGCAGTGGATCATGAATATCCACCACAGACGCGGACGCGGCAGCGAGAAGACGCGCTTCGAGAAGATCAGGAACGGCAAGGTGATCGCGAAGGTGATCGCGGCCGACCACAAGACGGTGTGGAACTGCTTGGCATCGAGCAGATCCTTGCCCAGCGGCAGCGCGATCGCGACCATCGCCAGCGTGATCGCATTGCCCGCCACCGCGGACAGGATCGTCACGTCCTTCACCGCGCCGAACGGCGCGGCGATCATATGCGCTCGCGCCCGCGCCCACGCGTAAAAATAGGCGTCGCCCGAATAGCCGAGCACCACTTCGTTCGCGATGCGCTTCTTGATCAGCGCGAACCAGCCGTCGATCGGGATGCGCCACAGCCGCCGGAAGATGACGTAATCGCCGGTCGGCGGCGAGAAATAGAGCAGGGTGAAGAAGACGTAGAACCACGGACTCGCCGGCACCGTGCGCTCCAGCCCGGCAAGGCCGGAGCCGAGCAACTGCTTGGCGAGCCCGGCGACCATCGCGGCAGTGAGCAGGCCGCCGATGATCATCGGCCAGCGGCTCCTGATCGTCTGCAACGGCTCCAGTCCGGCGAGATCGGGCGTAGCCGGGATCACCGGCTCGATAACGCTGCTGTCGATCGAACCCATCCGGTCTTTCCGTTCACAAAAATGCCGCCCGTCGGCGGCACAGCCCTGGCTGGACGCGCCAGCCGCAGCTTTCGTTCCCGCCTAGCGCGCCCTCACCCTACCGCACATTGCGGCAGCATGAATAAAGCTTCACGTGGCGCGGGATTTGGGCAGTAGGATGACAATCCGCAAGATGAACGCGATTCTATCCCCCGCACAGCACGTCCTGACCTTTGCGCAAGGCTTGCGCGGCGGCGGGGTGGAGAGCGCGCAATTGCGCCTGGCGCGCGGCTGGATCGCCGCGGGGCGTAGAGTGACCTTGCTGATCGGCAGCACGGCCGGCCCGCTTGCCGCCGAACTGCCCGAAGGGCTCGACATTCTCGAACTCAACAGCACGCATTATCCCGACGTGCTGCGCGCGTTGCCAGGCATCGTGCGCGCGCGGCGGCCCGATATCCTGTTCTGCCCGGGCAATTTCTACACCAGCATGGCGGCGTGGGCGCGATTCCGGCTCGGGCGCGATTGCCCGCCGATCGTCGCCAAGATGTCCAACGCGCTCGATCGCGCCGACAAGGGATGGCTGACGGCGTTCGGCAACCGCCTGTGGCTGCGGCTGCACGGGCGCTTCATCGACCGGTTCGTCGCGATGACCCCGGCGATGGCGCGAGCGACACGAGCCGCGACGGGTGTGACCGCCGGCCGAATCTCGGTCATTCCCAATCCGCCGGTCCAGCCGCCACCGGGCGCGGCGCCTCCGCCGCTGCCGTATGGCCGATTCATTCTGGGCGTCGGCCGGCTGGAACCGCAGAAGCGCTGGGAGCGGCTGATCGACGCGTTCGCGGCGCTCGATGCGCCCGGCCTGTCCCTGGTGATCCTCGGCGAAGGATCGCAGCGCGCGGCGCTCGAATCGCAAATCGCGGTGCTTGGGCTCGCTGACCGCGTGTCGATGCCCGGTCACGCCACCGATCCCGGCCCCGCCTTCGCCCGCGCCGCGCTCGTCGCGCTCACCTCCGAGTTCGAGGGCGTGCCCGGCGCGCTGCGCGAGGCGCTCGCCGCGGGCACGCCGGTGGTGACGACCGACTCGACCGTCGCGATTCGCGAAATCGTCAGCGACCCGTCGCTCGGCAGCGTCGTGCCGCGTGGCGATGGGGCGGCGTTGCGCGCGGCGCTGGCCTATTGGCTCGCGCCCGGTCGCGAGCGTCCTGCACCGGTGCCGCTGCCCGGCGCGAACGCCTGCGCCGATTATCTCGCCCTGTTCGACGAACTCGTCGCCGCGCGTCAGCCCTGAGGCTTCACCGCATCGGGATGCGCCGCCCGGAATGCGGGAAGCGCCGCGGCCGCGGCATTGGCGGCGACCAGCTTCGGATAGGCGTCGAGCGGCAGCGCGAAGCGGCGCGCATTATACATCTGCGGCACCAGGCAGATGTCGGCGAGATTCGGCGCGTCACCACCGAGAAACGGCCCCTCGCCCGCCATCGTCTCCAGCGCGGCGAAGCCCTCGGCGATCCAGTGGCGGTACCAATCGTCCTTCGCCGCCTGGTCCGCGCCGAACTGGCTTTCCAGCCGCTTCAGGATACGGAGATTGTTGACCGGATGGATATCCGCCGCGATCGCCAGCGCCTGCCCCAGCACATGCGCGCGGGCGAGCGGGTCGCGCGGCACCAGCGGCGGCTCGGGAAACGTCGCATCGAGCCAGTCGATGATCGCGAGGCTTTGCGGGATCGCGTGGCCGTCCACCTCCAGCGTCGGCACCAGTCCCTGCGGATTGACCGCGCGATTGGCCTCGGCACGGTGATCGCCGGTCAGCAGATTCACCACGACCCGTTCGTACCGGGCACCCTTCAGCGCCAGCGCGATGCGCACGCGATAGGCGGCCGACGAGCGCCAGTAATCATGCAGGATTAACGTCGGCACCCATGTCCTCCTCGTGCCGCACCGAGCTCCGCTCCAGCGCGACCTTGATCAGCGCGACCATCGGATCGGCCAGCGCCAGCCCGAGCACGCCGAACAGGGCGCTCGCCAGCAACTGCGCAGACAGCGTCAGCGCCGGCGGCACGTCGACCGTACGCCGCGCGACCATCGGCAGCACCACATAGCCGTCGAAATTCTGCACCACGAAATACGTCGCCAGCGCATAGATGCCGGTATGCATCCCGGCGCTGAATCCCACCGCGGTCATCAGAACGCCGGTGATGAACGCGCCGATATTGGGAATGAACGCCAGCATCGCGGCGATCAGCCCGAGCACCAGCGCCATCGGCACACCGAGCACCGCGAGGATCACGAACGTCAGCACGCCTTCGAACGCCATGCCGATCAGGCGCCCGGCGAGCAGGCGGCGCAGCATCTTCGCCATCTGCTCCACGGTCAGCGCGAATTCGCGGCGGCTGTCGAGCGGGATCATCCATTGCAACCCGCGCTCGTAAAGCCGCGGCTCCATCGCGATGAACAACCCGAGGATCAGGATCAGGAACAAGGTGGTGAAGGCGCCGATCGCGGTGCCGACGAAGCTGGTCAGCTTGCCGACCGAGCCCAGCGCCTGCTTGGCCAGCTCCTGGATATCGGACCTTCCGGGCAGGATGCCCATGCCCGCCGCCCAGTCGGATACCCGCTGCGCCTGCAATTCCAGCGTGGTGCGCAATTGCTCGAACTGCGCCGCAATCTGCACGCCCGCGAGATAGAAGGTGCCGACCACGAACGCGACCGCGCACAGCATGATGATCAGCAGCCGCCAGCCGCGCCCGATCTTCAGCACGCGACCGAGCAGGCGCACGCCGCCATCGAGCATCGCGGCGAACACCAGCCCGCCGAAGATGATTAGCAGCGGCTGGATCAGGATCACCACCAAAGCCATCGCCGCGGCCAGGCCCAGCCAGACGCTCGCCTTCTTCAGCTCGCGGCGCACCAGCGGATCGCGCATCTCGTTGGGGCCGGGCCCCTGGACGAGCTGCTCGGGCCGATCCTCGCTCATGGCGTCACGCGCTGAGGATGAAGCGAGGTGCCCGACCGGCCGTGCCGCAGGTCACCCAGCCAGGTCAGCGGATTGATCGTCGCGCTGCCGTTCAGCGAATGCGTGATGAATTCGGCACGGCCGCCGATATTCTCCCACGGCACCGGCCCGCCCAGCCCCTGCTCCTCGAGCGGGAAGCGGCTGTCGGCGCTGCGATCGCGATTGTCGCCCATCAGGAAGACATGGCCCGCAGGGATCGTCACCGGCCCGTAATTGTCGCCCGGACTCGGCCCGAGCTCGACCGTGTCGTAGCGGCGGCCGTTGGGCAGGGTCTCGGTGATAATCGGCAGGCGGCAATGCGACTTGCCGTCGGCCTCGCGCAGCCGCTCGCCGGGCGCGATCCCGCCCGGATCGCAGGTTTCGCCATCGGGGGTCATCACGCCGCCGTAATCGGCGATATCGACATAATGGAGCGGCCCGCGCTTCACCGGCACGCCGTTCAGGATGACGACGCCGTCGCTCACCTGCAACCGGTCGCCGGGCAGGCCGATCACGCGCTTGATATAATCGACGTTGCGCCCGGGCGGGGTCACGATCACCACGTCGCCGCGCTCGGGCATGCTGCCGAACAGACGGCCGTGGATGGCGGGCAATTGCACGCCCCAGCTTTCCTCCGGCTCGTGCAGCACCATGCTTTTGAAGATCGCCACAGGGTTGGGGATCGTCGGTGAGACGAACGACCAGCCGTATGCGAACTTGCTCACCACCAGTTGATCACCGACCAGCAGGCCCGGCAGCATCGATTCGGACGGGATGTAGAACGGCTTGGCGACGAAGCTGTGGAAGCCCAATACCGCCAGCACCAGCCACAGGATGCCGCGCGCTTCCGCCTTCCAATCCGTTCGCGGCTTGGCGGGCGGCATCTTGGTTTCCGCCACGACCGGCTGCTCCTCGGGATTCAACGCCAACTCATCACCCATTCACTGCGTCCTTCGGCAACACCTCGATCACGACGAACGCCTGCGCCCAGGGATGATCGTCGGTCAGCGTCAGATGCACCCGCGCGAGGTGGCCCGGCGGGACAAGCGCGTCAAGCGCGGCCTTGGCGCCGCCCTCCAGCGCCAGCGTCGGCGCGCCCGAGGGGGCGTTGACCACGCCGATGTCCTTCATGAACACGCCGCGCCGGAAACCGGTGCCGACCGCTTTGGAGAACGCCTCCTTGGCGGCGAAGCGCTTGGCCAGCGTCCCGGCCTTGGTGAAGGGACGCCGCGCCGCCTTCCTGCGCTCGATCTCGGTGAAGCACCGCTGCTCGAACCGCTCGCCGAAGCGATCGAGCGACGCCTGAATCCGTTCGATATTGCACAGATCCGAGCCGAGGCCGACGATCATGAGCGCCTGGCCGAAAGAAGAAGAGGTGTTCGCGCGGAGGCGCGGAGGCGCGGAGAGAAAGAAAAAGGAGTTTTCGCGCAGAGCACGCAGGGTGCGCAGAGACGTTGCGTTGGCTGCGCAGCAGCCTTCAATCTACTGAAGCTAAAGTGCGCTTCGCGCGAATTTTTTACGTCTCTGCGATCTCTGCGTGCTCCGCGCGAACCCACTTCTTCTCCGCGCCTCCGCGCCTCCGCGCGAACCCTCATATCGGGACGACGATATCCGCTCACCACACCGCGTCCATCGCGGCGCGCATTTCCTTGATGCTCTCCGCCAGCCCGACGAAAAGCGCCTCGCCGATCAGGAAATGGCCGATATTCAGCTCACGCAGCTGCGGGATCGCCGCGATGGGCGCGACATTCCCGTAAGTGAGGCCATGCCCGGCATGGACCTCGATCCCGTTCTTCGCGGCCAATGCGGCGGCGTCCGACAGGCGGCGCAGTTCGGCGTGTTGCGCTTCGCCGGATAATTCCGCGTAGCGCCCGGTGTGCAGTTCGACCACCGGCGCGCCGAGCTTCAGCGCGGCCTCGATCTGGCGCGGATCGGGTTCGATGAACAGCGACACGCGGACGTTCGCGTTTGCCAGTTCACTCACCAGCGGCGCGAGCTGATTGTGCTGCCCCGCCGCGTCGAGCCCGCCCTCGGTGGTGCGCTCCTCACGCTTCTCGGGAACGATGCAGGCGGCATGCGGACGATGGCGCAGCGCGATCGCCAGCATCTCGCCGGTCGCCGCCATCTCCAGATTGAGCGGGATGGTCAGCTCGGCCGACAGCCGGGCGATATCGTCGTCGGTGATGTGCCGCCGGTCCTCGCGCAGATGCGCGGTGATGCCGTCGGCGCCCGCCTCCTGCGCCAGCAAGGCGGCGCGCACCGGATCGGGATAGCCGCTGCCGCGTGCGTTCCTGACGGTGGCGACATGGTCGATATTGACCCCGAGGCGCAGGTGCCGCTTCACGCCGCCGATCTGCTCCCCGGCTTGATCGCTGGGATCGCCGCCAGTTCCGCCGGCAGCGCGTCGGCGGCATAGCTCGGCACGTCGAGCCGGATCAGCGGCACGAACGGCACGCCGATATCCGCCGCGCCGTTCGAGCGATCGACCAGCGCAACACCGGCGACCACCTTGCCGCCCGCCGCCTCGATCGCCGTGATCGCCTCACGCGACGAAAGCCCGGTCGTCACCACGTCCTCGACCATCAGCACCTTGGTGCCGGGCTCCAGCGCGAAGCCGCGGCGCAGTTCGAACGTTCCGGTCGGGCGCTCGACGAACATCGAGGGCACGCCGAGCGCGCGGCCCATTTCGTGCCCGATGATCACCCCGCCCATCGCCGGCGCCACGACCGCCTGGATGGACTCGCGCAGATCGGCCGGAATCTTCGCCGCCAGCGCCTCGGCCAGCCGGCTGGCCCGCGCCGGTTCCATCAGCACGCGCGCGCATTGCAGATAGCGCGGGCTGCGCAGGCCGGAGGAAAGAATGAAATGCCCCTCGAGCAGCGCGTCCGCGGCGCGGAATTCGGCCAGAACCTCGTCGTCGGTCATCGTCGTACCTTGTCGTTCGCCAGCGTGAATAGAGTCCGGCGCGGACTGTCGCAACGCGCCGCGGGCAAAAAAGGGCGCGACACGCTTGAGGCACCGCACACCCCCGCGTATAGGCCCTTGTCAACCGGGGCGTTTGCGCGCCCCGCACGGCCGTGTCCACGGCACCGATCACAGGGGTGACGAACGATAATGCGCAAGTTGGGTTTGAAGGGAATCGTGCTGGCGGCGGGGCTCGCGCTTGCCGGCGTCGGCCACGCCGCTCCGCCCGCGGCCAATGCCGCGGCGCCCGCCACTACGGCTGCGGCCCCCGCCGCGACTCCGGCAACGGCCGCTCCGGCGGCGGCTGCGTCGAATGATCCGATGCTGGCGATGGACGGCGCGCCCGCGATGACCGCCAAGCCGGATATCGGCCAGCCCATCCCCGGCCACATCACGCTGCAGCCCCAGGTGACCACCAACGGCCAGTTCGCGCACTGGATGCATGATGGCCTGTTGCTGCCGGTGATCTCGATCATCTCGGCGTTCGTGCTGCTGCTGCTGATCATCGTCGTCGTCCGCTTCCGCGCAGCCGCCAACCCGGTGGCATCCAAGACGAGCCACAATACCGGCCTCGAAATCGCCTGGACGCTGATCCCGGTGCTGATCCTGTTCTGCATCGCGCTGCCCTCGATCGGGCTGCTCTCGGCACAGTACAAACCGGCGCCGAAGAACGCGATCACGCTGAAGGCGATCGGCAACCAATGGTATTGGTCGTATCAGTATCCGGATAACGGCGGGTTCGAGATCACCGCCAATATGCTGAAGGAAAAGGGCGATCCGACGCTCGCCGCAGGCGCGCGCTATCGCACTGATGCTGACGGTCCCGAACTGCTCGCGACAGACAATCGCGTGGTGCTGCCGGTCGGCGTGCCGATCCGCCTGATCACCACTTCCAACGACGTGATCCACAGCTGGGCGGTTCCCGCCTTCTGGATCAAGCTCGACGCGGTCCCCGGCCGCCTCAACGAGACGAGCTTCACGATCAAGACGCCGGGCCTTTATTTCGGCCAGTGCTCGGAATTGTGCGGTGCGCGCCATGGCTTCATGCCGATCGCGGTCGAGGCGGTTCCGCTCGACGAATATAACGCCTGGGTGAAGGCCAAGGGCGGCAATGTCGCCGGCGCGGCCCCCGCGCCTTCGCCGATGCCGACCCCGGCGGCGACCACCGCCGCCGCCGTTCCGCCCGCCGAGAACGCCACCGCCACCCCGCCCACGTCCAATCAGGCCGCCACCGCCAATCCGGCGGGCCTCGGCACCACCGGAAACTGATCCCATGACCGATACCGCAATCACCCCATCCGCGTTCGAGGCGCACGGTCATCACGATCACGCGCATCACGATGCCGATCACAAGCCGGGATTCTTCCAGCGCTGGTTCATGTCGACGAACCACAAGGACATCGGCACGCTGTATCTGATCTTCGCGATCTGCGCAGGCATCATCGGCGGCTCGATCTCGGGGCTGATGCGCGCCGAGCTGGCGCATCCGCATATCCAGTATCTCAACGCTTGGGCGAGCTATCTGCCGGGCGGTGACGGCGGGCTCGATCACGCGCTTCACCTATGGAACGTGCTGATCACCGCGCACGGCCTGATCATGGTGTTCTTCATGGTCATGCCGGCGATGATCGGCGGCTTCGGCAACTGGTTCGTGCCGATCATGATCGGCGCGCCGGACATGGCGTTCCCGCGCATGAACAACATCAGCTTCTGGCTGCTGATCCCGAGCTTCTCGCTGCTGCTCGCCTCGCCCTTCTTCGGCGGCGCGGGCAACGGCTGGACGCTCTACGCGCCGCTATCCACCTATGGCGAGCCGGGGCCGTCGACCGACATGGCGATCCTCTCGCTCCACCTCGCGGGCGCAAGCTCGATCCTCGGTGCGATCAACTTCATCACCACCATCTTCAACATGCGCGCGCCGGGCATGACCCTGCACAAG
>Ga0153956_1001436_pt1 | contig 20785 bp, 17 predicted proteins | sample TSFL040MetaG_FD_104704 | JGI IMG/M metagenome (GOLD analysis project Ga0153956, IMG submission 104704) | Attine ant fungus gardens microbial communities from Florida, USA - TSFL040 MetaG | ecosystem: Host-associated > Fungi > Mycelium > Unclassified | place: USA: Florida, Wekiwa Springs...
CTGCCCGCCGACGACTTCTCGCTCGAATTCCTCTTCGGCGCGCCGGGGCTGCCGTCCCGGGTCGAGGGCGCCGACGCGGTGATCGAGTTCCAGAAGCCGTTCTCGGGGAAAGTCCACACCGAGAACATGCACGACCTGAAGCTCGACACCCGCCACTCCGACCCGGCGGAGGTGATGCTGACCGCGAAGGGCGACTTCGACTTCAAGGAGCCGGGCCGCTCCTACACCAACGACTACATCTGCTTCTTCCGGGTCGAGGACGGCAAGCTCAAGTCCTGGCAGGAGAACTTCGACAGCGTCCGCCTGGTCACCGGCTTCGGCGGCTCGGTCGACTCGCCGTTCTGAGGACTCCGATGGCAAACGACAACGTAACCCTGGTCCGGGAGTTCCTCGCCGCGCTCGACGAATGGGACTTCGACGGGATGCGCGAGCGCCTCCACGACATCGTCCTCGACACCCTCGCCAACGATCCCGGCACCGTCATCGCCACCTACAAGAACGAATTCACGATCACCGCCTCCGGCTACCTCTACAAGAACGACCTGATCGTGATCTTCAAGATCGTCGACAACCTGATCGCCACCTTCGACGAGCGCCTCGACGCGATCCCCCTGGTGATCGCCTCGGGCGGCAGCGTCGCGGCACCGGGGTAGGCAAGGGACAGGGTAAGGGACGAGGCCGTCTCGTCCACGGCCCTGGCTGGCTGTGGCCGTGGCCGAGACGGCCGGGTGTGAAACGAGTGACGAGACTCGCAAGGCGTGAGGGAGATGCCGGGAGCGTCACGCTTCCGTGCGTGTTGGGCAACACGCACTTACGCGCTGCAGAGGTGTGACGTCCCGGCGTCTTCGTCGACGGATAGGGCCCTTCGGGGCTCTTCTTGACCTCTCCCGCACGAGACGCCCACGGAGGTGGGGAAAGTTTGGGACCCTCGCCGTCCTCCCCGCGAACCCCACACGTCCCGGGCGTCTCGGACACGGCCACAGCCTGCCAGGGCCGTGTCCGAGACGCCCGGGACCCAACTCGGACGGGCGCAGCTCCCCCTACGCCGCAACCACCTCGCCCAGCCGCTCCTTCACCCCGAGCCGGCTGGGCAGGACCGGGGCCTTGCCCTCGAGCGTGACGTCGACCGCCAGGGCGGTGGCGCAGCCGGGGCAGAAGTTCTCTCGCATCACGACCGCCTCGTCTTCGGTCCGCGGCCGCACCTGGGAGCGCAGCTCGCGGTAGCGCTCGGAGATCTCGCCCTCGCGGGTCACCGCGCTGGCCCGCCAGTTTTCCGTCTCCGGCCCGAGGTCGTGGTCGCAGACGCCGCAGTGCCAGTGGCCGGCGCTGACCTTGAGCGGCGCCAGGGCGCCGATCGGGTCGGCGACCTCGTTCGGCGGGGCCCCGCCCAGCCGCCGCTCGCGGAGCTCGGCCCGCGCCCGCGCGGTCGCCTCGTCGTCGGCCGCGCCGCCCGCGTCGAGGACGACGCCGTAGACGTCACGCGCCACCTCGGCGCTGACGTAGCCGTCGGCGACGTCGGTCGCGACCCAGGCGGGCGGGCGCAGCAGGGGGTCGCCCACCCCGCCGCCGCCGCCGTTCACCACGGTGAAGATGTCACCGCGGTCGAGGACCAGCTGGCCGACCTTCGAGGGCATCTCGTCTTCGCGGCCCTCGAGCGTGTCGCGGTCGGGGAAGACCCCCTTCTCCAGCAGCTCGATCACGTTGCTGTCGCGGAGGATGCGCCAGCGCCCCGCCGCCCCCGGGAAGCCGCCGGCGCTGCCGCGCGGAGGCACCTGCGCGGTGTTGGTGTAGGCGCCGCCGGTCATCCGGTCGCAGTGTTCGATCGAGAGGGCGCTGTCGACCCCGAGCCCGCCGCGGTAGTAACCGGCGCCGCCGGTGTCGCGGGCGACGCGCCGCCAGAGGATCATCCCCGGCTGCGTCGTCTCCTCCATCTCCACGTCGGGCATGTCGCAGCCGGACATGCACTGCGCGGCGTAGACCTCCATGCCGTCGCTGGTGGTCTGCGCCGGCCCGCCGTTCGACATCCCCAGGGACATCGGGAAGGCGACCGTCGGCATGCCGTTGCGGCGGTCGATCCCGAAGGCGGTGAAGAACGACATGTTCTGCGGCACCTGGCCCTCGACGCGGGCGCGCAGGCGGGCGTCCTCACACAGCCCGCAGGCCTGCGAGAGCACGTCGGCCATCACTTTGTTCACCCGCATCCCGGTCTCCATGTGGGCCTGGGACACCGGCGCCGGCGGGCTCGAGTTGACGATCGTCCCGGCCGGGCCGAGGTCGAAGTGGATCGGCCGCCAGATCCCGGCGTTGACCGGGATGTCGTAGGCGATCTGGGCGAGCAGCGTCGACCAGGTCTGCCCGATCATCGCCGGCGCCGCGCCGTTGATGAACGAGTCGGTCTGCGGGCCGCCGCGGAACTGGATCGTCAGCTCGTCGCCGTCGATCACGATCCGGCAGCGCATCTCGTGCAGTTCCTGCCGGCCGCGGCCGTCGAACTCGACCCAGTCCTCGCTCTCGTAAGTGCCGTCGGGAAGCGCTTCGATCGTCCGCCGCATCGCTTCCTCGGAGAGCCGCTTGCTCTCGTCGTTCAGCTGGTTGAAGCGCTCGATGCCGATGTCGTCGAGCATCGCCGCGAGGCGCCGCCGGCCCGCGTTGTTGGCGGCGATCATGCTGCGCATGTCGTTCAGCACGGTGCCCGCCATCCGCACGTTGGTGGCGAAGAAGTGTTCCCACTGCGGGTCGATCCGGCCCTCGCGGACGATCCGCGTGCCGGGGAAGGCGAGCGTCTCGGCGTAGGAGTCGAAGGCGCCCGGGGCGAAGCCGGAGACGGCCGAGCCGCCGATGTCGAGCACGTGCTCGTTGACGTATCCCCAGCCGAAGATCTCGCCCTCGTGGAAGAACGGCATGACGATGCCGATGTCCCCCTGGTGGATCGCGCCGGAGGTGTGCGGGTCGTTGCAGATGAAGGCGTCGCCGGGCGCGATCTCCTCGCGCGGCACGTTGCGCAGCACCGCTTCCACCCCGGGCACCGCGGTGGCGATGTGGAAGGTGACGTACCCGGAGAAGGCGAGCTGGTCGAGGTTGGCGTCGAGGATGCAGGTGCTGAAGTCTTTGCCCTCGGTCACCACCGGCGAGCCGGAGGTGCGCATCAAGGTGATCGCCATCTCGCTCGCGATGTTGCGGATCGACTTCTGGTGGACCTCGACGTCGATCAGCTCGAAGCTGCCGGTCTTGGCTGCGGTGCTCATGGTCATTCCTCCGTTCAGACGTCGAGGACGAAGTTGAAGAACTTGTCGCGCTGCGCCTTCGTCCCCTCGGGGACGTAGACCGTGGTGTCACCGAGGTCGAGGATCGCCGGGCCGCTGACGCTCGTCCCCGGCCGCAGGTCGGCGTCGGCGTAGATCGGCACCGACTCCCGCCGCCGCTCGATCGGCAGGAAGATCTCGCGGTGATCGACCGGGTCCGGCGTGCCCGCCGCCGGGTCGACCGCGGCGGTCCGCTGGTCCGGCTTGCGCCGACCGTGGATCGCCTTGATCGAGAGGTTCAACAGCACCACCGGCGAGCCCTCCCAGGCCGTGCCCTCGCCGTAGTTGCGCTCGTAGACGCGGGGGAAGTCCTCCGCCAGCGCGGCGGCGTCATCGGCCCCCAGGTCACGATCGGGCAGCGGGACGTTCACCTCGTAGACCTGCCCGAGGAAGCGGAAGTCGCCGCTCCGCTCGATCTCCAGCTCCTCGGCGGGGATGCCCTCGGCGCCGGCGTCGGCGATCGCCCCCTCGATCATCTCGGCGGCCACCGCGTTCACCGCCTCCGCCTGGCTCGGGTCGCTGAGCTGCCAGTTCACGGTGCGGTCGTACTGGCGCACGTAGTCGGCGATCAGCACGCCGTAGGCGGAGAAGGCGGACGAGTTGTCGGGCACGACGACCCGCGGGCAGCCGAGCCTGCGGGCGATCTCGACCCCGAACAGGCCGAGCCCGCCGCCGTAGGAGAAGAAGGTGAAATCGCGCGGGTGGTGGCCGCGCTCGACGCTGACCATCCGCAGGGCGTTCGCCATCTCGATCACCGCGAGGTCGTAGATCGCCGCCGCCGCCTCCTCCGCGCCGAGGCCGAGCGGGTCGCCGATCTTCGCCTTCACCGCCGCCGCGGCGGCGTCGCGGCTCAGCTCGTGGCGGCCTTTGAGGTAGTTGTCGGGGTCGATCAGGCCGAGGATCACGTTGGCGTCGGTGACCGTCGGCTCCTCCCCGCCGCGCCCGTAGCAGGCGGGTCCCGGCTCGGAGCCGGCGCTGCGCGGGCCGACCTGGGGCACGCCGCGCGAGTCGAGCCAGGCGATGCTGCCGCCGCCGGCGCCGACGGAGACGATGTCGAGGATGTTCACCCCGGTCTTGAAGGGCGGGAACATCGCCTGCTTGGCGATCGTCGGTTCGAGCTTCGGCAGCACCGCGGTGTCGAAGCTGGTGCCGCCCATGTCGCCGACCAGGATGTTCTCGAGGCCGAGCTGTTCGGCCACGTAGCGGGCGCCCATCACGCCGCCGGCCGGGCCCGAGGCCATCAGGCTGATCGGCATCTGGCGGACCGCCTCCGGCCCGACCGAGCCGCCGATCCCCTGGAAGAAGGTGAGCGCGCCGTCGAAGCCCGCCACCCCGAGCTGTCGTTCGAGCCCGTCGACGTAGCGCGTCGTGGCCCGGTGCGAGAGGCAGTTGAAGACCGCGGTCATGAAGCGCGGGAACTCGCGGATCACCGGGTTCGCCTCGGAGGAGAGCGTGACGAAGACGTCCGGCGCCTCGGCGGCGATGATCTCGCGGGTGCGGCGCTCGTGGGTCGGGTCGCTGAACGACCACAGGTAGCAGACGGCGATCGCCTCGACGCCCTTCTCGACCAGGCGGCGGACGGCGGCGCGGACCCCCTCCTCGTCGAGGGCCACGGCGGGAGCGCCGGCGCTGGTCACCCGCTCGGTGATCTCCTCGATGCAGTCGCGGTCGACCACGTCGGGGGGCGGCACCTGGAGGTGGTCGTCGAACTCGGCGGTCCGGGCGCCACCCGCGAGGCGGAAGGTGTCACGGAAGCCGCGGGTGATCAGCACCCCGACCTTGGCGCCGTGCAGCTCGGTGATCGCGTTGGTCACGATCGTCGAGCCGTTGACGAACCCACGACAACGCGACAGCACTTCGTCGGCGCTGAGGTCGAGCTCCGCGGCGGCGATCTCCAGCGCGTTGAAGATGCCTTCGCTGTAGTTGCCGTGCGTGGTGAAGGCCTTGCTGCGGACGAGCCCGTCCGGCGCGGCGAGGATCAGGTCGGTGTGCGTACCGCCGACGTCTACGCCGAGCGCGAAATCGCCGACGAATTCGGTTGCTGCTGCAGCCATCCCATGGTCCCTTCCCAGTGGTCCCGTTACGTTTTTTCGTCCCAACCGGACGGTAGGTAGGCAATGTAGCGACTCGGCGAGCACCCTGTCAACGCCCTACGCCCGCCACTCCTCCTCGACCGCGTAGATGTCGACGTCGGGGCCCGCGACGGAGGCGTTGAAGCCGTCCTCGCGGATCGCGTCGTAGGCCGGCGAGGCGAAGACCTCGTCGAAGTCCTCCGGGCTGTCGAAGCGGACCTCGGCGCTGCGGTGGGCGCGGGCCGCCTGCCCGGCCGGCCAGTCGAACGCCCGCATCACGGTGTGGCAGCGCAGCTTCGGCAGCGCCCGCACCCCGGGCACGTGGACGTCGAGGTAGACCGGGTCGACCTCCTCGGGCAGCTTGCCGGCGGGCACCTGCCAGATCCCGCTGAGGGCGGTGATCCGGACGCCGTCGGGCGGCGGCGGCGCGTCCGGGGGGACGAATTCCTCGTCGACCTCGAAGGCGTGGAAGCGTGGGCCCGCGATGGCGTCGCCGAAGCTCCCGCCCCAGGCTCGCTTCCAGCCGGGCGAGGCGGCGGCGAGGTCGAGCGCCTGCGGGTCCGCGAAGTAGAGCTCCTCGCCGCGCCACCAGAGCGGCGGCCCGCCGCGGGCGTCGCGCAGGAAGTTCAGCTGGTTGAGCCGCCGCAGCCCGGGCAGGGCGCGGACCGCGGGCAGGTGCGACTCGCGCCGCAGCCGTTCAACCGTCCGCGGCGACGCCCCGGCGGGGAGGTTCCAGGTGGCCCGCACCTTCACCGTCACGGGGCCGCCTCCAGGAACTCCTCCTCGAGCCACTTGGTGGTGACCGGCGCGGCGGCGAAGGCCGGGGCGGCGATCACCGCCGCCAGCAGCGGCACGGTCGTCTTCACCCCCTCGATGCGGAAGCGCTCGAGGCCGCGCCGCATCAGCTCGAGCGCCGCGGCGCGGTCGTCGGCGGTGGCGATCGCCTTGGCCAGCAGCGAGTCGTAGTACGGCGGGATCGTGTAGCCCGGGCGGCAGTGGGTGTCGACGCGGATGCCGGAGGCGGCGGGCGGCGCCCAGCGGGTCAGGGTCCCCGGCGAGGGCAGGAAGCCCGCCTCCGGGTCCTCGGCGTTGATCCGGCACTCGACCGCGTGGCCGCGGATCGTGACGTCCTCCTGGCGCAGCGACAGTGGCTCGCCGGCGGCGATCCGCAGCTGCTCGCGGACGATGTCGACGCCGGTCACCATCTCGGTCACCGGGTGCTCGACCTGGACCCGCGCGTTCACCTCGAGGAAGACGAAGTCGCCGCGCTCGGTGTCGACGAGGAACTCGACCGTGCCCGCGCCGACGTATTCGAGGGCGACGGCGAGGTCGACCGCCGCCTGGCGGATCCGCTCGACCAGCTCCGGCGCGAGGCCCGCGGCGGGCGCCTCCTCGATCAGCTTCTGGTAGCGGCGCTGGCAGGAGCAGTCGCGCTCGCCCAAGTGGATCACGTTGCCGTGCGCGTCGGCCATCACCTGGACCTCGACGTGACGGGCGCGGGCGACGTAGCGCTCCAGGTAGAGGCGGCCGTCCCCGAACGCCTGCAGCGCCTCCGCGCGCGAGGTCTGGAAGCGACGCTCGAGGTCGGCGGGCTCGTTCACCACCGCCATCCCGCGGCCGCCGCCGCCGGCCGACGCCTTCAGCATCAGCGGATACCCGGAGGCCGCGGCGGCGGCGACCGCCCCCTCCACGGTCTCCAGGCCGTCGGACCCGGTGCCGGTCGGGATGCCCGCCTCGCGGGCGACCTCGCGGGCCGACATCTTGTCGCCGGCCCGGCGCATCACCGCGGCGGGCGGGCCGACGAAGGCGATCCCCTCCTCGGCGCAGGCCTCGGCCAGCTCGGTTCGCTCGGAGAGGAAGCCGTACCCGGGATGGAGCGCGTCGCAGCCGGCCACCCTGGCGGCGGCGATCACGCGGTCGACGGAGAGGTAGCTGTCGGCGGCGGGGGCCGGGCCGATGACGACGGTGCGGTCGACGACCTCGGCGGCGAGCGAGTCGACGTCGGCGGCGGAGACGGCGAGCACCGACTCGAGTCCCTCGTCGAAGCAGGCCCGCGCGACGCGGACCGCGATCTCGCCCCGGTTCGCGATCAGCACCCGGCGCATGACGCTAGGAGGCGGCGGGCTCGATGCTGAAGAGCGGGGTGCCGAACTCGACGTTGTCGCCGTTCTCGGCGTTGATCGCTCTGATCGTCCCGGCGACGTCGGCGTTCACGTGCTGCATCAGCTTCATCACCTCGACGATGCAGAGGGTCTGCCCCACCTCGACCACCTGCCCGACGTCGACGAACGGCGTCGCACCGGGTTCCGGTGACCGCCAAAAGACGCCGACGCTGGGGGAAGCGACGACGTGCCCGGGAGGAGAATCGGGTGCGGTGGGGGTGGTCGGGGGGGCAGGTGCGGGCGCCGCGGCGGGGGCGGGAGAGGCCGGTGCCGGCGGCGCGGTGGCGGAAGTCGGGACGGGTGGGGTGGGCGCGGGCGCGGCGCCCTTGGAGACCGAGAGCGTCACGTCGTCGATCGTCACCTCGGCCTGGTCCCAGCCGGACTCCTCCAGGATGGCGAGGATCTCCTTGATCTCTCTGTTGCTCAGCGGCATCGGCCTCTCCCCTCTCCTCCGACTTCCCGGCCGGAGCTTGGTCGGGCCACTATAGTCAAACTTCCGTTTGGTTGGAAGACCGTTTGGTTGGAAGGAGGAGGGAGCATGCCCGACTGGGCCGGCCGCTACATCGACACGTCCACGCGCTATCCCGAGTCGGGTGAGGTCCGCACCTACGACCTGGCGGTGCGGCTGGAACCGGGGATGTCCCGCCACCCCGCGCATCCGCCCTACTCCTTCGTCCTCAACAAGACCCACGGGCAGTTCCCCTACCCCAACGGGATCAACGCCGTCTCCGAGATGATCACGATGGGCGGGCACGCGGGCACCCACGTCGACGCCCTCGGCCACGTCTCCAACTGCGGTGAGATCCACGGCGGCGGCTCGGCGGTCGAGGCCTCCGACCCCCGCACCGGCCTCTCGACCGCCTCGATCGAGGAGGCGCCGCCGCTGATCGGCCCTGGCCACCTGCTCGACGCCCCGACCCTCTTCGGGCGCGACCTGACCCCCGCCGACGGCATCGGCGCCGCCGAGCTCGAGCGCTGGTTCGACGGCCGCGCCGCGCCGGAGCCGGGCTCGATGCTGCTCATCCGGACCGGTTGGATGGGCCGCTTCTGGGACGACGTCGACGCCTACATCGGCCTCGCCACCGGCCTCCCCGGCCTCACCATCGACGGCGCCGAATGGCTGTCGGAGCGCGGCATCCTCGCCGCGGGCAGCGACACGATGAACCTCGAGCGCAAACGGACCGACGTCACCTGCCTCGACGTCCACGTCCACTTCCTGGTCGAGAACGGCATCTACATCATGGAGCAGATGAGCCTCGACACCCTCGCCGCCGACGGCGTCACCGACTTCCACTTCTTCGCGATGCCGCTCCGCATCGGCGGTGGATCGGGTTCCCCGCTACGTCCACTCGCGATCGTCGGGAGGGCAGCATGAGCTTCGTCGATCCCGAGCTCGCGGTCAGCTCACCCTGGGCCGCCGACGACCTGGTCGAGATCGCGCTCAGCAGTGACGAGCGCCACTGGGTGCCGATGGGCGAGGGCGTCTGGGTCCGGCCGCTCCTCTTCGACACCGCCCACGGGGCCTGGGTCAACGTCATGCGGACCGAAACGACCGGCGTGATCGCCCGCCACCGGCACGCGGCGCCGGTCCACGGCTACGTCGTCGACGGCACCTGGCACTACCTCGAGCACGACTGGCGGGCGACCCCGGGCTCCTACGTCTACGAGCCGGCCGGCGACACCCACTCCCTCCACATCGACGACCCGACCCCGGGCCACACCCTCTTCTGGATCGCCGGAACCATGGCCAGCATCGACGAGAACGGCGAGCTGACCGGCTACGCCGACGTCTTCACCCGGATCGAAGAGGCCCGCCGCCACTTCGAAACCGTCGGCCTCGGCGCCTCCTACGTAGAGAAGCTGATCCGCTGAGGAAGGTGGCGCCCGATGCCTGGCTTCGCGGCCGGGGAAGCTGGCGCCCGAACTGCCAAGGGACGCAAGGCACCTCGGCGAGAGGGCCGTCTCGGCCACGGCCCTGGCAGGCTGTGGCCGTGGCCGAGACGGCCGGGTATGAAACGAGTGACGAGACTCGCAAGGCGTGACGAAGATGCCGGGAGCGTCACGGTTCCGTGCGTGTTGGGCAACAGTCAATTTCGCGCTGAGTGAGTTGACCACACCATGGTGGGGTCAACTCACTCAGCGCGTTTCCGGGCCTTGATCCCAGGCCCGAGAACAGACCGAAGGAGCGCGGAAGGGTGACGTTCCCGGCGTCTTCGTCAACGGATGAGGCCCTTCGGGGCTCTTCGTGACCTCTCCCGCACTAGACGTTCACGGAAGTCCCCAATCTTCCCGACCCTCGCCGTACTCCCCCCGCGAACCCCACAGGTCCCGGGCGTCTCGGACACGGCCACAGCCTGCCAGGGCCGTGTCCGAGACGCCCGGGACGCAACTCGGACGGCCGGAGCGCCCCTTCCTACGCCCCCGTGAAAACCGCGTGGCGCTTCTCGGCGAAGGAGGCGATGCCCTCGCGGTGGTCGGCGGAGGTCATCGCGATCGCCTGGCCGAAGGCCTCCAGCTCCGCCTGCTCCTCGATCGAGTGGAGGGCCGCGTCGTTGAGGGCGCGCTTGGCGGCGCAGAGGGCGATCGTGGCGCCGGTGGCGAGGGCGCGGGCGGCATCGGTCGCCGTCGGCATCAGCTCGTCGTCGGGCACCACGTGGTTGACCAGGCCGAGGCCCTCGGCTTCCGCCGCGGTCAGGCGCCGGCCGGTGAACATCAGCTCCTTCGCCCGCATCAGCCCGGTGGCCCGGACGAGGAAGTAGGAGGCGCAGCCGTCCGGGGCGAGGCCGACGCGGCTGAAGGCCATCGAGAGGCTCGCCGACTCGGCGGCGTAGACGATGTCACAGGCCAGCGCGATCCCCAGCCCGAGCCCGTGGGCGTGGCCGTTGACCGCGCCGATCACCGGTTTGTCGAGGCGGGCGAGCGGGATCACGACCTCGCGGGTGAGTTTCGCCATCCGCCGGCGGGTCGTCTCGGTGCCCCGGTCGGGGTCCATCTGTTTGATGTCGCCGCCGGTCGAGAAGGCGCGTCCGGCGCCGGTCAGCAGCACCGCGCGGACCTCGGTCGCGTCGGCAAGGTAGCGCCAGACCGCGGCCAGCTCTTCCTTCAGCTGCATGTTCAGCGCGTTCAGCGCCTCCGGCCGGTTGAGGGTGACCGTCGCCAGACCGTCCTCGACGTCGACGAGGACGGTCTCGTAGTCGACCTGCGTGGCCACCGTCAGCCCTCGAAGACGGGTTCGAAATACTCGATGTCTTCGAGCGACCCGGTCGGCTCGGCGTCCTTCCAGACCGCCTTCACCTTCATCCCGGTGCGCAGGCGCTCTTTGGCCTCCTCCACGTCGATTCCACCGACCGTGTGGATGAGCCGCGTGGCCGTCCCGTCGAGGACGATCTCGGCGTAGACGTAGGGCGGCTCGCGCACCTGGCCGACGAACTCGAGGTAGATGATCGAGAACGCTTTGATCGTCCCCGTGTCCTCGACGTCGACCCACTCGGCGGTGCGGCAGAAGCAGGTGTCGCAATACTCGCGCGGCGGCACCAGGACGCAGTCGCAGCTGGGGCAGCGCACGCCCTGGATGCGGCGGCTGGTGGCGATGCCGTCGAAGAGCGTCCCGTAGTACGGCCCGAAGGCGTGGTCGTAGTCGAGCCGCAGGCTGTAGGCCTGTTCGACCACCGGCTCGGCGTCGGAGCCGGTGAAGGTCTCCGGCCCGGGCCCGGGCCCGGCGTCGGTCGGCGCGAACCCCTCGAGGTCGAGGATCTTGCCCTCCGGCTCGGCGGCCCAGCGGGCCTCGAAGCGGGTGCCGAGCGCGAGGTCGTCGAGCCCCACGTCGAGCAGCTTGTGGACGAAGTCGGCGTCGGCGCCGTCGAGGCGGATCGTGCCGAGGACCCCGGCGGGCGTCTCGGTGAAGCCGGTCAGCTCACCGGTCGGGGCGACGACGACGAACTCCGAGAGGGTCTCGCCGCACGCCGCGCAGAAGTCCTGGGCGGGGACGACGACCTCCTTGCAGCTCTCGCAGCGCGAGCCGACGAGGTGCTTGTTCGCGAGCTCGGCCAGAAAGGTCGAGGCGGCTTTGCCGGTGGTCAGGGTGTACGGGAGCTCGATCCGACCGTCGAAGGTCGGGTCTTCGCCCGGGGTCGACCCGAGGCCGTTGCCCCGCATCTCCATCAGCTCGGCTGCTTTGGCCTCCATCGTTCCTCCTCTAGTTCCTGTCGGCGCCGACGACCGCGACGCCACGGAGATTCGCCCAACCGCCGCCGGCCTGGACCAGCGCCGTCCGGGCGCCGGGCACCTGGCGTTCATCGGCTTTGTCGGTTACCTGCAGCGCCGCCTCGGCGAGTCTGATCAGGGCGGTCGCGCCGATCGGGTTGGCCCCCATGCAGCCCCCGGAGGGATTGCAGGGGATGTCGCCGTCCATCTCGGTGGCGCCCGATTCGATCATCCGCGCGCCCTCGCCGGGACGACAGAGCCCGAGACCCTCGTAGTAGGAGAGCTCGAAGTTGGTGTACGGCTCCTGCAGCTCGGCCACGTCGAACTGTCGGCGGGGGTTGGTGATCCCCGCTTTCTTGTAGACGCGCTGCGCGGCGAGCTGCAGCGGCACCGACTGCAGCATGAAGCGGTTGGCCGCGTTGTCGGCCTCGCCGTAGTAGGACATCCCGCGGATCCAGGCCGGCTTGGCGCTGACCTTGGGGACGACCTCGTCGGCGGCCAGGACGACCGCGCAGGCGCCGTCGGAGATCGGCGGCACGTCGAGGAGCTTGATCGGCCAGGCGAGCGGCCGCGAGTTCATCACGTCCTCGACCGTGATCTCCTTGCGGACGTGCGAGTAGGGGTTGCGGAAGGCGTTTTTGTGGTTCTTGACGCTGACCAGCGCCGCCGCCTCCTCGGTGTGGCCGAGGGCCTCGATCCGCGCTTTCCAGTACGCCGAGGCGAAGCCCATGATCCCGACCGCGAACTCACGTCCCCAGAAGGGGTCGTAGAGGGTGGAGATCTGGTACTGCAGGGCGCCCTCGGAGAGCTTATCGTAGGCGACGACGAGCACCTTGTCGGCGAAGCCGCTCGACACCTGGTTCATCGCCGCCAGGGCGCCGGCGAGGCCGGTGCCGCCGCCGCTGGTGATCCGCACCACCGGCTTCATGTGGCCGCCGAGACCGTCGACCAGCCACTTCTCCGGCTGGTTCACGGCGCCGAAGAGCACCGGGCCGCTGGCGACGACGACCGAGTCGATGTCCGCCAGGGTCATGTCGGCGTCGATCAGCGCCGCGTCGACCGCCTCGCGGACCAGGCCCGCCTGGCTGACGTCCTTGCGCCGGCGCGCGTGCACCGTCTGTCCAGTTCCGACTATCGCGACATCGCGCATTGCTCAGACCTCCAGGGTGAAGACACAGTGGTTCTGCATGCCGACCCCGCCCGCGCCGTGGACGACCGCGGTCGTCGCACCATCGGGAGCGTGGTCGACGCGGCCCGCCAGCTGCCCGGCGGCCTCATGCATCCGCATCAGGCCGGTCGCCATGATCGGGTCGGCGGGAAGCGCTCCGCCCGATGGGTTGATGGCAACGTCACTGCCGCCGCTGTATAGCTCCGCGGCACCGCCCGCCGATGCCAGCCCGAGTGCCTCCAGCACCATCAGCTGGGTGGCGGCCGACGAGGCCGAGACCTCGGCGATCGACAGCCGGGTCGGGTCCTCGATCCCGGCGCGCCTGTAGGCCGTGTCGGCGGCCACCTTGGCGGCGGGCAGCGACGCCCGCTCGCGGCGGACGAAGGAGTGCTGGTCCATGGCCGTGCCGATGCCGGTGATCCAGACGGGCTTCGGCGTGACCCGCTCGGCGACCCGGGCGGAGGCGATCACCACGGCGACCGCGCCGTCGAGCGGACGGGCCATCTCAAGCCGGCGCAGCGGCGCCGCGACCGCGGGCGAGTCCTTCACCGCGGCGGCGTCGGGAGCCTCGTCGGCTTCGACCCAGGGATTGGCCGCGGCCTTGGCCCATTCCGCCGCGACGACGTCGGCGAAGATGTCGTTCGAGAGGCCGTGCTCGGCGAGATAGCTCTGCGCCTGCAGGCCGCCCGCCGCCTCCTGGCCGAAGCCGACCGGCCGCTGGTAGAACGGCTCGACCTGGCTCCACCAGTAGGCGGAGACGTCGGACTCCGACGGCTTCGAGTAGGCGATCAGCAGACCGGCTTCCGCCGAGCCCGAACCGATCTTGGTGGCGCCGTACAGCGCCGCCCACAAGCCGTCCTCCTCGACCCGCGACTCTTCCTTGTGGTGGGCGCCCATCGCGCCCAGGAACCCGCAGTTGGAGATGCTTCGGCCATCGAGCACGTCGCTGCCGGAATCGATGACGAAATCAATGTCCTCGATCCGCAGTCCCGATCCCTTGAGCGCGGCCACGACCGCCTCGGAGATCAGATCGACGTGTTGGCGATTGCCCCAATTCTGTTTCAGGCGCGTCTGCGCACTAGCGACGACAGCCACCCTGTTGTCTGACCCGGCGAACATGCGATCAACTTACCATACAATCGTTTGGTTGGTTAGGTCCGACTCAGAACGGGACATCGAATCCCGCCGCCAGCAGCGTCAGTCGCCAGATCCCGTCCTCGCCCCGGGCCGCCTCGAAGCGGTACGGGCCGGCGGTCTCGACGGTGGTCCGCTCGTCCGCCGAGGCGAGCAGGATCAGGTAGGCGTGGGCGCCGGCCCGGTCGCCCGCGATCGAGTCGACCACCACGTTGGTGAAGACGTGGCGGCGCTGGTCGGCCTGGTCCTTCCAGAAGCCGGAGAGGAACTCGACGATCGCCGCGCGACCCTCGAACGGGCCCACCTGTCGGGACCCCATGATCTCGCCCTTCCAGACGCCGTCGACGGTGAAGCATCCACCGAGCGCGTCCGGGTCGCGTTCGTCGTAGGCCCAGCCGTAGCGGGCGATCCGCTCGGCGATCAGGCGGCAATCGACCGGGTCGCCCGCCGCCTCCGCCGCGAGCGCGGCCGCCAGATCGGTATGACCGCCCGCCCGCGCCCAAGCAGGCTCCGGCCTCAAGCTGTCCGCCAAGAGGTCTCCTTTCCCGTGGCCGCGGAACCCTCCGCGAGCGTTCTCGCGACACTACCATACGGTTGTTTGACCAGCCTCGACTATAGTCCTACCAACCGTTTGGTACGTCGATGAAGGGAGAGGAATGAGCCAGCCGGAGGACCGCGAGGTCGTGATCGTCGACGCGGTGCGCACGCCGGTCGGCAAGGGCCATCCCGAGAAGGGCTATTACAAGGACACGCACGCCAACGAGCTGCTCGGCGCCTGCTACACGGCGCTCCTGGAGCGGACCGGCGTGGACCCGACCGCGGTCGAGGACGTGGTCGGCGGTTGCGTCTTCCAATACGGCGAGCAGACCTACAACGTCACCCGCAACGCCTGGCTGCAGGCGGGCCTGCCGGTGGAGGTTCCCGCCGCCACGGTCGACCGCCAGTGCGGCTCGGCGCAGCAGGCGGTCAACTTCGCCGCGGCGCTGATCGGCTGCGGCGCGGTCGAGCTGGCGCTCGGCTGCGGCGTCGAGCACATGGGGCACGTCCCGATGGGCGTCGGGGCGGGCTGGGAGGACGAGGTCGGCACGCCCTGGCCGCCAGCGCTGATCGAGAAGCACGACCTGGTCTCCCAGGGGATCTCCGCCGAGATGATCGCCGACCGCTGGGAGATCTCCCGGGCCGAGCTCGACGAGCTTGCCGTCCGTTCCCACGAGCGCGCCGCCCGGGCGACCGACGAGGGGCGCTTCGAGCGCGAGATCGTGCCGATGGAGGCGGGCGGGGACACCGTGATCGCCGACCAGGGCATCCGGCCGGGCACCGACCTCGAGACGCTGGCGGGGCTGCGGCCCGCCTTCCGCGAAGGCGGCAAGATCACCGCCGGCAACGCGTCCCAGATCTCCGACGGCGCGGCCGCCGTGATGCTGACCTCCCGGGGGAAGGCGAAGGAGCTCGGGCTGCGCCCCCGGGCGCGGATCGTCGACCAGGTGGCGGTCGGCGTCGACCCGATCATCATGCTCACCGGTCCGATCCCGGCGACCCGGAAGCTGCTGGAGCGCAATCGGATGTCGATCGGCGACGTCGACCTGTTCGAGGTCAACGAGGCCTTCGCGTCGGTGGTCGCCGCCTGGGAACGGGAGCTGCGACCCGACCCCGAGCGGGTCAACGTCAACGGCGGCGCGATGGCCATCGGCCACCCGTTGGGCTCCAGCGGCGCCCGCCTGGTCGCGACCCTGCTGAACGAGCTGGAGCGCTCCGACGGCGAGGTGGGCCTGGTCACGATGTGCTGCGGCGGCGGGATCGGCACCGGCACGCTGATCGAGCGGCTCTAGGCAACCGATGGAGGAGCTGACCGACGTCGGAGCCGGCCGGCTCGCCGAGCTCGTCGCGAGCAAGGCGGTGAGCCGGCGCGAGGTGGTGCTCGCCCACCTCGAGTCGATCGCCCGCGACGAGCCGTCGATCGGCGCCTTCAGCGTGCGCCGCGACCCCGAGAGCGTCCTGGCCGAGGCCGACCGCGCCGACCGCGGAGGGGAGGCGCCGCGCCCTCTGGATGGAGTGCCGATGATCGTGAAGGAGGGCTTCGACGTCGCCGGGCTGCCCTCGACCGAAGGCGTGAGCGCCCGCGCCGATCGGGTGGCCACCGGCGACTCGGTGCCGGTCGCCCGTCTGCGTGCGGCCGGGGCGCTGATCCTCGGCAAGGGCAAGCAGCCCGATTTCAAGTCCCGCTGGAACACGATCTCCGAGCTGCACGGGGCGACCCGGAATCCGCGCGACACGAACCGCACCGCCGGCGGATCGTCCGGAGGCGACGCGGCCGCCGTCGCGGCGGGCTTCGTCGCGGCCGGGCTGGGCAGCGATTTCGGCGGCTCGATCCGCGTGCCCGCCTCGTTCTGCGGCGTCACCGGGCTGCGCACCTCCCCCGGAGTGATCCCGGACGTCGACGGCGCCGGGGTCTGCGCGGCGCCCCCGACGGCGTCGGCGATGTCCTCGCTGGGGCCGATCGCGCGCTCGGTCGAGGACCTGCGGCTGTTGACCTCGGTGCTCTCGGGACGGGCGGCCGGCGCTCCCGACAGCGCCGTCCGCGAGGCGCCGGCGCCGGGCCCGAGACGGGTGGCGCGCCTTTGCCGAGAGCTGGGCGCGACCGTCAGCCCCGCGTTGGAGGGGCGGCTCGACGAGACCTGCGCCGCGTTCGAGGCGGCCGGCTACGAGGTCGTCGAGGCCGAGATCCCGGGCGGTCCGCGACTGCCCGACCTCTTCGGTGAGCTGGTCGGCACCGAGCTGCTCGCCTTCGGCCTGCCCGGGCTGAGCGGCGAGATCGGCGACGAGACCGACCGCTACCTGAGGACGATGTTCGGCGAGCGAAGGCTCGCGGGCATCTCCGAGCTGATCGCCGCGCAGACCGAGCTGGCGGCCCTCGCCTCGTCGGTCGCCACCTCGATGGAGGACGTCCCGCTGGTGGTCGCGCCGGTCGTCGGGTCCGAGGCGCCGCGCCTCGACTTCGACTGCTCCCTCTCCCCCGCCGCCGCGGCCCGCCTCTTCGATCTGATGCGGAACGCCGTCTGGGTGAACCTGCTCGGCCTGCCCGCCGTCGCCCTGCCGAACGGGATCCAGGTGGTCGGCCGCCGCTTCGCCGAGACCGAGGTCCTCGACGCGGCGGCGACCGTCGAGCGGGCGATCCCGCGGCCCGCCGCCCCGGCTGACCTCGGTGCCGGCCTCGACAAACAAAGCGATATCTGGAAGGTGGATGACCGATGAGCAAGACGGATCGATCGAGCTCCCGACCGGAGCCTCTCTGGCGCCCCTCGGCGAAGGCGGTGGAGCGATCGCAGATGACCGCGTTCGCGCGCTGGGTGGCGGCGACGCACGGGGTGGCGGCGGACGACTACGCGGCGCTGCACCGCTGGTCGGTCGAGGAGCCCGAGCGGTTCTGGCGGGCGCTCTGGGAGCACTTCGACGTCCAGGCCGACGGCGACGGCGGGACGGTCCTCGCCTCGCGCGCGATGCCCGGCGCGGAGTGGTTCCCCGGGACGTCCCTGAACTACGCCGAGCACGTCTTCGCCGGCAAGCCGGACGAGCACCTCGCGATCCTCCACGCCTCCGAGACGCGGGCGCTCGAGCCGGTCACCTGGGCGGCGCTGCGCGCCCGGGTGGCGGCCGTCGCCGGCGGCCTGCGCTCGCTCGGGGTCGGCCGCGGCGACCGCGTCGTCGCCTACCTGCCGAACTCCCTGGAGGCGGTCGTCGGCTTCCTCGCGACCGCCTCGCTGGGCGCGGTCTGGTCCTCGGCCTCGCCCGACTTCGGCGCCGGGTCGCTGATCGACCGCTTCGCCCAGATCGAGCCGAAGGTGCTGCTCGCGGTCGACGGCTACCGCTACGGCGGCAGGGACTTCGACCGCACCGACGTGGTGGCGCGCCTGCGGGAGGCGATGCCGTCGCTGGAGGCGACCGTCGTCCTGCCCTACCTCGACCCGGCCTTCGAGGTGGCCTCGCTCCCCGGCGCGATCGGCTGGGCCGACCTCGAGGCGGCGGGCGCGGGGGCGGAGCTGACCTTCGAGCGCGTCCCCTTCGAGGCCCCCCTCTGGGTCCTCTACAGCTCCGGCACCACCGGCCTGCCGAAGGCGATCGTGCAGAGCCAGGGCGGCATCCTGCTGGAGCACCTGAAGGTGCTGAACCTCCACGTCGACGCGCATGCGGGCGACCGCCTCTTCTGGTTCACCACCACCGGCTGGATGATGTGGAACTTCCTCGTCTCCGGCCTGCTCACCGAGGCGGCGATCGTCCTCTACGACGGCAACCCGGGCCACCCCGACCTGGGCGCGCTCTGGGACCTCGCCGAGTCCGCCGGGATCACCATCTTCGGCACCTCCGCCGCCTACCTCTCCGCCTGCATGAAGGCGGGCGTGGAGCCCGGTGCGGGCAGGGACCTCTCCCGCCTGCGGGCGGTCGGCTCGACCGGCTCGCCGCTCCCCCCGGAGGGCTTCGACTGGGTCTACGAGCAGCTCGGCGCGGACACCTGGCTCTTCTCCACCTCCGGCGGGACCGACATGTGCACGGCGTTCGTCGGCGGCGTCCCCACCCTCCCCGTATATAGGGGGGAGCTGCAGGGGCGGGCGCTGGGGGCCGCGGTCGAGGCCTGGGACGAGGACGGCAAGGCGCTCGTCGGCGAGGTCGGCGAGCTCGTGATCACCGTGCCGATGCCCTCGATGCCGGTCTTCTTCTGGGGCGACGAGGACGGCTCGCGTTACCGCGAGGCCTACTTCGACGTCTACCCCGGCGTCTGGCGCCACGGCGACTGGATCGAGATCACCGACCGCGGCACCGCGATCATCCACGGGCGCTCCGACTCCACCATCAACCGCGGCGGCATCCGCATGGGGACGGCGGAGATCTACCGCGCCGTGCTCGACGCGCCGGAGATCGCCGACGCGCTGGTCGTCGACCTGCCGCGGCCGGGGACCGACGGGGTGATCGAGCTCTTCGTCGTCCTCGCCGACGGCGCGGCGCTCGACGAGGAGCTGCGCAAGGGGCTCGCCCGGCGGATCCGCGAGCGCTGCTCGCCGCGCCACGTGCCCGACGAGGTGCGGGCGATCGCCGCGGTGCCGCGGACGCTCTCGGGCAAGGTCCTGGAGGTGCCGGTGAAGCGGATCCTGATGGGTGCCGACCCGGCGAAGGCGGTCAGCCGCGGCTCGCTCGCCAACCCGGAGGCGCTCGATTACTTCGTCGCCTTGGCGGGGGAGGCGCCTAGCTGATTGATTCCACGGTGGTTCGAGGTGTGGTGGCCGTCCGAGGTGGGTCCCGGGGGGCCCCATCCGTCGACGAAGACGCCGGGAACGTCACACCCCCGCGCGCCTTGCGTCTGTCTTCGGGCCTGGAAAAGGGCCCGGAGACGCGCTGAGTGAGTTGACCCCACCATGGTGTGGTCAACTCACTCAGCGCGAAAGTGCGTGTTCCCAACACGCACGGAAGCGTGACGTTCCCGGCATCTCTTCCACGACCCGCGAGTCCCGTCACCCTTCCGTCCCTCTCCCGTGACGCGCCCGTGGGGCTCGCGTGGACGGTCCCCGCCACTCCCCGCATCCCCGGCCGTCTCGGCCACGGCCACAGCCTGCCCGGGCCGTGGCCGAGACGGCCGCGTCCCTTTCCCGTCCCTTTCCACCCCCACCCCCCAAGCCGCGGAATCAACCGCCTAGCTGACCCCTTGCGCGAGGAGCGCCCCGGCGATCGCCCCGGCGCTCTCCGCGGGCCGGTCCAGGATCACGTGATGGTGGCCACCGTCGACCACCGTCGTCGGCACCGGGTACCCGAGAATCGCCTCCGCGGCCAGCGGGCTGGACCCGTTCACCATCGAGCTCTCGCTGCCGTAGATCATCGCCACCGGGCACTCGACCCGGGCGAGGTACCGGTTGATCAGCTCGTCGTTGAATCGCTGGGCCACGGCCGGGTCGAACTTCCAGCCCCATTCGTCGGCGATCGGCCCGATCGAATGTTCGGCCGCGTGACGCACCGCGGCCGCGTCGACGACGGGCTGGGGCGGGAACAGCCGCACCGATTCCACCGCCGCCTCGCGCGACGGGAATCGCCGCGGCACTTTGGCCGGCGTGCCGCGCGGCACCAGCGCCGACTCCGGATCGGGGATCATGATCCGCGTCTCGATCAAGATCAGGCTCGAGACCAGATCGGGCCGCAGGGCCGCCGCGACGAGCGCCACTAGTCCGCCCATGCTGTGCCCGACCAGCGCGGCCCGACCTCCGGCACACTCGTCCACCACCGCGAGCGCCTCTTCGGCCCACAGCTCGGCCGAGTAATCGGGTCGCCTGCCGCTGTCCCCGTGGCCGCTCAGATCGAAGGCGACGACCCGTCTCCGGTCCGCCAACCCCGCCGCCACCGCGGGATCCCACCAGTGCCGGTGGGCTCGCGCGCCGTGGACCAGGACGACCGGCGCCTCCTCCTCCCGACCGACGGCGCACCAGGCGATGTCGCATCCGTGCACCTCGATGCGCCCGCTCGCCATGGCGAGGAGTCTAACGACCGATTGGTCGGGTCATCGAACGAGGGGGTCCCTGCTAGCCTCGATCGAGTTCGTGTCGGGACTCCCCGACCAAAGCAGTGCCCGCGCCCGTAGATCCTTTGCCAGTCGGCATCCTCCGCGTTCGCAGTGCACATAAGACGGAGGTATCAGCAAATGGCAACCGGAACCGTGAAGTGGTTCAGCGACGACAAGGGCTACGGCTTCGTCACTCCCGACGATGA